>OFGO01001374.1_pt1 | contig 18052 bp, 13 predicted proteins | sample 1521761 | NCBI WGS metagenome assembly OFGO01 (sample SAMEA3504128, study PRJEB24116) | mouse gut metagenome | biome: mouse gut; feature: mouse-associated habitat; material: faeces | place: Denmark | collected 2011
TTGCCTCATTCAATCCTCTGGCAAAATCATAATCTGGTTCATAACCAAGCATCTTACTTGCCTTACTGATATCCGCATTGCTGTGCCTGATATCCCCTGCTCGTTCCGGACCAAAACATGGCTCTATATCTTTGCCCAGAGCCTTTGCCAAAGAATAATATATATCGATCAGATATTCCCTTCCACCATAGGCAATATTATATGCCTCTCCCGCGGCTTCATGAGGAGCAAGGCAGGCTTTCAAATTTGCTTCAACTACGTTTTCAATGTATGTAAAATCACGGCTTTGCCTACCATCTCCATTGATCGTCGGTCGTTCATTATTTAAAAGCTGCCTAATAAACTTAGGAATTACAGCTGCATATGCACCATCCGGATTCTGCCTGCGGCCAAATACATTGAAATAACGTAAACCATAAGTATCAAGACCGTAATGTCTAGTATATTGTTTTGCCCACTCTTCATCACACCTCTTAGTCAAGGCATAAGGCGAGAGTAGATTTCCCTCTCTGCCCTCTCTTTTCGGAAGGTCTGGCTCGTCACCATAGACAGAAGAACTGGAAGCATACACAAATTTCTTTACTTTATTCTGCCTCGCCGCTTCCATCATATTAAGCGTACCCTGAATATTATTAGCACAATAAAATAATGGCATTTCTATGGAACGCGGTACACTTCCCCACGCTGCCTGATTCAACACATAGTCCACCCCTTCACAGGCTTTCATACAAGTGTCCAACTCCCTGATATCCCCTTTGATAAATGTATAGTCAGGATTATTTAGAAACACCTCTATATTTTCCTGTTTTCCTGAAGACAAATTATCAAGACATCTCACTTTATATCCTAAATTCAAAATTGCATCACACAAATTAAAACCGATAAACCCGGCTCCACCCGTCACTAAAAATACAGTTCCCTTTGGAAACCTTACATTCTGATATCCCATTACAACCTCCAGTAACTATATCCCACTGCCTCATATTCTTGGCGATCCAGCATTCCTTTCAAATCTAGCAAAACCTTTTTTCCTTCACCAAACAGAGCTTCCATTTGCCCCACTGTCATACCCAAAAACTCTGTATGGGCGACTGCAAGCACTACGGCATCCATATCTTTGATCGTATCAATGTCTGCAAAATCAATACCATAAAGCCTTTTTGCTTCTGCCGCATCTGCCATGGGATCGGCGACTTGTGGTTTTATTCCATATTCATATAATTCTTTTACAATATCTATAATTCTTGTATTCCTGGTGTCTGGGCAATTTTCTTTAAAGGTGAAGCCAAGTATGGCAACTTTTGCGCCTTTTACTGCTTTATCTGCTTTAATTAAACTCTTTACCACATTTTCTGCCACATACCTGCCCATATCATCATTAATACGGCGTCCAGACAGGATAATCTGGCTATGATATCCGAGTTCTTCGGCTTTATAAGTCAGATAATAAGGATCCACCCCGATGCAGTGGCCGCCCACCAGCCCGGGCATGAATTGCAGGAAATTCCATTTCGTCCCGGCTGCCTCCAACACTGCTTTCGTGTCGATGCCCATCTTGTGGAAGATCATGGAAAGCTCATTCATAAAGGCAATATTGATATCCCGCTGGCTGTTCTCTATCACCTTGGCAGCCTCCGCCACTTTAATGGATTCAGCGCGGTATACACCGGCCTCCACCACCAGCTCATAGACTTTGGCTACCGTATCAAGCGTCTCCTCATCCATACCGGACACGATCTTCGTGATCGTCTCCAGCCTGTGTACCTTATCGCCGGGATTGATCCGTTCCGGCGAATAACCGATTTTAAAATCAACCCCGCAGGTGAGTCCTGATTCCTTCTCCAGGATCGGAACACAGATATCCTCCGTAACACCCGGATAGACTGTGGATTCAAATACCACGACCGACCCTTTCGTCAGATTCTGTCCCAGAATCCGGCTGGCTCCCTCCACCGGCGTTAAATCCGGCGTATGATCACGATTGACCGGCGTGGGCACCGCCACGATGTGGAACTTCGCTTCCCGCAGCTTCGCTGCATCCGCCGTAAATTCCACCGTCGTACTTTTGATCACCTCATCTCCCACTTCATTGGTCGGATCGATGCCATCCTTATACATCTGGATCTTCTTCTCGTTGAGGTCAAACCCGATCACCTTGATCTTCCTTGCAAAGGCAACCGCGATCGGCATCCCCACATAACCCAGACCAATCAGAGAAAGTTTCTCTTCACCATTTACTATCTTCTCATACAGATTCATTCTTTCCTCCATTCCTTTTCCCTATGTTATATCACATCAGCCCTGTTCCCGCAGAATCTTTCCTACTTCATCCATATACTCTCCGGTCACCAGTCTTCTGTCAAATTCTTTCTCCATCTTCTCACGGCTTCTGCGTCCCATGGCTGCCCGCTCCTCCACAGACAGTGCGATAAACTTCTCCATTGCCCGGATCAGCTCCTGTCCGTTTCCCGGCGTAAACCCGAAGCCGGTCCGGCCTTCCTCAAATGCTTCCAGACACCCGCTGATCCTAGAAGCTATGACAGGTCTGCCCGTAGCCGCGCCCTCGATCAGTGCATTGGACATCCCCTCGTGGAAGGAAGCGACCACGATCGCGCTGGCCGCCGCCAGATACGGATGCACCTCCGTGTGGAAACCAAGCTGCCGGACAACCCCCTGCCGCTCCAACTCATTAAGCATGTCCTGATAGTCCTCGTCGCAGTAGCCCAGTATGTCAAAGAAGACCCGATCGCTATGCAGCGCCTTCGCAGCCTCGATATACTCCAAGATCCCGCGCTCCTTCATAACCCTTCCCACAAAGAGAAAATGTGTCTCGTCTCCCGTCGGGTATTCCTCATAATGGTGCCGCTCTAAGTTCACCCCGGAACCCATGACCATGCGCGTCTTCTTTGCCGTGATGCCATATCCCCGGAAGATACTGCGGTTCTCCTCATTCTGGAAGAACACGCAAGCCGCCTTCCGCATCCCCATACGGTACAACGTGATCACCAGCCGCAGGAAGATCCCTTTCCGGTCAAAAGCACCGCCTAAGCCCGTGATCGTCGTAATATAGGGAATCCTCCGCATCCCGGCTGCAAAACCCCCGTAAATATTCGGCTTGATCGTGTAGGTAACCACCAGATCCGGTCTGATCGTACGCATCATCTTGCTGTATGTGCGGTACAACTTCAGATCCTCCAGCGGGTTGATCCCTCTGCGGTTGATCGCCGTCTTAACGATCTTGCAGCCCTCCGCCGCCAGTTCCTTCTCCTTCACGTCGTCTGGCATACTCACGTAGACCTGATACTTTTCCAGCAGTGCCTTCACGAATTCATTCCGGAAGTCATACAATCCTCCCGAAGAGTTGATCAAGATCAATACTTTTTTCATCAGGGTACCATCTCCACTCCGTTCATATCACGAACCGCAATCTCATTATACTTCATCATACATATATTCTCTTCATAACTTCCGACCGCCGCCTCATTCTCCTGCCCTGCCAGATTGCGGATGACCGCCGCCGGCATATTGACACCGCAGGCATAAGCATGCGGATAACCGCCGCCAAACCGCGGATTCACCTCGGAAAGATAGAACTTTCCGTCGATCTCAAACAGGTCGATATCGATCATGCCCCGGAACCCGCATTCCTCTACGAATGCCCGGATCATGGCAAACAGATCTTCATTTTTAACGGAAACGGATTTGTCCGTCTCTCCCGCCCGCATCTTGATCTTCTTTTTGACAAAGATAGAGGTACATTTGCCGCTTATCATGTCAATATACACATCCGCACCGTACTCCTGCCCGTCCATATATTCCTGGATCATCAGGCCGTCGTCAAGCCGAAACAGCAGCTCTACCTCTTCCCGGCTGTTCACCTTATTGATATTGATGCTGGCGCTCCCCTTGACCGGTTTCACGAACACAGGATAAGAGATTTCTCCCGCTTCAACAGCCCTGTAGAAAGCTTCCCTGTCCACGAAACATTTCCCAGTGGGGATCTGCATCCGGCACAGCATCTGATACATTCTGAATTTATCCAGACACGTCTCCGTCAGATCATAGTCCGAAACGATCGGCACCGTGCCGATTTCCAGAAACTGTTCCCTCTCCTTGGCCAAAAGACTCAGCTCCGGATCGATCAGCGAGAACACGCCATCTATGTGTTCCTCCCTGCAGATCTCCAGAATACGCTCCAGATAGCCGGGCGCCGTGATCCGCGGCACCAGATAGAACTTGTCCGCATCATAGACTGCCGGTGCCAGATTGCTGCAGTCCGTCGCCACAACTTTGCCTTCCTCCCCCACTTCTTTCTTGAAGTACTGTACGACCTTATTTCTCGTTCCGGCGCTCAATATCAATAAATTCATAAACAGACCCGTTCCTTTCACCAAACAGTTCCCACTGCAATATTACCACCTAGAAAAAGCATTCCACCCCCAAAGAAACGCCCTACAGACAGGATGCAGACAACCTGTCGAAAAAGAGCGGGCCGCCTCCCGTATGAATAAACAAGATCTTCCTGTCTTTTATCTGGTTTTCTTTCAGATAAGCAAGCATCCCGTGAAACGCCTTGCCGACATAAGTAGTATCCATCGGGACACCCTCCCGCTGCATCACAAAATCAATGGTCTCTTCAACCTCCTTCGTATACCTGCCATAGCCGCCGCACCGATAAGCATCCGTAAAGATTAGCCTCTCTTCCCGGTAAAACGTCTCAAACTGTTCACCCAGGTAGTCCCGGATGCTGTCCTTCACAACGCCCCGGCCTCTCTCCTCTTCTCTGGCAATGCTGATCCCTACGATCTGCCGGTCCTGCTCACCGGACAGCAGCTGCCCGCACACCAGGCCCGCCTGCGTCGCACCGGTGCCGGAGGCATGGAAAATATAATCAAACCGTATATGCTGCCTGCTCTCATACGCCTCTATTTCCCGGTATACCTTCCTATAGGCTTCCGTCCCCGGATTTCCATGTCCGCCGCCCTTGATAAAATAAGGCCGCTTTCCCTGTTCCCGGTATGCCTGTATTCTGCTCTCTATCGTCTCCGCCACACAAGACACCGGACACGTCTCGATCACCGCGCCGAAGTCACGCACCAGCCTGGTATTATTAAGTACCGTCACATTCTCTTGCGGTGAGATGATATGGCATCCAAGTCCCATGGACGCCGCCATATTGGCAATGATCCGGCAGTGATTGGAGCTGTTGCTGCCGTATGTCATCACGATATCCGTATCCGTATCCGTCTTCCTAATCTCCCGATAGAACTCTGCCGCCTTCCTGGCCTTATTCCCGCCGAAGCTAAAAGGCACCGTGTCGTCCCTTTTCATATAGAGACGGTTTGCCCCGTAACTGTCCGACAATTCCTGGATACAGGTACTTTCCAACTCCTTCTCAAATAATGGTATCTCTCTCATCTCAACCTCCATGATACACGCAGACGGCCGCCTGTCGGTCACCTTCACGCTTACGCTCCACGGCTGCCCTTGCTGCGGTAAACATCGAAATCCTCTACCGTCTGCTCACTGCCTGATAAGGTTCCGGACCGCTTCAGCACTTTGCCCACTGTCATCATGATGATCTTGACATCCATGATAAAGCTGCAATGTGCGACATATTCCAGATCGTAAGCAAACCGCCCCTCCCAGCCAAGGGCATTTCTGCCGTTCACTTGGGCCAGCCCGGTCAATCCCGGTCTCACGTCATGCCGATGCATCTCTTCCTCCGTATACCAAGGCAGATAACGCACCAGCAGCGGGCGGGGTCCTATGATACTCATATCCCCTTTTAAAATATTCAACAATTCCGGCAACTCATCCAAACTGGTGGAACGCAGCAGTCTGCCGAATTTCGTAAGCCGCTTCTCGTCCGGCAGAAGTTCCCCCCTGTCATCCTTCTTGTCCGTCATCGTGCGAAACTTGCACAGCGTAAAGATCTTCCCGTCCTTCCCCGGTCTCTCCTGTTTAAAGAAAATGGGGCTTCCCAGCTTCACACGCACCAGTATGCAGAGCACCAGCAGCACCGGACTAAGAACGATCAGCCCGCACAACGATAACAGAAGATCCAACCACCGCTTTATATGGTTCCTGTACATATCTTACTCCCTTCTTCCCAGGTCATCTTTATCGTATATCCCGGTACAGAGCATAATAATCCGTCTCCATATTATCCGCATACCGCGCATAAAACGCGCGTGCATCATCCAGGCCTTTGTTATAGATCCTGTCTCCCAGCGTCTCCTGAAAAAAGTCCAGCACATTGCTGGTTCCGATGATCCCCAGATCCAGATCGTACTCCTCTTTAAAGAAATACGCGATCTCGTCATAAATCTGCCGTTTCTCTTCTTCACTCTTAAATAGATCCATATCCGCACTCCCCTGTCAGCATCCTCGGCCTTTCTCCCATCCAATGTTACGGAACGGGATGGTGCACAGCGTATGACATCGTATCGCGGTCATCCCTCGAAACAGCCTCGTATCGTCCTGATGATCAGTTCCATGTCTTCCTGTGTGTTCTTCACATCACTGGGCAGGCATAGTCCTCTTGCGAACACGTCCTCCCCCACGCTTGTCCCGTCTGCATAATGTGATACAAAGTCACAGTCTGCAAACACCGGCTGCAGATGCATGGGCTTCCAGATCGGCCTTGACTCTATGTTCTCCGCTTCCAGCGCATCCATGATCTTATCCGGTGTTACACTGCACCCCTCGGCGATCACCATGCCGGATAACCAACAGTTGGCATCTCCCTCCGGATTCAGCGGATTCATCATGATCTCCGGCATATCTGCAAAAGCCTCCTGATATTGTCTGTAGATTTCTTTCTTCTTCGCTTTATGCTCCTCCAGATGCAGCAGCTGCCCTCTGCCGATCCCGGCAACGACATTGCTCATCCGGTAATTATATCCAATCTCCGAATGCTGATAGTGTCTGGCAGGGTCCCTGGCCTGGGTTGCATAGAATGTCACTTTTCTTGCCGCCGCCTCCTCGGCCGATACAAACATGCCGCCGCCGGATGTCGTAATGATCTTATTTCCATTGAAAGAATAAATGCCATATTTACCGAATGTGCCCGTGTGTCGTCCCTTATAGGTACTACCCAAAGATTCCGCGGCGTCCTCCACAAGAGGCACGTGGTGCTCCTCACAGATTGCCATGATCTCCGCCAGCTTAGCCGGTGTGCCATAGAGATGCACGCAGATCACCGCCTTCGGATGCGGGTATTTCTCGAATGCTCTCCTAAGCGCCTCCGGCGACATATTCCATGTATCCGGTTCCGCATCGATAAACACCGGCTCACCGTTCTCATACACGATCGGATTGCAGGAGGCAGAGAACGTCAGATCAGGTACGAACACCTTGTCGCCCCTCTTGACGCCCAGCAGCTTAAGCGCCAGATGGATAGCCGCCGTGCCTGAACTCAGCGCAGCCGCATGGCCACAGCCCGTATACGCCGCTAATTCTTTCTCGAAAGCATTCACATTGGGGCCTAAAGGCGCCACCCAGTTCGTATCAAACGCCTCCTGCACATACTTCTGCTCTTCTCCATGCATAGTCGGGGATGATAAATAAATCCGTTTTCTGTCCATAACTACTCCTGCTCCTTTCACAGATATTCTTTCCACCGCAAAGCTCTTCACGCCTCATTCTCTTCTTCCGGATTGTGATAAGTAGGCACGATCTTCTTGAGCAGCGGTCGGATATTTGAACTCTCGATCTGACACTCGTCCTTCAGTTCCTTTAACTGCATAAAGAACTCATGCTCGTCCAGTTCAATCGGCTTGCCGATGTGTATCATGCGGTTTGCCGTATCCTTCATACCTTCCTCTTCCATCAACAGTTCTTCGTATAACTTCTCTCCGGGACGAAGTCCTGTAAACTCAATCTTGATATCCTCTCCCACACGAAAGCCGGACAGCTTGATCAGGTTCTCCGCCAGCTTCAATATCTTGACGGGTTCTCCCATATCCAGCACGAAGATCTCTCCGCCTCTGGCATAGGCGCCGGCCTGCAATACCAGAGAGACCGCCTCCGGAATCGTCATAAAATACCGGATGATATCGGGATGCGTCACAGTGACCGGGCCTCCTGCCGCGATCTGCCTGCGGAACAGCGGAATCACACTGCCGTTGCTGCCCAGCACATTGCCGAAGCGCACCGCCACAAACTCCGTATTATAATGCTTATCAAAGGTCTGAATGATCATCTCGCAGATCCGCTTGCTTGCCCCCATGATATTCGTAGGATTCACCGCCTTATCCGTAGAGATCATAACAAAACGCTGCACACCGCTCATAGCTGCGGCCTGTGCCGTCTTGAACGTGCCGAATACATTATTCTTCACCGCCTCGGTCGGACTGTCTTCCATCAGCGGCACATGCTTGTGCGCCGCCGCGTGATACACGATATTCGGCCGATAAGTAGAGAAGATATAATTCATACGGTTGGTATTGCGCACCGATGCGATCAATACCACCAGGTCAAGCTCCGGATATTTCTCTTTCAGTTCCTGCTGAATATCATAGACCGAATTCTCATAAATATCCACGATCACCAGCTGTTTCGCCTTATGTGCGGCGATCTGCCTGCAAAGTTCACTGCCGATAGAGCCGCCGCCGCCCGTGACAAGGACGACTTTACCCTGCACATAGCCGAGGATCGAGTCCATATCGACGCTGATCGGGTCTCTTCCCAGCAGATCCTCCACTTCCACGTCCCGCAGCTTACTGACGCTGACTTCCCCGTTCACCAGCTGATACATGCCCGGCAGAGAACGCAGTTTGCAGTTCGTGTCCTTACAGATCTCCAGGATCTCTCTGATATCTGCCCTCGGAGCTGAAGGCATCGCCACAATGATCTCGTCCACTTCATAGATGTCTGCACATTCTACGATTTTATCCCGGCCGCCGACCACTTTGATGCCCTGAATATATCTGCCCCATTTCCCCCTGTCATCATCGATGATACATTTAATGACCATCGTTGAGAAATTGCTGTTCACAATTTCCTTGATGATCAGATTAGCCGCTTCCCCGGCGCCGATCACCATGACGGAGATCAGATTTTTCTTATTCTGCTGTTTATGTTTCAGTCCACGAAAAAACCGATAGGAAAAACGACTGGCGAAAATACAGACCACCAGGGAAGCCAGATAAGCCACATAGTAGCTTCTGGGAACTGCCTGCGTCGTAATCTTAAAAAACTGCATGCCGATACCATTGAGCAACGTCGAAATGACGCATGCCACTACAATATTCTGCAGCTCCGTCTCTCCGGCAAAAGCCCACAGACTGCTGTATAGATGCATGATATAGAAAATTACCAGCGTGACAGGAATATTGATCGGCAGAAACAGCTCGATCGGGCGCATAAAATGATCCGGAATAGAATCCAGATGAAAATCATAGCGCCACAGGATCGCCATATAACTGGCGATCCAGATGCTGATAATGTCATAGATGATCAGACAGGTTCTTCTGTAAAACAGTTTCGCATTGAACGGTTTTCTCTTCTTCTCCATATTCCTTCCCTATACCGCCTTCCGGTTATCCACCAATAACGGCGAAAGCAACAACATAAGGCAGCATGCGATCGGACAGCATGGATGGAAGATCCACTCCGTCAATCCGGCCACTGCAAAAAGGACTAAAACAGCCAGCGGCAGCGCCGCACACACTCTGTCCTCCTTATGCCTGTGAAAATAAACGGCCGCCTGGATCAGCGTACCGATACCCAACAAAATAAACACCGCACCCACATAGATGCCATGGTCATAGGCAACCTGAAGATAGATATTATGCGCGTGGACATTGTAGTGTCCGTTCGGCTCCATAATCCCCATATCCTCATGACCCACTTTATTCAAATTCGTATAATATAATCTGAAGATTTCCATCCTGCCGTTGGTATAGGATTCGGCAGAATCTTCTTCCTGCCCATCCGTTACCGCCGTATCCGCCGCAGAGGCGACCAGAATCTTTACACGGTCCTCAAACAGCTCGTTCTGCAGCCTTTTCTCTCCATCTTCCCACGCGATATTGCCGGCTCTCACGCACTTCTCATCCGGTAATCCCAGCACCTTCATCTGGAAGACCTGCACAAACCGCTGGATCGTAATATAATAGTTAGAATCCATGACCCTGCCGTGCACGATCTCCTCCGGAATATCCTCGATCTCATGCAATTCCGGTCGGGCATTGACAGACGGCACGATCCTCTGCGCCGTAAACACTACCGGGAAACAGAGCAGGACGGCAAACATCATCATAACGACCGCTCGCAGCATTCCCTGCAATCTGCGCTTCATCGGAACCTTCCGTCCGCGCTGCGCTGTCTGATCTACAGGCCGAATCGGAGTCTGCCCCATGAAAACTTCCGCCGTCATAGACAGACACATCACGGGAATGATCACCACCGCCGTCACAGCGATCGCCAGATATCCCGTTCTGGACAGAGTAAATAGAAGATATACCGCCGAAACGCCCAACACGATCAGTTCTTTATATACCGCGGCAAGATGCGGTTTCCTTCTGTAGACATCCAGAAACTTCACCAGCGCAGCACAGACCACCAGCGCCAGATATACCGCCGAGATCGTCACTGTGTGGAAGATAAAAGGATACCTGTAGTACTGGTAGAACATGTAAGGCCGGTGGAGCAGGCAATACAACACCATAGCCCCGAAATGAAACAGAATGCCATTGCAGATATTGCGCAAAAGCACTGCTTTCTTCTCCCAAGCCGCCATATTTAAATAGAAAAGCGTAAAAGCACAGACCAGATAGATCGGCCAGCCTCTGGTATTGCGATACAGAATGATCAACGTGAAAAATCCGCCCACCAGAATTCCGTACCAGACAGAAATCCTCCGAATCCGCCCCTGCACCGCAAAGCGTATGGTGCCGATCAGGATAAGCCCTGCCAGAATTCCCACCCAAACGGTAAGCCTGATCACCGGAACGTCAAGTTCCTCCGGCTCCTGAAGCGCCGCCACCGCTTTCTGATAATACTGAAAGCCCAAGATTCCTGCGGCCACACAATAAACCAGATTGATCCAGTTAAAGATGTCCTTCGCCTTATAAGTGACCAGCACAGCCAGCGCCAGATAGATCAGCATCTGCCGGTATGCCACGGTATGATGCAGTTCAAACAGACCATTCATATAATTGCAGCATGCCCAGATCGCCCCTGCAACAAAAGCGGCCTGCAGATAATTCTGCCAGTTATCCCGTACAAGACGCGTCAATGTCCGATCCGAAGCAAAGCCTGTCCGCTCGTGATTCACCGCATAGAGCGCCAGCGCCACTGCGACCAGAATACTGCCCTCATAGAAAAGAATAGATACCGTATCCGTCGTAAACAGCTTCATGGGCCACACGGCTACAATAGCTGCTGCACCGGCGATCACGATCAACGGATCAAGTACCGTCTTAACCGTCTTCTCCACCGTGACCAGTCTGTTTCTCTGTGGATACTTCTTGTAATATATGCCTGTAAGATACGTGACACCGATTCCAAACAGCACAAGCAGGACGTCACATAACAATGTTCTGCCCTTGCGAAGCGGCATCTCATACTCGTAGGAAGCGATCACGCAGTGTTCCTCGTCCTCCACATTCTCATAGTAGAGCGTACCGTTATATAGATTCCCTGAAGCCGCCGTATCCTCAAAAGCCACACGGAACGGAGATTCCATTCCCTGCAGCAGGTAATAGTAGGGTTTACCGACCTCCGTATCGATATTGATCTGTACCGTGCAGTCTCCCGGTATGGATTTCATATCCTCCGTACCTATCACCTGCTGCATGATCATCTGCATGGAAGCGTCGTACAATACGAAATTAAATTCCCCGCCGATCGTTCCTTCTGCAAAATAAATATCGATATTCTTAAGCCTGTCATACTGTGCCACGAACATCTGCTGTACCGCGTGTCCGTCTACGATCTCACCGGACTCTTCCACGATCTGTCTGCTGCTGTCTGAAACCACTGTCTCATTCACCAGACGAAGGGGCCAAAGTATAAGCATCGCACACAACACGATCACCCACACGGTTCCACAGATGGCTTGTCTCTTATTGATTATTCTGTTCATTGTTTATTCCTGACATGTAACCGCAGGATCCCCTGCGATCACTCTCATTCCCAAGTTGACCGTTACTGTTTCCAATCAATATCCGTTAGTTAAGCCGATACACGGCATCTGCTTTTAACCTATTGACATTGGTTCACAATACCGGAATTTACGCATTTAAGGTCGCCCTATACCTGAAATGATCCGCCTTGACAGCAGTTTTGAAAACGCCCATTTTGACACAAAACGTGCCGTACCGCGGAAATTTCACTGCTTAGTATATCACGATTGTATCTATTTTACAACTAATGGTAAAACATAAAATCCTACACCGTAACAGTTCAGCCCTCATCATTCATAAAAGCGTCTGCTGCGCAGCCGACGCCGCTTTGCGGCTCATATTTTATTTCATATGAGGGCGCTCCGCTCATAAAATACTCTGCAGCCCGTGTTCTGTGTGCAAGCACCCACACAGTCTGCAGAGTACTTTATGGCTGAACTGTTACCCTACAACTCCTCCAACAGCATCGCCACAAACAATGGCAGTCCAAACCAGAAGATCAGCACATACCGGGGCAGATAGGTAGGACCCAGGATCACCGTCAGCCAAACGATCAATATCATCAGGTACGGCACTACGATATGGTATTTCTTACGGTACAGCATATAAGCAAACACAAAGGCGATCCCCCAGAAGATCCCGCCGGGCGAATACAGCATGGAATAGATTGGCACTTTCTCCTGCGATATTTCCAGCGACAGCTTCCTGTATGCCCGGTCCAGCCAGGGAATCTTACTGTCCCGGAACCCGGGTTCTTCCACTTCATATCCAAAATAAGAACTATCTTCATACGTAAATGTAAATACCGTATTGCCGGAATAGACATCGATCACCGTATCCGGATACCAGAATCCATAAGAATTCATAAGCCATGCATTGATATAGGATAACGGTTTGCGCAGGCCGATCTTCAGCCAGAGCATCACATACCGTGATCTGTCCGCGTCATAGACATTATTCTGAAAATGTACCTTCACCGGATCTGACAGCTTCGGATTGTATAACACCAGCGCTTCTTCCGGTAGCACCTCATGCAGTGCGGCAACATCGTCCGGCTCAAAAACTTCCGGGTTGAATTTATAAGTTCTGGCCAGCTGCTGGATAGGAACCGTCAGGATTTCCTGGTTTTCTTCGTTTCGCGCATGCAGCGCCACGATAAGCACGCTGTTGATCAGGAAGTAAGAACCGAAAATGATCGCCAGAAGCATTCCCATTTTCCGCAGGCAAGGCTTCTTCCCTGCCTTCTTCAAGCCGTCGGTACCGGAACAGATCTTCCCTCCGTAAAATATCTTATTCACATAGAGCAGCAGCACCGGCGTCATCACCGCAAACGCATAGACCCCGTTCTTGCGGAACAGCATCATGGCCAGCGCACTCAGGACAAAAAAGATCATCTTCCTGCGGGATGCAAAAAAAGCCGCTCCGTCACTGCCCAACTCAATCAAAGACAGAAGCAGCATCAACAGCGCTGCCGTAAAAATCGTATCCTTCGCCGAACAGAGTGTGAACATCACGATCACGGGAAACAGGGCAAAATAGAGTAAAGATACGATCCTCACGCCTTTGGCTACTTTTCTTTGCCGCATGAATAGCAATAGATAAGTAAAACAGCCTGACACGATCGCCATCTGCACTATCATATAGCAGGCGATGCCAAGGTTGTAGGAATCCGTGATCTTATGCACGGCACAGACGATGCCGCCCAGCAGCAGCACATGTACCAGCGGATGATGGGTCGTAAAGTTTCGGGATGCCACCTGCAGCCATTCTTCCTGCGCGTCATAGACAAAGAATCCCGGATACACCGCGAGCAGTACCGGCAGCCAGCAAAGAAACATAAAGCAGAATGTCAGCACATCCACGTACTTGACCGCCCCTGACGGCGTCACCGGAAGCTTGATATGTGCCGCCAGACTATCCTTGCGGGCTTCGATATTGCCGAGAAAATTCCAGAATTTCCGCACCAGGATCGTAAACAGACAAGTCAATACCGGCAGAGATATCCACAGATGCCAATCCTTGAAATTCACATTGCCCACCGCTTCCAGTTGAACCCCGAACAGCATTGCCGTTGTAAACAGGAAGGACAGGCTGCCGGCGATCCACCATCCTCTCATATCATGCCAGTCGATGGTGTGCAGGGACCAGCTTACTGCGTATATGCATAAAAGCCATACAAAGACCGAGAAAATACTGTTGGTAAACCCCAGCGTATTCTCCTGCAGATTGAGGACTTGCGGAAAGCACAGAACCCCTGACGTAGCGATCACGATGGCGATCGTATTTATTTTTAACTTAATCTTAAATTCTTTCTCATTCATACTGTTATGCCGCTCTCATTCTCCGAAACATTGATGCACTCCCTGATCACATACTGCGGCGAATTATTGAGGGAAATATAGATCCTTCCGATATACTCTCCGATCAATCCCAGCATCAGCATGATCATACCGCCGATAAAGACGAGCGCCGCCATCATGGCGCTGAATCCGATCGGCACATTTGGATTGACGAATTTCTTGACTACCGTATAGATACCGTACAGAAAGCCTCCGCAGGCTGTCAGGCATCCCATAGCCGTGGCAATGCGCAGGGGTTTGATACTGAAAGCCGTAAAGCCGTTGAACCAAAGGCCAAGCAGCTTACCCATCGTATAACCGGACACGCCCACCTCACGCTCCCTGTGGGCAACCTCCACGTTGGTGATATTCTTCGTGGTACGCAGGACCAGGCCGATCACATAGGGATAGGGATTCTTGTAACGCAGTATCTCGTCTATCACAAACCGGCTGGCCGCAAAATAACTGGACAGATATAGTTCCCTGGGCTTGCCCAGCATGACCCTGGTCATCAGCTCATTTACCTTACTGCCGAAATTGCGGAAGCCGGAATGCTGCTTATGCGCATATTTTGCATACACCACATCATACCCTTCCTCTATCCCGGCCAACAGCTTGCCAACCTCGTCCGCCGGTGTCTGTCCGTCGTCATCCAGGCATACTACCACTTCTCCATGAGTATAGCCGAAACCAGCCATCAGTGCAGCGTGCTGTCCGAAGTTTCTGGCCAGATTAACGCCGCAGATATCTTCCCGCTGCGCACAAAGTCCGCGGATGACCTCGAAAGTGTCATCCGGCGAACAGTCATTGACCAGTATGATCTCATACGTATACGCAGGCAGCTTCCCCATCGCCGCATCAAGCTCCGCCACCACTTTACCGATCGTCTCCGCCGAGCGATAGCAGGGTATTACAAAACTGATAAGTTTGCTCATTCGCTTTCCTTTCTGAAACTCGTCGTTCCTTCGGAATACGGTTCCCCGGCCTCCATACTGCAGTGTGCGCGCCACATCGCTTCATCCGTCTCCATAAATCTGACCTCCCGTTTTCCCTGATCCGTCATCACGGATTCACGCCTGTCAGTCAGCTGGAATCCGGCATGTTCATAGCTCCTCTCGGCACCGATATTGTCCGCCAGGAAACGCAGGAACACCCTATGGAGCTTCAACCGTGTGAAAGCATAATCAAGCGCCAGTCTGGCTGCCTCCGTGCCATAACCGCAGCCCAGCGCATCCTCTTCCCCGATGAAAATACCGTATTCTGCCACACCTTTCTCTCTGTCGATATCACGGAAATACACGCTGCCGATCTCCCTGCCGTCAGACAGGCAGATGATAAATTGTACCACCTTACCCGGTTCTACCTGATTCCTGATCCAGGCCATATGCCCTTTAGCCGTAAACGACTCCTGATATATGAAATTTCTTCTCACAAAATCCTTGTTGCGCCATGTGACGATCTTCTCCGTATCCTCCGCCGTCATCCTGCGCAGCCGGACCATAGGCCTTCGCATCATCGGAAGCACACCTCCTTAGTCAGTCTGTATTGCCGCGGGACATTTAACTCTATAGGCCGCATACTCCGTTCCGATCGTATCCGTCCTCTCCACCACGACCGCTACGCCTTGTTCCGCATAAAAGTCCAAGATCCAGGCAAAGCCTCTCTCCTGCGCCTCCTGATCGGACAAGATCAGATATACGTTCTCCTGCCCCAACAGCGCCTCATGCACGGATTCGATACCGTACCTTCCTATCTTATCATAATAAAGCGGACTGCCGCACATCCAGCCGCCCATTATATCATAATTGGCATAGCCGCCACCCGCAACGCCGAAGATACGTCTGGAAAAAGCTACCGTAGAATAGACATCCTCAAAATAGAAATTCTCATCATGTTCTCTGCAATACCGATCTATCGCGTACCAGTTCTCGTTGACCTTTGCACGCCCTTCCTGCTCCGCCCGCAGCACCGGTATACCCTTCATCATACCATTCCCTGTGATCAGGACAAATGCCGCTGCCATGAGCAGCGCGATGCCACGTGACACCCTGACCGGTACCCGTTCCGCAGGCCTCCTGTTGTCATAAGCCCCCAGATCATGCCGTATCCCTGCATCTTCTCTGCCGTTTATACCTCTATACAGCATCCGGATCGTCATGGCTGCCAGCAGCGCAAATTCCACCAGATAAAGCGAATGGGTGATCCGTTCCGGGTCCCTCTCACGCAGCATGATAAACATCCAGATCAGGCTGCGGCCGCATAACAGCAGTATGGTCTGCCATAAAAAAACATATCTGCGGATCCCCACACCGCACACTCCTGCTGCAAACACTGCCGCATACATCCAGAGCAGCAGGATACTATAAGGGGCATCTCCCCCGCGCAGTGTACGGTAATAATAGCGGTAAACCTGCTCACGCACGATCCCGCCCCAATCCTTAGCCCCACGCAATGTATCCACGGCATAATCTGCCAGCGTCATAAGAAATGCCGAATCGATGGTATCGTCCAGACCGTAATCATAATTGCGAAGCAGGCTCTGCTGCGCTGCCGTCACGCCAAGGCTCTCCAGAGCCTCCTGATAACGATCCTCCCTGACCAGTTCCGGATAAAAATCATAGACCGTCGTTCTGGCCTCAAAAAGCCGCAGGAAATCCTTCCACGCATCGCTGCTGTAAGCTGCATAGTCAAGGCCCCTCGATACCAGCATTCCCGCCAGCATGATTCCCAATACACCTCCGTATCTGATCAGGTTTCCCTTCATAAAGATCGTCTTCTCTTCCGTCAGGCGGTACAACCCTGCCAGGCAGATAAACGGAAAAGTCAAAAGCAGCATTTCCGAGCGCAGCTGATAGGCGATGACTACCAACACCATCGAAGGAATATTGCCGTGAAGAAAGCCCGTAGCGTCTTCCTTATCCGGCATTGTCAGGAATAAGAAAATGGCCGTCGCAGACAGCATCGCGCTGGTGATCGTATACTGTATATTCATCAGATGGGACAGACAAACGCCCCATGCCAGAACCGACAGTGCTACAAGCCGCATCAGCTTCCTCCCCACGCTCACACGCGAAGCTGCGTAAAGAGGTGCCGACGTTTGTCTGTCTCCCGCTTTCTGCCGCCCTTCTCCCAGGCTGCACAAACGCACACCGATCAGATAGAAACAGCCAAACTGACACAGACACAGAAAGAGTCCATACCAGGGAACTGCCCCGCACAGCCTGTAGCACAGCGCGATCAGAGTCCCCAGCGGATAGAGCGTCTGCATGTTATGCCCGTCAGGGCTTCCGCTGTAAGCTCCCGACATGATATCTAACATCATGGTATCGTCGTTCAGATCATAGTAGAAATCAAAGAAAACGCCCATGACGATCACATTTGCGAGCACAACAAACAGCGTCAATATGCAGTTCTCATACCTCCGCAGTCCTTGTAAGATTTCCCTACGCATAGAATGTTTTCACCTGCTCCGCAATATACTCCACCTCATCTGCCGTCAGCTTATAGTACATCGGCAGACGCAGCAGCCTGTCGCTTTCTCTCGTGGTGTACCTGTCTTCTCCATGGAATCTGCCGTAT
>OFGO01001377.1_pt1 | contig 18015 bp, 21 predicted proteins | sample 1521761 | NCBI WGS metagenome assembly OFGO01 (sample SAMEA3504128, study PRJEB24116) | mouse gut metagenome | biome: mouse gut; feature: mouse-associated habitat; material: faeces | place: Denmark | collected 2011
AGTAGGGGCAGGTAGGGCTTGACAAAGCTGAGTCCACGTGAATGTCCAGGAAGAGCCTTAGGCCTGGAGCTGGGCAAAGGTTTCGGCCATCTCCTTATAGGACTCCTGCACCTGGGAGGAGGTGTGCCCCAGCTCCTCCACCTGGCCCTGGGCTTCCGCCACAGTCTCGGCGATCTCTCCCCGGACCTGGACGAACTGCTCCGCCGTCTCGTTGATATTGGAGAAGGAGGCCTCCAGGTCCTGCAGCTTCCCCTGGAACCGGTCGCCCTCCTGGAGGACGCCGGAGAAGTTGAGGTGGGCCGCCTCCGCCGCCTCGTTGAGCCAGGCGGGCAGAGAGAGGGTCTTTTTTACCGCACGGTTATTTTTACGGGCGTACTCCGCCGGATTAAAAGGAATCATGACTACAAATTCACCCTCTGCCAGGGTCTGAGCGGAGGGGATGGAGGCCTGGGGGTACTCGCTTAAGCCCTCCAGCATCAGCCCGATGGCGTCCTTGGCCATCTCCACCGCCTCGTCCACGGTGTCGCCCTGGGTGGAGCAGCCCTCGATGTCCGGGACAAAGACCGAGTATCCCACCTCCTCGGGATGGAACACGGCGGGATAATAGGTGTTCTTCATGGTATGCCTCCTTTTGGGTCTGCCCTTATTTCAGGCCTGCGTCTTTCAATATTTTTTGCTCTAAGCCCTTTTTTAAATCCTTTGCGTGGAAGGGAACAATAACCGTTTTTTCGGTCTGCTCATTTCGGAATTTTCGGTGGGAGCCGTTGGAACTGATACACACAAAGCCGTTGGCCTGGAGGAGCTGAATCATTTCTCTTGGCGACATCGGCATTGCGGATCACTCCATTTCTCTGTGTACTTTAGTATATACGTATTTTACGTATCTGTCAACTGAAAAGGTAACATCAGGGAGACAGCCGGAGCCGTCTCCCTGTAAAATTATCCCTGATTCTGCGCCTCCACCAGGCGCACGCCGCAGTATTTCTCCCGCAGCCTGGGCTTTTCGATCTTACCGGTGGGGTTGCGGGGGACATCGGCGAAGATGATCTTCCGTGGGCGCTTGTACCGGGGCAGGTCCATGCAGAACTGGTTGATTTCGCTCTCGGTACAGTTCATGTCCTCCTTCACCTGGATAATGGCGGCGGCAATCTCTCCCAACCGCTTATCGGGCAGGCCGATGACGGCCACGTCGTGGACCTTGGGGTAGGCAGACAGGAAGTCCTCGATCTGCACCGGATACAGGTTCTCACCGCCGGAGATGATGACGTCCTTCTTCCGGTCCACCAGAAAGACAAAGCCGTCCTCGTCCTGACGGGCCATGTCTCCGGTGTGGAGCCAGCCGTTTTCCAGCACCTCGGCGGTGGCCTCCGGGTTGTGGTAGTAGCACACCATCACGCCGGGACCCTTGACGCACAGCTCGCCCACGTCTCCCTGCCTCACAGGGACGTTCTTCTCGTCCACAATCTTAATCTTCCAGCCGTAGCCAGGGACGCCGATGGCCCCCACCTTGCGGACATTGTCCACTCCAAGATGGACGCAGCCCGGGCCGGTGGACTCAGACAGACCGTAGTTGGTGTCGTACTTGTGGTGGGGGAAGTACTGCAGCCAGTGCTTGATAAGGGAGGGGGGGACCGGCTGGGCCCCGATGTGCATCAGCCTCCACTGGGAGAGCTGGAAGTCCTCGATTTTCAGCTCTCCCCTGTCAAGGGCCGTTAAAATATCCTGAGCCCAGGGCACCAGCAGCCAGACGATGGTGCATTTTTCCTGGCTGGCCGCCTGGAAGATGGCGGAGGGGGAGTTTCCTTTGAGCAAGACCGCCTTGCTCCCGGTGAACAGGGAGCCGAACCAGTGCATCTTGGCTCCGGTGTGGTACAGGGGCGGGATGCATAAAAACACGTCCTCATGAGTGGTTTCGTGGTGGATGGCCTCCATCCGGGCCGACTGCATCAGGGCGGTATGCTTGAGCAGGATCGCCTTGGGAAAGCCGGTGGTGCCCGAGGAGTAGTAGATGGCCGCCTCGTCCTCGTCGTCCACCAGCACCTTGGGGGGGCGGCTTGCGCAGTTGGCGGTGGCCCGCAGGTAGTCCTCGGCGAAGGAGGGGCAGCGCTCCCCCACGAAGAACAGCAGCATCTGCCGGTTGATCTTGGGCACAATGGGCTCCATCCGGCTGGTGAACTCCGGGCCGAAGAAGAGCACGTCGGCGTCGGCCAGCTTCAGGCAGTAGTCGATCTCGTTGGAGGTGTAGCGGAAGTTCAGAGGGACGGCGATGGCCCCCGTCTTTAAAATGCCGAAGTAGATGGGCAGCCACTCCAGGCAGTTCATCAGCAAAACGGCCACCTTCTGGCCCTTGCGGATGCCCCGGCTGAGCAGCATGTTGGCCACCCGGTTGGCCTTCTCGTCAAAGACCGACCAGGTGATCTCCCGGCGGTAGGGCGCGTCGCCGGTGGGCTGGATCAGCTCATACTCCTGCCAGGAGACCCGCTGCTCCTCCCGGACCTCGGGGTTGATCTCCACCAGGGCGGCCTCGTCGCCGTAGAGCTTGCTGTTGCGCTCCAACAGATCGGTGATGGGCATGATACTCGTTCCTTTCTGAAAACGGATGTGCTCCGATGTGATGTACTTTATTGATTTTAACTGTTAAAGTAGTGTAGCGCACTTTTTCCCCTTTGTCAAGAAAATTCAAAAGCGGCAAAATTTTTCGGAGGAGCGGTCTTTACTTCCACGCTTTCCTGTGCTACACTTTACACGAGTGAATTTTCCCGGATGCGAAACAGACCCCCATTCTTTTTCGTGTTCCCGCCCCGGGGGGCGGGAACACAAGGCTATTTTACGGAAAGAACGCGAAAGGAAATTGGAAAACGGAAAAGGAGTGTGTATTGCTATGGCGAAGGCGGAAAAGCGGGAGCGGAGCATGGCCCTGTACGAGACCATTCTGAAGCTGAAGGACCTGGACGAGTGCTGCCGGTTTTTCGACGATCTGTGTACCCCCACTGAGCTGAGGAGCCTGGAGCAGCGGTTCGATGTGGCGGTGTACTTACAGCAGGGGCTCGTCTATCTGGACATTCTGGATAAGACAGGGGCCTCCAGCGCCACCATCAGCCGGGTGAGGCGGTCCATGCTGGACAACGGAGCAGGAGGCGTGATGCGGGAGGTCATCCGGCGCCACGGACTTCACGAAAAAAATGAAAATGAATGATTGCGAGGAAACCGACATGAAACAACTGATGCTGGGCAACGCCGCCGTTGCCCGGGGACTGTATGAGGCGGGGTGCTGTGTGATCTCCAGCTATCCGGGCACACCCAGCACCGAGATCACCGAGGAGGCCGTCAAGTACAACGAAATTTACTGCGAGTGGGCTCCCAACGAGAAGGTGGCCATGGAGGTGGCCTTCGGGGCCTGCCTGGCGGGCAAGCGGGCCTTCTGCGCCATGAAGCATGTGGGTCTGAACGTGGCCGCCGACCCCCTGTACACCATGAGCTACACCGGGGTCAACGCCGGACTGGTCATCGGCGTGGCCGACGACCCGGGGATGCACTCCTCCCAGAACGAGCAGGACTCCCGGCACCACGCCATTGCCGCCAAGGTGCCCATGCTGGAGCCCTCCGACTCCGCCGAGGCACTTCAGTTCGCCAAGCTGGCCTATGAGCTGTCCGAGCAGTTCGACACCCCGGTGCTGCTGAAAATGTGTACCCGGGTGGCCCACTCCCAGTCCATTGTGGAGACCTCCGACCGGGCCGAGCCCGGGATGAAGCCCTATGAGAAGAACATCGGCAAGTATGTCATGATGCCGGGCAACGCCATCCGCCGCCACCCCTTTGTGGAGGAGCGCACCCGCAGGCTGACCCAGTGGGCCGAGACCGCCCCCGTCAACCGGGTAGAGATGGGGGGCGCCAAAATGGGCATTATCACCTCCTCCACCTGCTACCAGTATGTGAAGGAGGTCTTTGGGGACAGCGTCTCCGTCCTCAAGTTAGGGCTCGCCAACCCCTTGCCTGTGAAGCTCATCAAGGATTTCGCCTGTAAAGTGGAAAAGCTTGTGGTGGTGGAGGAGATGGACCCCATCATAGAGAACCACTGTAAAGCTCTGGGCCTTGCCGTCTCCGGCAAGGATGCGCTCCCCATGGAGGGGGAGTTCTCCCAGAACCTGGTGGCCGAAAAGCTGGGCGGGACGGTACATACCGGCCGGACCATCGACGACCCCATCCCGCCCCGGCCTCCTGTCATGTGCGCCGGGTGCCCCCACCGGGGACTGTTCTACACCCTGAGCAAGAACAAGTGCACCGTCCTGGGGGACATCGGCTGCTACACCCTGGGTGCGGTGGCCCCCCTGTCCGCCATGGACATGACTCTGTGCATGGGGGCCTCCATCTCCGCCGTCCACGGCTTCAACAAGGCCCGGGGCGCGGAGAGCGAGGGCAAAACCGTGGCCGTCATCGGCGACTCCACCTTCATGCACTCCGGCATGACGGGCCTTGCCAACATCGCCTACAACCAGTCCAACTCCACGGTGATTATCCTGGACAACTCCATCACCGGCATGACCGGCCACCAGCAGAACCCCACCACCGGCTACAACATCAAGGGCGACCCCGTCGGCAGAATCGACCTGGAGGCCCTGTGCAGGGCCATGGGCTTTGAGCGGGTGCGGGTGGTGGACCCCTACGACCTGAAGGCCACCGATGCCGCTGTGAAAGAGGAGCTGGCGGCGGAAGCGCCCTCCGTCATCATCAGCCGCCGGCCCTGCGCCTTGCTCAAGTACGTCAGGCACGAGGCCCCCCTGGCGGTGGACCCGGTGAAGTGCGTGGGCTGCCGGAGCTGCATGAAGATCGGCTGTCCCGCCATCTCCATTAAAGAGGGCAAGGCCCATGTGGACGCCACTCTGTGCGTGGGCTGCGGCGTGTGCGAGCAGCTTTGCGGCGTGAAGGCGTTCCGGAGCACCCGGAAGGAGGGCTGAGAGATGGAAACTAAAAATATCATGATCGTGGGCGTGGGGGGACAGGGCTCCCTCCTGGCCTCCAAGCTGCTGGGCCACCTGCTGATGGAGCAGGGATTTGACGTGAAGGTGTCCGAGGTACACGGCATGTCCCAGCGGGGCGGCAGCGTGGTCACCTATGTACGCTACGGCGGCAAGGTGAACTCCCCCGTTATTGATAAAGGCGAGGCGGACTATATCGTCTCCTTCGAGCTGCTGGAGGCCGCCCGGTGGCTGAGCTACTTAAAGCCCGACGGCCAGATTGTCACCTCCACCCAGCAGATCGACCCCATGCCCGTCATCACCGGCGCGGCCAGCTATCCGGAGAACCTGGTGGAGAAGATGCGCGCCGCCGGGGCCAAGGTGGACGCCCTGGACTGTCTGACCCTGGCCGAGGAGGCCGGGTCGGCCAAGGCTGTCAACATCGTCCTCATGGGCCGGCTGTCCCACTACTTCGACCTGCCCGACGAGGCCTGGCAGAAGTCCCTGGAGGCCATGGTGCCCCCCAAATTCCTGGAGCTGAACAAAAAGGCCTTTGAGCTGGGCAAGAACGCATAGGTCTCGCTGATTTCCCCGCCCCGCAAGAGCGGGAAACAGATATAATCTTACTGCTATTTTGAGAGGAATGATACCAATGGAGAGATACTACCAGCCCGAAATCGAGACCGCGCCCCGGGAACAAATCAAGGCCTGGCAGGACGAGCGCCTGGTGAAGCAGGTGCGCCACGTCTGGGACAATGTGCCTTACTACCGCAGGAAGATGGAGGAGAAGGGCCTCACCCCCGACGACATCAAGTCCAGCGACGATCTGCACAAGCTGCCCTTTATCACCAAGGCCGATCTGCGGGAGGCATATCCTTATGGGCTGGTAGCCCGTCCCCTAAAAGACTGCGTCCGTATCCAGTCCACCTCGGGCACCACCGGCAAGCGGGTGGTGGCCTTCTACACCCAGCATGACATCGACCTGTGGGAGGACTGCTGCGCCCGGGCCATCGTGGCCGCAGGCGGCACCAATGAGGATGTGTGCCAGGTGTCCTACGGCTACGGTCTGTTTACCGGCGGCCCGGGCCTTAACGGCGGGTCCCACAAGGTGGGCTGCCTCACCATCCCCACCTCCTCTGGCAACACCGAGCGGCAGATCATGTTTATCAAGGACCTGTCCGCCACCATCCTGTGCTGCACCCCCTCCTACGCCGCCTACATCGGCGAGACCATGAAGGAGATGGGCCTCACCCCCGACCAAATTCCCCTGAAGGCGGGCATCTTCGGCGCCGAGGCCTGGAGCGAGGAGATGCGCCAGGACATCCAGAATACCCTAGGTATTAAAGCCTATGATATTTACGGTCTCACCGAGCTGTCCGGCCCCGGCGTGTCCTTCGAGTGCTCCGCTCAGAACGGGATGCACGTCAACGAGGACCACTTCATCGCCGAGATCATCGACCCGGAGACCGGCGAGGTCCTCCCCGAGGGCAGCAAGGGCGAGCTGGTGTTCACCTCCATCACCAAGGAGGCGTTTCCGCTGCTGCGCTACCGCACTCGGGACATCTGCATGCTCACCCAGGAGAAGTGCTCCTGCGGCCGCACCCACGTGAAGATGTGCAAGCCCATGGGCCGGTCCGATGACATGCTCATCATCCGGGGGGTCAACGTGTTCCCGTCCCAGATCGAGACCGTCCTGCTCAACCACGGCTACCCCGCCAACTACCAGATCATCGTGGACCGGGTCAAGTCCACCGACACTCTGGACGTCCAGGTTGAGATGACTCCGGAAATGTTCACCGACAACATGGGTGAGATCGCCAAGCGGCAGAAGGAGCTGGTGGACGGCCTGCGGTCCATGCTGGGCCTGGCCGCCAAGGTCACTCTGGTTGCCCCCAAGACCATCGTGCGCAGCGAGGGCAAGGCGGTCCGGGTCATCGACAAGCGGAAAATCTAATTTTTATGATTCTTTTCTCCCCCTTTGGGCGGAAAAAGTCATATGTTATTGTATTTGGAGGAAAAGCTATGAGTATCAAGCAGATTTCCGTCTTTCTGGAGAATAAGCCCGGCGCGCTCTGCACCATGACGGGGGTGCTGGCCCAGTGCGGGATCGACATGCGGGCCTTCTCTCTGGCCGAGACCAGCGATTTCGGCATCGCCCGCATCATCGTGAACGATGTGTATAAGACCGCCACGGTCCTGAAGGACGCGGGCTACGTCCACAACGTCACCCCCGTGCTGGGGGTGGCCATCCCCGACGTACCCGGCGGGCTGAACAAGGTCCTGCAGGTCCTGGCCGACGCCCAGGTGAACGTGGAGTACATGTACGCCTTCCTGGGCGGTAAGGACACGGACCACGCCTATATGATCTTCCGGGTGGCGGACGCCGCCGCCGCCGCTTCCGCCCTGGCCAAGCGGGACATCCAGGTAGTGGAGCAGGAGGAGATTGACAAGCTGTAAAAATTCCCCTTGTACTAAAGCTGTATACCGCCCCGGATTGTAAACCTCCGGCGGAAAATTTGAGTTTTGAGCGGAGCGGTGTCGCTCCGCTTTTTAATCGGATACACTCATGGCTGTGTAAATTAAAGTTTACATGAAAAGCGGCCCTTGCAACATGTAGTTGCAAGGATGTAAACTGCTTGCGGTTTACGTGTAATGACTTTTTCGTGTAGAATTGGAGGCAATAGCAGATGGAACTTAAGCAGATGGAACTTAAAGAGAAGCTGGTTGACCTAAGAAAGGAGAAGGGCCTGTCCCAAGCTGAGTTAGCTGAAGCAATAAATGTATCCCGGCAAGCTATATCCAGGTGGGAGGTAGGATCAGCAATACCATCGGCAGACAACCTCATGTGGCTTAGTAAGTTCTATGAGGTATCAATGGACGAATTAATGGATATTTCTTGCGATGGTGGGCAGGAGAAGAGTCAAGAAAAACCGGCTGTCAAATCGAAAACAGGAGTGTCCCCCAAATTTTTGATGTTCTTGTGTGTGCTGGCTGTAATTATTGCTGTTGCAGTATGGGCTGTTCTTTACATGTTCCAAGGAACAGAAAATGAGAAAATTGGATTACGGGAACTTGAGAGTAAGGAATATTCGTCCAGCGAATTGATAGATATGGATATAAAGCTTGTAAACCCTTAATTTCTAAAGAAAGAGGAGTGGACAATGAAAAAGACTGTAAGAATATTAAGAATATTGGGAATGTTGGCTATTCTCTGGGGATGTTTTTCTAATGCAGCATTTGCTGCTGGTGTAAATATGATTTCTGATGAAAGTGTCGCCAGGTTGGAAAAAGTAGAGATTACATCTGAAACCAGTGTCAAATTAGCAGAAGATGAAGCTCCTTTTTTTACCAAGGAAAGTGAAAATGTAAGTCTCACGGATTTGGATAGTAGAGTGCTGAATGATACACAACTTATTGTCAATGACATTTTAAAGGGTTCAAGGGCTACAGGCTCCATTACATGGGATATTCCGGCAGGAGCTACTGGAAAAGGAAAAACGTCCTTTCCTTTGGAAGCGGGTGAAGGTGTAACTATTAACTGTTCGTATTCGCCCAGATCGGCCAGTGTGGATTTTGGGTTAATTGCGCCAAATGGCCGGTATTACTATATGGCTGGTAAAGATGGAAGTATTAATCGGGAAATTATAGTGGATGAACGTGGAGAGTATTATTTAGCAATCTGTAATAATTCTGATAATCTTGTAAGCGTTTATGGGTTTGTTAATTATTAAACATCAATTACAGTAGATAAGATGTTTATTATGAAGGGAGGAGAGAAATATGTAAAAGTATAATAAAAAATTGGAGTAAGCTCTACACACGATTAAATTAAGTAGTAGGAGGAACAATTATGAAAAAATTACTGGGGTTAACTATTGTTGCAACAATGCTCTTAACTTGTACAGCGAATGCATTTGCTACACCGAGGGCATCAGATATTGCAATTGAAGGTGAAAATTCTGGTAAGGAATTTTTCATTGCAGACAATGCGGCTCTTTTGTCTTCATGTAATGTAGAGGGTGAAAGGACGCAAGGCACAGATGAGGCTAGTATGCCAGACAAACAAAGAGACACCGTCAAAGAATATATATGTGAGACTGTTGCTATAGACGAGAATACATATGAAATTGTTAAGCCAGATGGGGAAGTAGTTGCTATATGTTCCATGCTTCAAGACGAGGATGCTGTAAATTTAGCTGCAGAGAATCCGAGCTGGAGCATTGATTGGACAGCAGCGGCTGGTCACAGAGTTTATGGTTCAAACCGTTTTAATGTATTTGATGGGTTTACGTTTTTTTATAACTTGAAACTATCACCAGCTGGTGATTCGTATATTGGGTACTATGCAGTAAATGAAAATACATATTATTGGGTACATTCAGCAAGTGATTCAATCACAGCTTTTATCACATTCTTGAATAATAATTATGTATCGTTTGCAGTAAAGAACAATTCTGATCATACAATTAACTATTCTGGATCGTATGAGACTATGATCTTTGAAACATAAAATGGTGAAGATTTGATAAAGAGCCAGGGCTGTAATAAACGGGCCTGGCTCTTTATATAACGGTTTACCCGTTTATATAATGAACGGGTAAACCGCTATACCTTTAATCGCCGCTCCAACAACTTTCCGATGTAACCTCTTGTCTGGCTTTCTCCCATCAGCTTCCTTGTCCAACATGTTTGACAATCCTGCAGCCTCCGTTTTCGTCCTTTGGAAAAAGGATGGACGCGAGGGGCACTTCGTAAGGAAGTGCCCCTCGTAACTTTTGTTAAGTCAGCCGAATGTGATTGGATTGCAGGAAATTTAACATATCGGAGGACTATATCATGAAAAAGTCACTATTTGAACAGATGGGTGGAACCTATCATCAGGAAGGAGATTATTTTCTCCCAAACCTCGCTGTGCCAGAAAGTGTTCCTGTGGGTGTCTGGGGCCAGCGTAGGCGGCGGTATCTGCGAGAACACAGGAAAGCTCTTTACAACGCCTTACTACTCAGTGGGAAGCTGGATAGCCACCTGGCTGACATCAATCAGCAGGCGGAAGATATGTTTTCTCAGCTTGTAAAACAGATGGCAGAGCAAGAGGGAATTACCGAACAACTCAAAGCTAAGAATCAGATGGAGTGGGTTGGGCAGATGAACAATATCCGAAATCGAGTAGAGGAAATTATCTGTAACGAACTGATTTTTGCCTAACACAGAGAAAGCTTGGGGACATGACCTTGTTAATGTTCCCAGGCTTTCTGCTTATTTTGAAAAGATTAGCGGGGTATTATCAGCATTAACTGCAAGAAAATCAACTGATTGGAAAGGTCAGAAATTAACAAATCCATTTGCCAATAGACGCAAAGTTATGATATAATCGTTCGGAGGTGAGGAATGTGGCTAAAAATACTTTAGATGAAACAAAAGAGATAAAGATATTACTTTCCCAAATACGCGCATTAAGTGATACGATACAAGAAATCCTTAACAATGACCATGTACCTGATTTTGCCCGATATGTGTCGTATAGGGATATGGCTTCCATGTATAATGACCTTGCAGAACGCGTAAGAGATGTTATGAAAGTAAATGCCATGTTCTATACATTCAATGTTGATAAAATGCCTGGTTGGGGAGACACAGTTTGGCCTTCACAAAAGAAAATTATTGAGCAAGTATTAGTTAGTACTAAAATGTTATATTCTTGCTTGTCCAGCAATGCTGATTTTGCCGATGATGAATTTGATAACCTGGAAAATTTTATAAAATCTCGACTAAGAACCGTGATTTTTAGTCGGCCAGAAAAGGAAATTGAAGTACAAAATGCAATTGAGTCACTTTTAGCTGGTCGTGGTCTGAATAAAGGCGTAGATTATGATAGGGAAACAGGAAAATTTGAATTTTCTGGGAAAGAGTATATTCCTGACTTTGTTATCCCGAAATTACAACTATGTATTGAAGTAAAGCTTCTTAAAGAAAACAGAAAATCAAAAGTTATTGAAGAAATAAGTGCCGACGTTACAGCTTATGGGAAACAATACATTCGACAACTTTTTGTTATATATGACTTGGGATATATTCAAAATGAGGCTGAGTTTATTCGAGACATCGAAAATGCAGGAAATATTAAAGTGATTATCATTAAGCATTAGTTACTAAAAAGCGCCAGATTGAGTTGAAGAAATGATTTTTCAACGTTGATTTACGATTGAAAGCAGTCACATAAAATGCGAGTGGTATTTCCAAACGGAAGTGCCACTCGCATTTTACAATATATTGTTGCCAGCAATTGAAATATCAATTACATTTCAAACAAGGCAGAAAATATTTTAATAACTTATTGACAAGTTAAAAAATTTATGATACTCTTTTCCGAAGAGGTGAAGAATATGAGAAAGCCAGTCCAGCATTGTCCATCTTGTGGTGATAGATTGAAAATTTCTGCGTTAGCCTGCCCATCATGCGGCATTGAGGTACGGGGTCAATTTGATCTTGAAACGAACCCATATTCTGCTTTATCAGACCAACAGAATGACTTTTTATTGCTGTTTTTGAAGTGTAGAGGGAATATGAAACAGCTTCAAGAAGAACTTCAGCTTTCTTATCCGGCAGCGAAAAAGCAGTTAAATGAAGTGCTGGACGTTTTGGGCTTATCTACCGATACCCAGGTGAAAGCAAAAGATAGAGATATTATTGACGCAGCATCTTGGGAGGTTGACGAAAGTAGTATGAAAGCATCTGATATTATCAAGAGAAAGCTAAAAGAGTGTGGGGGCAGAGCTGTAGTTACCTCATATTCAGGCAAAGAGTACGAAGTATGGGCAGAAACGGATGGAAATACCTTTGGCTGCGATGCGCTTCATGGAATTTCCCATTCTTTTGAAATCTTTGATGTTGTTGTAGACTTTTTAAGAAACAATGGTGGAAAGGCGAAAAAAGGTACTGGCCGCGCCCCCCTTGGATCAGAAAAATGTGGTTTAGATACGATTTCCGGTGTAATTTTACATGAATACTTCGGTGTGGCGTTAGGTGGCAGCGGTTTTGACCCCTCATTTGTGGTGGCAGCTATATTGGAATGGGCTGGAATCGCTATAAATGGCAGAGGGTGGCTTCTACTCCGGGGTTGAGTTCCGTATTTCAACGTGGCAATATTTGAGCGGGGGGGATTTCTAATGGCGGTTTGTCCTAAATGCGGGGGAGCCAATATAAAATTTCATAGAGAGCCAGTAGGAACATCCTATAACAGCTATTATAGGCGAACAGGAGTTAAAAGCAGCTGGATTTTCCCTGCTGGCATAAGAAATGGACACCGAAAAATTGCTTATAGAACAGTTGGCCTTTGCAGTGATTGTGGACATACCTGGGGAATTGAAAGTGATGTTCAGCACTCAGGCTGGTGGTATCTGTTTCTCCTTCTTATTTGGCCTATCGCGCTTTCTGTGTGGTTTTGGAAAACCAACGCATTTCAACTTGATAAAAAGTGGCGAGCAGTTATACTGTCTATAGCATGGCTTATCCTTATTTCTGGTGTGCTAATCAGTGAAAGTAAAATGGTTGGCACAGAATCAAGCTCTATTTGGGCATCATCGTATGCCGAATTGAATGATTTTGAATATTACATTGACGGAAACGAGATATACATTAAGGATTATAGGGGAAACCGTAAGAAAGTTCGCATCAATTCATCATACAACGTAGATGGAACAATCATGAATGTCGTTTCTTTTGATGGAACCTTTGCTCTTGACAGTGTAACAAGTGTAATTATTCCGAATGGAACCCGGTATATGTCCAACAACATTTTTAATAGCTGCGGGATTGAATATGTGTATCTACCTGCTTCGTTGGAGGAATTCAAAGGATGGTCTTACTTCCACAATGTTGAAAAGATATATTATGGCGGAACAGAAGAACAGTGGAGCAACTTTTGCACCGTTGACAGATCAAGGTTAGATGTCGTCCAAATTATATGTAACGCAGACCCCAATGGCCTGAAATGAATTTGGGAATCATAAGGATTTTTGAAAGCAGTGAACAGCTATTGACAAACATCAGTTCTATATGCTAAACTTTACACCAAGTGAATAACACATATTAAGCACATCCCTTTTGGCGCTTGTAAAATACAAGGCCGGTACATCAAACTCGCTTCAGCGGAACGCAAAATTTCCGCTGAGGCTGGTTTTGATGTACCGGCTCCTTTTTTGCCCTGACAACTGAATGACTGCTGATGAGAAAACCTGCTGAAAGAAGAAACAGGGCTGTCATTTGGGAAGAACGGCGGAGCCGTTCAAATGCGCCGAAGGGAGAGTGGTATTGTCTTAACAAGCAACGTATTGGGGGGCACAAATCCCCCAATACCGCTTGTCAGGGAGTTCCCTGAAACCCCAAAATCAGAAAGGATGAGCGACCTATGAGAACAAGGGATCAAAAAGCCCGAATCCATTTTACGGAAGAAGAACTGCGGGATTTAGACCGCAAGGCGGCAGCGGCCGGACTTGACCGCTCCAAGTATGTACGTAAGGTAGTTCTGGCAGCGGAGGTCAAACCTGGCCCCCAGGTAGATGTCCCGGCCCTGATCGCTGTGACACACCAGGCTGGGCTGAGAGTAGCAGACGTGCTTGTCAGAGCCAACAGCGGTATGCTGGATGTTCCCGCCCTCCGCAGGGCATTAGCGGAGGTTGAGGGAGCTACACAGACTGTCCGCAGGGCCTTTGAGGAGGGGAATGCTGATGCTATGCACGATTGAACTGACAGGACGGCAGGCTGAGATTTTTGAGGAAGTGATGGAGCGGATAGATGAAACAGCGGTCTATCTTGTCAGCCTGTCCCACGAGGAACGCTTGGACTGGCTGAAAGAGCATCAGTACAGCCGCCCCATAAGTTTTGAGCGGGAGATTGGCGGGACGGTCTACACTGTCAATGCCCATTTTAGCGGGGACACGGCTGAAACCGCCGAGGAAAGAGTTAATCGCATTCTCGCTCGAAATATCACACGTTAAAGTGTTGAAGTTTTGCGCCGGATGTGGTATGATAATGCTACCTTGCAATTCATATCACATCCGGCTGCGGAAAGGAGTACATTTTGAAGAAAAAGCAGCCAAATGAACAGCGAATCACAGCATTATACGCCAGATTGTCCCGTGATGACGAGAAAGACGGCATCTCAGGCAGCATCCAAAATCAAAGGGCTATTTTGGAGAAATTCGCCGCAGACAATCATCTGCCAAATCCCCGGTTCATGTTTGACGACGGATACTCGGGAGTTACGTTCACCCGTCCAGCTTTCATGGAAATCATGGAACTGGCTGAACAGGGGCTTGTGGCAAATTTGGTGGTCAAAGACCATTCCCGGCTGGGCCGGAATCGCCTTGTGGTGGGCCAGCTTCTGGAGGAAGATTTTGTCCGGCTGAACGTGCGGTACATCGCCATCATGGACAACATTGACACCGCCAACGGCGTGAGTGACATCGTGCCAATGCAAGACCTCTTTAATGAGTGGCACGCAAAAAATACGAGCGACAAGGTGCGCCGTGTCATGCAGAGCCGTGGCAATGCTGGAATACCGTTGACCACCAATCCGCCCTTTGGGTACAGGAAAGACCCAGAGGACAAGAACAAGTGGCTGATAGATGAGTTTGCGGCGGGAGTAGTACATCAGATATTTCAGTTGTCCATTAGTGGCCTGGGGCCCACTCAAATCGCCAAGAAACTGCGTTCTGACGGCGTGATGACCCCCAGCGAGTATCTGCACAGCATTGGAGTGAGCTGCCCCACAAAGCCCCCGGCATATCCGCACAACTGGTGTTCTGCTACCGTAGCGGATATTCTGGATCGACAGGAGTACACCGGGGACACAGTGAACTTCCGTTCTTTCAGTCAGTCTTTCAAACAGAAGAAGCGTCTGGACAGGCCCCAGGAGGAATGGAAGGTATTTCCCGATACCCACCCTGCTATCATTGACCGGGAGACCTTTACCCTCGTTCAAAATCTCCGACAGCACCGCCGCAGGCCAGACCGCACCGGTATCGTGAGTATGTTCTCTGGGCTTTTGTACTGCGCCGACTGCGGCGAAAAATTGTATTACAGCAGCACCAACAGCTACAAGCGGGAGCAAGCCTATTTTTTCTGTTCCAGCTATCGCAAAAATTCCAGCGTATGTTCCGCTCACTATATCCGGGAACACACCGTGGAGCAGTTGGTACTGGAGGGATTACAGCGTCTTTTGTGGTACGTCCAAGCCTTTGAGCAGAAGTTTGCACAAGAGCAGGTGGAGCGGTTTGGTCTGCAAGCGAAAAAGGCGCTGACCGCCAAGCGCCGGGAGTTGGACAAAGCCAAACAGCGAGTGGTGGAGATCGACCAGCTTATTCAGAAAAGTTACGAGGACATGAGCAAGGGCCTGCTGTCCGAGGAACGCTTTGCCACGCTGACGGTATCTTTGGAAAACGAACAGCGGCAGTTGAAAGCGGCGATCCCGGAAATGGAAACCAGTTTGGATGCCACCACAGATAAAGCGGCTGATTTGCAGCGATTTATTGAACGGGCCAGACAGGTGACTCGGCTGACAGAATTGACGCCTGAAATCGTTCACGAGTTCATTGACAAAATTGTGGTATCCAAGCCAGACAAGGTAGACGGCAAGCGGCACCAGAGGGTGGACATCTACTACAACACCATTGGCCTGTGGGTAGCGCCGGAGCCGGAGGAACTGGAGCAGGAGTACCTGGACTACTACAAAGCCATGTTGAAGCGCAAGAAAAAGACGGCGTAGCCGTAACTACGCCATCTCAATCAAATAGTTTTTACTTGCGGACTCGCCTTGCGGGGAGGACTTCTTTACGGAGTTCTCCCCGCGGCGGCGATTTTGTTGTAGAATAGGGGGACGAACATCCGGAGAGGGGGCGGCGCGGTTTGGCCGACACATTTTTTCCCGGTCAGGCGCTGGCCATGACGGTCCAGACGGCGGACCGGCTCTTCAAGCTGAACAGCGGCGACGCCGCCCTGCTCTACCTCTACCTGCTTCGCCACGGCGGGACGGCCGGCCTGAAATGGCCCGACGCCCGGCTCCGGGAGGCGTTGGAGGGGCTGCGGTCCCTGGGTCTGGCTCCCGGCGAGGCCCCCTCCGCCCCAGAGCCTCCCGCTCCCGAGCCGCCGCCCGAATACTCCACCGAGGACATCACCCAGGCTCTGGCGGATGAGAGCTCCACCTTCCCCGCTCTGGCGGGCGAGGTAGAGCGCCGGCTGGGCAAGCGCCTGTCTCCTCCAACATGTATTGTACTCCCGCACTGTAGGAGTACAATACATTGCCTATGTGCAGCGGTGGAGTATTAGTGCTCTGAAAGTGGCTTGCAACCGGCGTTTGACAGGTTATAGTATTAGTCCTTTTTTTCTTCAATGATGTATCCACAATAAGGGCACACATAGATTGTCCCGCTAATCCAAGGAAGAAATTTTTTGCAGTTTGGGCAAGTCCAATATATGAAACTTAAAAGGAAGTAAGCCACAATAGCGGATATGCCTAAGATACCGAAAGCAAGTATATTTGTGACACTAATAAGCAGTACACTAAAAATCACAATACTTCCAATAATAAGCAAGGCAGTTTGTCTAAATCTGTTTGGATTTTTCATTGCTGCGCTTTCCTCCGGTCTGGTTAGACGATGTCAGCCGTTGTTGTTGGGCATAGCATGCCGAATGTTCTAATAGTTTTTACTGTGCCGTCAGCGTCATGATAAAATGTTGCGCTTTTTACTTGTGATTTTTTGTCAAACTGATAAGATGTAAAGTATCTTGCTAGTATATTTGCCGTATTGTATCCGTCACCGCTTGAATTAAGGGAATAGGTGGAATAAAGAACGTCTTTCGTGCCGCTTATTTCCATATTTAGACCGGTTTCAGTGCCACCAGAATAGTCGGTATCAAATATTATGCTACCAAATCCTGTCTGAACATAACTGCTTGAAGCAAAAGGTGTCCAGTAACCATTTAGCAGAACTTGATAAAAGCTTACTTGCTCTAAAGCGGCACATGAATAATTTGCTGTAATTCCATACACTGTAGTAGTAGGAGCAAAGCCGAAAATGACCGACTTTAATGCATCGTAAGCTGTAATGCCAATGCCAACAGCTTCGTGTGCAGCACCGGCAGCGAGAGAACCCATTACCTTCAAAAGTTCATAGCTACCAGCAGAAACAGATGAAGAAATAGATTTTTTATTTATAGAATCCGAATGGAATAGGTTGGAATCAACGGTAGGGTGAGCGATGATTTCTTTAACTTGATAGGTTTTTCCACTGACTACAACAGAATATTGTATTGTATCATAAGTGACATTTGGAGAACCTAAGGCGATAGCAGCATTATCTGAAAATGCAGCTAATTCCGTTGTCGTGCTTTTATATGCACCAGCATTTTCTAACGCTTGTTGAAATTGATTTTCTCTACTTGTATCACCAGCAAGTATAGCCCAATTTCTTTCATGGACAAGAGACTTGATGTCATCCACGGTTGTCGAGCTTATTGTACCATTTTGGTTGATAATATGTTCATCTATTAATGATTGGTTTGTTGGGTCAAAATCAGCAGAGGCTGCAAAAGCGGAAGCAGACATAGCAAACACCATAGCTAAAGTGAGAATAATCGATCAAAACTTTTTCATTTTAAGACCTCCTTTATTACTGTAATGGGTAAGAAAACTGTGTGGAGATTTTCTTCTCCATTGGAACCATCCCTTTCTGTACAAGCTCAAAAAATTATACCACACATTGTGTTGACTCGCAAGATGAGTTTGTAAAATTTATAGAAATTTATAGAAATTAAATCGTAAAATTTATAGAAATCAGACATTGAAAGTTGTTCGTAGGCTGCAAGGACAGCTCCCCTCTGGAGCAAGGAAGATAACTACCAGTAGTAGGTATGTAGCCGGTAGTGCCAGCAGTCTCTGCGGCCAACATCGGCAGGAGCCGGATAGGGCTGACGTCACCTTATTTCATAGCGGTTTACCCGTTTATGTAATGAACGGGTAAACCGCTATACCTTTAATCGCCGCTCCAACAACTTTCCGATG
>OFGO01001378.1_pt1 | contig 18002 bp, 18 predicted proteins | sample 1521761 | NCBI WGS metagenome assembly OFGO01 (sample SAMEA3504128, study PRJEB24116) | mouse gut metagenome | biome: mouse gut; feature: mouse-associated habitat; material: faeces | place: Denmark | collected 2011
GCAGTTTCTCGCCTTCGGCGTTGAGGATGTGGCTCAGGCCCAGCTCTTCCATGGCAATGGAAGAGAGGATCTGGTTGACCGCATCCTCCCGCTGGATGGGCGGGTCAATGTTGGGAAAACTTGGCATAGACATAGAAATGTGTCTCCTTTCAAGTCTGGCGCAGGCCGGGCGCACCGAAGCGACGGCGCGGGCAAAATGCCCTCCCCGGCGTGGCTTCCACGGCATTCTATGCCCGCGGTTGACGGCGTGTGACCACGGAACAGGGCAGTTTCAGCCGCATAAGATGGAACGGCGGCAGGGTTTCCTCTGCCGCACAACCCCGTCCCGGTCCTGAGCCGGGCGGGCGCTATGGAGTATCGTATATGTCTATGCCTTCTTTTCCCCCCAACGGGGCAGACTTGACGCGGGAGGAAGCCCTGACCATGATTATCGCCTCCATCGCAATGGAGGAGCTGGCTTTGAGTCACATCATCAACGCCGAGGGCGAGAAGCTGCAGTACATCCTGGGCACTTTGCCGGGCGCAAAGCCCTGCGCTACGGCACAGGAGGTGCTGGTGGTAAACAAAAGCGTTGCCTCCCTGCTGGATGTGGTAGCGCAGAATCAGATGCTGCTGAAAAATAAGCTGGAAAAGGTGCTGGAGGTATGTCCGCCCCTCCCGCCGCCTGGTCCGCCCCCCGGGCCGTGCCCGCCTGCGTGTCCTCCCGTCTGTGTACCTTGTCCGCCGACCGTTCCCCCTGTCTGCGGGCCAGGGGTATGCCCGCCGTCCGGCTGGCCGGAGAAAGGGTCAAAATGTGCGCTCCATCTGATAGAGCGGCAGGCAGGGCTGTTGTGGAGTCCGGGCTGCCGCCTGCCCTGGCGGCAGCAGTCCCATTGTGGGGAGTGCATCTGCTGGAATGAGTGTAATCCGACTCAGATCAGGCTGGATCGGCGGGCGGCTTACGCGGTTCGGTGTACGCTGACCGCGCGTGCCATGCCCCCGGCAAGGGGCGAGGGGGCCATCTGCCTCAGGCAGACCCCTTGCGGGGCGTTTACAGAGGCGCAGCCTCTGTGGTTTTCCTTAGAGCAAATGGCAGACAATCTCCAGACGCTGCAATACGCCGCTGTGCTCCATCCCCGTATGGATGTGGCAGGTGTGGCAGAACTGTCCTTAGTGCTGGACACCCGGAACGCCCTGTGCGTGGAACGGGCGGCGATGGATGTGGTGGAGCTCTGAATTAAAGGAAGCAAAAAATGTGTAATAAGCAGCGGGAGTATTTTGGACAGTTTAGAAAGCTGTCAAAGTACTCCCGCAGATAGTATGTCCGTGATTTGGGGATGGGGGCGCACGGATTAAGAGGTAAGCGTACTCGCTCGCAGGTCAAGAGAACCGATAGATCCGAAGCAAATACCGCCTGTCTTTGAAGGTGACAGCGCAGATATCTCCATTTTCGGTGAAATGGAAGCTGCGGACGTTCCCGGCCAGCCGGTGGCGGGAGATGAGGGTCGGCTCCTGGTCGTAGCACTCGAAATAGCTTTTGTTGGACACCCACAGGCGGTTTTGGGGGAGCAGAAGTCGTCCGGCCGGGCCAGCACAGCCAAGTTGGGGCAAACGGTGACAAAGCGCCCCGGCCAAGTTCCCACCAGGGCGTAGGGCACGGCGGCGCGAACAGTGTCCTCTGGCACACCCAGAATTTGTAGGTTTGATATGATAGGTCAAGCCTCCCCAAAATAGTTGGCAAATCTCCGCATTGCGGCGAAGGAATGCGGCCGAGATATCCGCAGTTTGAGGAAGGGATCATATGAAAGCCCCCTCTCCCATCATTCGGGCTTGCTCGATGACAGGAGAGGGGGCTCATCAGTTTGACTGGGCCGCTACAGCGCGGCGTAGCCGTACTTGTCTATCACGGCGTCTAAAGGCTGGCCCGCTTTGCAGAGGGGGCACTCGTCGGGGTGGTGGCTGGCATAGTCGGGGAGATCGTTGGTATTGAACAGAGACACCACGGGTATCCCGTCTACCTCCTTCACATGGCTGTAAATGGAGGCGACTCCCGCTACGTTCCCTTTGTAATACTGGACGCAGCGCATTCCCTTGCGGACGGTGCTGCCGGTGGTGACGGAGGCGAGCAGAAGCAGTACGTTTTTTCCATCCAGCATAAATCTGGCATTGTCCCGGAAAATGAGCTTTCCGTCGCGGCTCAGGTTCTCGCGCAGCAGGTAGATATCCCTTCCGGTATTGATTGAGCGGTTGCCGCCTTGGGTCAGCTCATGGGCCAAGCAGGTGCCGATGACCCGGGTTCCGTCCAAGCATAGGATGGTATCCACCATTGTATTACGGGTTAGGTCCCGCTGAGCCAGCTGGCGGGCCACGGTCTCCGCCTCCCGGAGACAGGACTGCTGTTCGGTGACGTCAATAAAGTAGTTGGTGTGGCTGTTTCTGGTGGCGAAGTGGCCCTGGGCCACCCGCAGGGAGACGCTGCCGACGCTGATGGGAATTTTAAAAAACTTGGGTTCCATGGTCTTTCCTCCTTTTCATCTCCGCGGCGGGGATAATCTTTCTTAAATATACCATATATTTTGAGAGATGTCCAGATATTTTTGTGCAGATTCACAAAAGGATGACCGTCAGATCAAGATCCCTTCGCAGTGGTCGATCTCGTGCTGGATGATCTGGGCTGTCCAGCCGGTAAAGGTCTTGAAGCGGGTCTGGAACTTCTCGTTCTGATACTGCACCTTGATGGACTTCCAGCGTTTGGCCTTGCGGACGCCGGACAGGGACAGACAGCCCTCCTCCGCCTGGTAGGGCCCGGACTTTTTGACGATCTCCGGGTTGAACATGACCGTGTAGGTGCCCTCGTTGTCAAAAACGATGATGCGCTTGTTCACGCCAATCATGTTTGCCGCAATGCCAACACAGCCGTCCTTATGGGCGGCGAGGGTGTCCAGCAGATCCTGGGTCACGGGCAGATCCTCCGGCGCGGCGGGTTCGGCTTTCTGGGCTAAAAACGTCTCATCGTGCATGATCTCACGAACCATGGATACCAGCTCCTTCAATATCGCCGCCGGGACTTTCCCCGGCGGCGGATTTGTGATATACTGTCAATAAGATAGCACGAACAGGGTAGGAAAGCAAATCCTTCCTTGTGTTTGGAGGCGGCATCATGATTGACTTTTTCAAAAAGCTAATGGAGCAGGCGCTGGATTTGGAGCTGACCATCCGCTTTACCAAACGGGATGGGGAGTGGTTCGCGGCGCTGGGCGGCGAGCTGGACAGCCTGCTCCTGGAGGAACTGGAGGAGTACCGGGCGGAATTGGAAGCCCGGCTGTGCGATATGGACGATGACGAGCCGGAGGACATGGCTGGCGAGGAGTTCGAGCAATGGGCGGAGGCCCACGAGAGCTTGGAGGATCTGCTCAGCGAAGCGGAGGATCGGATCGACGAATTACTGTAAGGAGGGCGGCCGGCATGGAGAAAAAAGTGACGGAAGTGGTGGCGGCCCTTGTCTGGGACGGGGACAGGTTCCTCATCTGTCAGCGGCCTGCCAACAAGGACAGGGGCCTGCTGTGGGAGTTCGTGGGCGGCAAGGTGGAGCCTGGGGAGACAAAGGAGCAAGCCCTGATCCGGGAGTGCCAGGAGGAGTTGGCCGTCACCCTTTCGGTGGACGAAGTGTTCATGGAGGTAGACCACGAATACCCGGATCTGAATGTGCATCTGACCCTGTTCAACGCCGCGATCCGCGAGGGAACGCCGCAGATGCTGGAACACAACGATATTCGCTGGATTACGGTGGGGGAAATCCCACAGTATGAATTCTGTCCGGCGGACGAGACAATCCTGAAGAAATTGAGAGGAGAATCGTGATGGAGCCTGTCTATTATACCGTGAATTCCATTGACGGGGACTACGCCCGTTTGATCAGCGACAACGGTGTAGAGAACCAGGTGGCGATGTTTTTGCTGCCGGAGGGCACCACGGTGGGGAGCCGCCTGGTGCGGAATGTTCTGGAGTGGAGCCTGGTTTGAGCACCTGCCCATTTTATATATCGGTTTAGCCAACGGCCCACGGCAAGGAAAGTTGATTTCCCTGCCGTGGGCCGCTGTGCCCCATTGCAACTGGGCGGAAAATAGGATATAATGCCTATAATTATATAAAACAAACGTTGGGAGATATGGAAATGGCTGAAACAAACACCAACAGTATCGGCTTTGAGAAACAAATTTGGGACGCGGCCTGTGTCCTTCGCGGCAATATAGACGCATCGGAATATAAGTCCGTAGTCCTTGGTCTGATTTTTCTAAAGTACATCTCTGACCGCTTCGAGGCCAAATACAACGAACTGTTAGCGGAAGGTGATGGCTTCGAGGAGGACAAGGACGAATATACCGCCGAGAATATCTTCTTCGTGCCGGAGTCTGCTCGGTGGTCTGTGATCTCTGCCGCCGCCCACACGCCGGAGGTGGGTGCGGTGATTGATGAAGCTATGCGCGCGATTGAGAAGGAGAACAAGCGCCTCAAGGATATCCTGCCCAAAAATTTCGCCCGGCCTGAGCTGGACAAGCGCCGCTTGGGGGATGTGGTGGATCTGTTCACCAACATCCAGATGATTGAGCATGGAAGCAGCAAGGACATTCTGGGCCGTGCCTATGAATACTGCCTGTCCAAATTTGCCGAGCAGGAGGGCAAGCTGGCTGGGGAGTTCTATACCCCCGCCTGCGTGGTGCGCACGCTGGTGGAGGTGCTCCAGCCCTACAACGGGCGGGTCTACGACCCCTGCTGCGGCAGCGGCGGGATGTTTGTCCAGTCGGCGAAGTTTATCGAAAACCACGGCGGGAACATCAACAAAATTTCCGTGTTCGGCCAGGACTCCAACCCCACCACCTGGAAGATGGCCCAGATGAACCTTGCCATCCGGGGGATTGAGGCCGACCTGGGGAAATTCAACGCTGATACGTTCTTTAATGACTGCCACCCCCAGCTCAAGGCGGATTTTATCATGGCGAATCCGCCCTTCAATCTGTCCGGCTGGGGGCAGGACAAGCTGGTGGAGGATGTGCGCTGGGCTTACGGCCTGCCCCCGGCGGGCAACGCCAACTTCGCGTGGCTCCAGCACATGATCTGGCACCTGGCGCCCAACGGACGGATCGGCATGGTGCTGGCCAACGGCTCCCTGTCCTCCCAGTCGGGCGGGGAGGGTGACATCCGAAAAAACATCATCGAGTCCGACCTGGTGGACTGCATCATTGCCATGCCGCCCCAGTTGTTTTATACTACGCAGATCCCCGTGTCCCTTTGGTTCCTTGCGAAGAACAAGAAACAAAAGGGCAAGACCTTGTTCATCGACGCCCGAAAGATGGGAACCATGGTGACCCGGAAGCTGCGGGAGCTGACCGATGAGGATATCGCCAAGATTGCCGATACTTACAATGCCTTCGCGGCAGGCACGCTGGAGGAAGTCAAGGGATTCTGCGCCGCTACCACGATGCAGGAGATTGTAAAGCAGGACTATATTCTCACGCCGGGGCGGTATGTGGGCATTGAGGAGCAGGAGGAGGACGGGGAGCCCTTCGAGGAGAAGATGGGACGGCTGACCTCTGAGCTGGGGGAGCTGTTCGCCAAGTCCCATGAGCTGGAGGGGGAGATCAGGAGGCAGTTGGGGGCGATTGGGTATGGCATTTGAAATAGTTCCTTTGGGAGCAGTTGCAAACATCACAAAGCTGGCTGGTTTTGAATTTACCAAATACATTTCATATGATGATGCAGGAGAAATAATCGCGCTTAGAGCGTTAAACTTACGTAATGGGGAATTAGACTTATCGGATGTTAAGCGAATTAAAAGGTCCGTTTCTGAATCTTTGGAGAGAAGTAAGCTGTATATAAATGATATTTTATTGACCTATACTGGTAATGGATATGGCGACTGCGCAATAATTACAGAAAACGACAAGTATCATCTTGCACCCAACATTTGCAAAATCTCACCACTTCCTGGTTTGATTCATCCATATTTTCTGTATTCATACATTCGTAGTAAAAGTTTTTACACGCAAATGTCTAATCACATGGTGGGTAGCAGTCAGCCCACGATTCCGATGAAGACCATCCGCGTTTTAGAAGTCCCTTTACCATCTTTTGAAACTCAGGAGAGAATTGTTGCTATTATACATAGTTTAGACGAAAAGGTTCGACTTAACCAGCGGATAAATGATAATTTGGAACGGCAAGCACAAGCTGTTTTTACTGATTGGTTTATAGAATTTACACCTTTTGCTAATGAAGAATTTGTAATGTCTCCAACCGGAATAGAAATACCAAAATCATTGCAGATGAAACAAATTATAAATATCCCGCATATTCTTGAAACAGGTAGGCGGCCTAAAGGTGGCGCAACATTTAGTGGTATGCCCAGTGTTGGTGCCGAAAATGTAAAGCGGTTGGGGCAGTTTGACTTTTCCAGCAATAAATACATTCCTGAAGATTTTGCAGCAAAACAAAAAACGGGCAGAATTACTGGCTACGAGTTGCTGTTATATAAAGATGGCGGGAAACCCGGTACGTTTATTCCACATTTTTCGATGTTTGGCGAAGGGTTTCCCTACAAGGAATTTTTTATTAACGAGCATGTATTCAAACTTGATTTTTTTGATCGAGGGAAAAACGAATTTGCTTACTTGTATATGCAGACAGATTATGTGAATAGATGGCTTGCTAATAACGGTGGCAAAGCGGCAATTCCAGGTATCAATCAGCACGATGTTAACGCAATCTGGATTTATGATTTGGAACATCCGCAGGTAAAATGTTTTTGCGAATGGGTACAGCCGCTTTTCAAAACAATTTTCTGTAACTGCTATGAGAATATGCAATTAGCAAGACTACGTGATACCCTCCTTCCCAAACTCATGTCCGGCGAGATTGATGTGTCTAATCTTCAGTTCTAAGTCAATAAATCATACTTCAGGATAGGATTGATGACAATGAAAGGAAAACAGAAGAAACAACCCTCGACTCAACAGAAACCCAAAGAGTGTTTCATCAAGCGCATTGGGAAAGGCATTATTTGCTATTATCGTAATATATTATATGTCGTCATAGTGTTTGTACTTTGGGGATATTTGATTTATAACTGGGAAAAGTGCATTTCTATGCAATTCTTTAATCAGTTTGACGGTAATAACATATTATTTCTTATTGGGATTGCATTATTAATTCTTCCCTTTTTTAGATTTGAGATTGAGGGGAAAGGCGTAAAAGTACAAGCGGAAATGCGAAAAGAAATGCAAGCCGATTTTCAAAATGCAGATTCGGATTATAAGATAAAGCTCATACAAAGATTAATATCATCTGATAGTGAAAACAGGAAGGGAGATAATTGATGGATTCTCAAAATGTGAAAATGATTATCGATTCTTTGCTTAAGGTAGCAAATTCTGCACCTACCTTAAATGGTCCGGCTCTATATTTTCAGCAATATTATATTAATCAGCAAAATGTTCGGTCAGACGTTTCTAAAGCAGAATTTGATGCATGGATTCAATATGTCAATCAGACACTGGACATTTCGCAAAAATATACAAATTGGAACATTTTTACCCAAGAAAAAATTCAAATCAATCAAGCGAGCTTGAACGAAGGGATTCCATATATTCAGCGGATTCAAATCATCCAGAAAATGTTACTAAATTTATCGCAACAAATTAACAATTATTAATTGAGGGTGTTTTTTGTGTCAAATCACTTCACCGAATCCCACTACGAAAACGCCATTCTCCAGCTTTTTCGGGAACAGCTGGGCTACAACTACCTATACGGCCCCGACGTGGAGCGGGACTACCACTCCCCGCTGTACGAGGGGGCGCTTCTGCCCGCCCTGCGGCGCATCAACCGTGATTTGCCGGAGGAGGCCGTCGCCGAGGCGGTGTACAAGCTCCAAAATTTCGAGGCCGGTTCTCTGCTGCAAAAGAACATGGCGTTCACGGACTACCTGCAAAACGGCGTGCCGGTGAAGTACGTGGAACACGGCGAGGAGCGCTCCACCCTCGTCTATCTTGTGGACTTCAAAGTTCCTGGCAACAACGACTTCACCATCGCCAACCAGTGGACGGTTGTGGAGAACTCGGAGAAGCGCCCGGATGTGATCCTGTTTGTCAACGGCCTCCCCCTGGTGGTGGTGGAGCTGAAGTCCCCCTCCCGGGAGGAGACGGACGCCTCTGCGGCCTACCGCCAGCTGCGCAACTATATGCACGAGATCCCGTCCCTGTTCGTCTACAACGCTGTGTGCGTCATGAGCGACCTGACCACCTCCAAGGCTGGGACCATCACCTCCGGTGAGGATCGGTACATGGCGTGGAAAACCACCGATGGAAGCTACGAAAACACCCAGGCGGCGATTTTTGACATCTTTTTCGAGGGGCTTTTTGAGAAGCGGCGGTTTTTGGACATCCTGAAAAACTTCATCTGCTTCAACGTGGACGGCGAAAAGACGTTTAAGATTTTGGCCGGCTACCACCAGTATTTCGCGGTCAAAAAGGCTGTGGCCTCCACGGTAAAGGCAACAGCCACAGACGGCAAGGGCGGGGTGTTCTGGCACACCCAGGGCAGCGGGAAATCTCTGTCCATGGTGTTCTATGTCCACGGTCTCCAGACGGCGCTGGATAGCCCCACCATCGTAGTGATCACCGACCGCAACGACCTGGACGATCAGCTATACGGCCAGTTTGCCCGGTGCCGGGATTTTCTGCGCCAAACGCCCCAGCAGGCCCAGAGCCGTCAACATTTGAAGGAATTGCTGGCGGGCCGTCAGGCCAACGGGATTATCTTTACCACCATGCAGAAATTCGAGGAGGGGGACGGGCCCCTCTCGGAGCGGCGGAATATCGTCGTCATGGCGGACGAGGCCCACCGGGGGCAGTACGGATTGAGCGAAAAGGTAGTAGTAAAGCAGAGGGAAAACGGGGAGGTGGAGGCCCGGACTGTCATCGGAACCGCCCGCATTATCCGGGACAATCTGCCCAACGCCACCTTTATCGGCTTCACCGGGACACCCATTTCCTCCAAGGACCGCAGCACCCGGGAGGTGTTCGGGGATTATATCGACGTATACGACATGACCCAGGCTGTGGAGGACGGGGCCACCCGCCCGGTGTACTACGAAAGCCGGGTGATCCACCTGAAGCTAGACGAAATCACCCTGCGGCTGATTGATGCGGAATATGACCTGATGGCTCAGAATGTGGATCCCTATGTGATTGAGCAGAGCAAGAAAGAGCTGGGCCAGATGGAGGCCATCCTGGGCGCGGATACCACTATCGAATCGCTGGTCAATGACATCTTGGATCACTACGAGAACTACCGGGCCGATCTGCTGACGGGCAAGGCCATGATCGTGGCTTACTCCCGGCCCATTGCTATGAAGATTTACAAACGGCTTCTGGAGCTGCGGCCTGCCTGGACGGAGAAGGTGGGGGTGGTTATGACCCACGGCAACAACGACCCGGAGGAATGGCGGCAGATTATCGGCAATAAGGCCCACAAGGAGGAGCTGGCTCGGAAGTTCAAGGACAACGCCTCCCCCATGAAGATTGCCATCGTGGTGGATATGTGGCTGACCGGCTTTGACGTGCCGTCACTGGCCACCATGTACGTTTATAAGCCCATGGCCGGACACAATCTGATGCAGGCCATTGCCCGGGTCAACCGGGTGTTTGGGGACAAAGAGGGCGGGCTCGTGGTAGATTATGTGGGCATCGCGCAGGCGCTGAAACAGGCGATGAATGACTACACGAGCCGGGACAAGAAGAACTACGGCGATCCCGATGTGGGCCATGCGGCATACTCGAAGTTTCAGGAGAAGCTGTCCATCTGCCGGGATCTGCTCCACGGCTTCGACTACTCAGCCTTTATTTCCGGGACGGATCTTGAACGGGCCAAGGCCATCAGCGGTGGGGCTAACTTCCTGTTGGGCAGACGGGTGCTGGAAAACGATCTGCCGGATAACGAGAAAACCCATAATGTTTACATCAAAGAGGCGCTGCTGCTCCGGCAGGCGCTGTCGCTGTGTGCCAGCTTGGTGGAGGAAAAGACCCGGCTGGAATGCGCGTTCTTTGAGGCGGTCAGAACGATGGTTGTGCGCTTGACTACGGGTGGGACGGGTGAAAAATTCACCTTGCCGGAGGTCAATGAGCGGATCAATGAGCTGCTAAAGCACAGCATCAAAAGCGAGGGCGTTATTAACCTGTTTTCTGACGTGGGGACGGAGTTTTCCCTCTTTGACCCGAAATTCCTCGAAGAAATCGCCCACATGAAGGAGAAGAACCTGGCGGTGGAATTGCTGAAAAAGCTGATTGCCGAGCAGGTATCCATCTACCGCCGGAGCAACGTGGTCAAGTCGGAAAAGTTCAGCGAAATCATCCAGAGTGTCATGAACTGCTACCTCAATGGAATGCTGACCAATGAGGAAGTCATCCAGGAGCTGCTGAAGCTGGCAAAAGATATCGCCCAGGCCAACGCGGAAGGCGAAGCGCTGGGGCTGAACGCCGAGGAGCTGGCGTTCTATGACGCGCTGACCAAGCCCCATGCCATCAAGGATTTTTACGAGCATGAGGAACTGATTGCCATTACCAAGGAACTGACCGACCTTCTGCGGCAAAACCGCACCATCGACTGGCAGAAGAAAGAGAGCGCCCGGGCCGGGATGCGGCGGCTGGTGAAGCGTCTCTTAAAGAAGCATAAATACCCGCCGGAGGGAATGGAGGATGCGGTGCAGACGGTGATGAGCCAGTGTGAGATGTGGAGCGACAATGTAATGGCAGTTGACTGAAAGCTGTAGCTTTGAATGTGGAGTACCCCACCGCAAAAAGTATAGAGGAACTATATCAACAAAATGCATCCAACAAGCAAGGAAGCCTTTCGAAAAATTTCAGTAGCTTTTCCTGCCAGCCTGTGGTATATGTTTGTACCACGAGGAGGCGACGGCATGAACAAGACCCTGACAGCTCTGTACGACAGCTTCTATACACCGCCCCAGTCGGCGGACACCCGCACGGAGATCCAGGACATCCACAGACAGCTCATCCTAAAACTGGACAAGCCGGAACGGCGGCTGGTGCTCCGGCTGATCGACGCCAAAGACCATCTGGCAGAGGAGATGTCTATGGACAGCTTCGTCTGCGGTTTTCGGCTGGCGTGGCGGCTGGCAAACGAACTGAACAGCTACCCGGAAAACGGGCGTCCCACCCGGTCAGACCAAACCGGGCAGGACGCCCGTTGCGCGCCGCCGGAGCGATGGGAATTCCCGGACGAGGGTTAACACCTCCCCAGCCCAGACCGCCCCATGTTGTGGCCACCGTGTGCCCGCTGTGGCCCCCTGTTGAAAAAGCGAAAGACTGAACCGGAAGCGGTTCAGCCCTTCGCGCTGTCTACGGCAGAAACTCCGGCAGCACCCGATACCGGCTGACGCCGAAGCTGCTGCTCCGCTGGATGATCTCCTCGGAAATCTGGCTGAGATGCTTTCGTCCGAAATTGGTGTCCCCGAACCAGCAGTCAAAATTCGCCACCGGCAGCACCACCCAATCACTGTCCTCGGGCCGGTTGGCGGCATAGTAGGCGATGAGCATGTAGATCGCCTCAGCGGGCAGCTTCTCCGGCCGTACCGCCTCGATTTTCGCTCGAAGTTCCTCGGGCAGCTCCATCTCATCCCGGCGCAGCGGGCCCAGTTCCAACGCATCGGCAAACACATCGTCAAAACGGAGAATCCACGCGGCGTCCGCATTGGAGGAAAACAGAGGTATCTGGAACTGCCGCACCTTTTTGCGCCACTCCGCGTCGAATTTCTTGTCCAGCTCCCCGGCGGTTTCGGAATACGCTTTCCGCACTACCTTCGGATTGTCCCGCGCGAAAGCCATGGCGGCGTGGAAATGCCGGCAGAACCAGCCGCGGCCATCTTCGTCCACCAGTGCCGGGAACTCCCGGTGGAGTGCGCCGAAATCCGTCCGATACTGCCACTCCGGCTTGGCACCTGCCCGCTCCGGCACACTGCACCAGGCGCACAGCCCCCGGCGGGCATAGGCCATCCGCTCTCTGGGTTGGTCGTCCAACTCTGTCCCGTTCGGGCCATGGAACAGGAACCCACGTGCCAGGATGGTCAAGATCCGGGACAGCCCGCCGAACTCCCGCAGAGCCTCGAAGGTGAACCGCCCAAGCCAGGTGGTGTCCTTCTTTCCGTCGGCCTTGTAGGCCACCGGCCTGGTGTAGTCCAAAAACTCCCGCCACTCATTCAGCATGGGGCACCTCCAACACGTTGGGCAGAACGGCGTCCGGCAGCAGTTCCCACAGCAGCCCACGCTTGCCCAGAGCCACCACATACCGCACAGCGGTCACAGGTTTCACGATTATGTCCAGCAGCTCCCGGCACTTGGCGGAGACGGCGTCCCGGTAGGACTGGGAGGCCGTCTTTTTCTGATACGCCTCCATCATGGTGGCGAAAGCAGGGGAGTCCCCATCCCGAACCAGCCGTTTGCGATCCTGGGCGGTGTTCTCCTGGTCGATATCCAGCAGGATATCCCACAGCACCCGGTAGCCGCCAAAGCGGAAGTCAGTCAGCAGGTCGAACAGCTCCTCAAATTCCGGCAGCCATTCCAGCAGGAAGCGCTCCCGGGCCTCCGTGTCCAGGAACTGCCACCCATCCCGACGCATGGCCTCCAGCACCTCCGCCACCCGCTCCGGCGGCAGCTCGCCCAGCTGGGCGTACAGCTCGTCCGCGTCCCAGTCATCCTCCTGCCCGCGGGAAAAGAGAATGCGCTCCACATCGTTCTTCCGCCCCTTGCTCTGGACGGGCACCCGGCAGGCCCGAATGCGGGATAGACACGCCTCGTAGTCCCTGAGCAGAGTGGCTACCGCATCCAAAGTGTCTTTGTCCAGCGCGTCCCGCCACCCCGGCTTGGCGGCAAAGGCAAACAGCTCCCCATCCTGCGCCGGGGTGACTTTGAGTTTCGGCGTGTGTTTTTTCAGCTGGTGGGCCAGGTAGGGAAGCCGCTCCACGTTGGAGTCCACTTCGCTCCAATCCACTTTCTTGAAGAACGCCTTGAGCTTTGCGGCATGGGTGGGCTCGTACCAGGCCCGCCGGGTAGAGGCGTGCTCCGCCAGATACTTGTACTGTAAAAACGGCGTCCGCTTCACCGTCCGCTGGCCCAGAAATTCCACCAGGTCGGGCCGCACGCCGCTTTTGGCCGAGTCGATCTCCAGCCCGGTGAGGATGGCCAGCAGCTCCGTTTCCTCCCGGCAGCGCTGGCGCTCCTCGTCGTCGGAGTTTTCATTGTAGGCGATGATGCTGCGGTCCAGCGCGGCATTGCAGATCTGCCCCACCCGGGAGGAAAAGGTGTCCCGCACCGCCTCAAACCGGGCCTCCCAGTCGTGGGCGGAGCGGATCCGGGGCGCTGCCGCCGGAATCATCAGCAGGGGGATGTTTTCCTGGTTTTCCAGCGATTTGTATTTCTCAAACCGGGCGATGTCGTAGTTGCGCCGCACGCAGGTGTTGATGATCGGGTCGGCGATTGTCTTGACCATGTCGCCGTCGTAGTCCGCGCCGCCCAGCCGCTCCGCCGCCAGTATGTTGGAATCCACCATGACCACATCGGTAAGCTGGTGGAAATAGTAGTGGCGCATATTGTCCTTGTCGTCGAAGAAAGAAAGCTGGATCTCCTCGTTGCGAGCGATATGCGGATTGCGCAGGAGGGTGCATACCTCCTGCCGGGGATAGACCGCGCCGGGGGCGTAGACCGCGCCGCGGGGGAAATGACGGGCGTCTGTAAGCGCCGACGCAAAAAATGCCCGCTCCCGCTTGGTGCGCACCTGTTTGAAATCCAGCAGCATGACCAGGAAATCCAGCAGGTCGCCGGACAGGTAGCGGTTGTCCCCGGCCACGATGAGCCGTCCCACGGCGTAGTTTTTCACGATGCGCTCCGCTAAGTTGTCCAGCGCCTGGGTGTACACCGGCTCAGCGATAAACCGTGGGTTCTTTTTCAGGACGGCGGCGAGATAGTATTCCCGGCTCTTTTTCCGCTCCCAGAAGTGGTGTCCCTCCAGTGCCCGCAGAAAGTAGTTCCGCCGAAACTGCCCGTTGGCCCGGAAGTTGTAGTAGGCCAGCTCGGTTTGCTTGGTGAGCCAGTGGCGCTTGTCCTCCTCCGGGCTGTGGTCCCAGCCGTCCGGCAAGTCGGCGGGGCGAAATTCGTCCGCGCGAACAGACACGGTGGTGAGGAACTGGTAGTTGAGCTCAGTGAACTGCTCCGGCTTCTCCTTGCTCACGTTGGTGATGTACAGAGCGTGGCGGTAGCGCCGGAAAGCGTCCCAGTAGTCCGGCCAGCCCATGCCGCACTCCGCCATCCAGCCCAGGCCCTTGCACATGGAGCGGGTGAGGGTGATGTCCACGTCTTTGACCCGGTGCTCCACGCCCCACAGATCGGTGATGGTGCGGGTGCCGCAGCCGGTCAGGAAGCTGTGAAAATCCACCTGGTGGAGCATCCCCTTGACGTAGGGCAGGCGAATTTGGAAAGAGGTGTGGATGTGCCTGCCGCACAGCACCCTGTCGATCTGCGCGGCAAACCGGGGCGAGATCAGCCCCTCGCCATCGAAGCAGATGATGGACACGTCCACCTTTTTCTCCACCCGGTGATATTTCCGCGTGGTGTCCTGGGAGCCGTCGTCCTCCACAGTGATGACGGGAACCAAGTGCTCGGTGCGGGGGCGGTTCTCCACGACAATGACCCGGTGGGGACGGTCAATGTCCACGCCGTCGATGCGCGCGCCGCTGGACAGCATCAGGCCGTTATAGGCGTACAGCTTGGAGAGCTGGCATTGGTCAATGTCCATGCCCAGCATGATGCGGCGGCGCACCGCGTCATGGAGGTCTGCGCGGATGAAGGACAGCCGCGCCTGACGGCTCATGCTGCCGGAGCGCTCGAAAGCCACATAACGGCGGGGGCCGGAACCGAAGTCCAGTCCCACGCCCTCGGGACGGAACATGGCCCGGGCTTTCTCCTGGCATACCCGCTGTTTTTTGCTGGCGGCGCTGCGGTCAAAGACACGGTCGAAGTCCATGTAGAAGATGGCGTCGGACAGGTCGGGGATGAGCTTCCCATCGCTGGATTCGGCGTAACTGTCACCACACAGGACGCACATGGTCTGGAAGAACAGGGCATTGCTGTCCTGCTCGTGGGTGGCCGTTCTGCTTTTGCATTTCTCCGTCGCCAACGCGCTGAGATCGAAGGAGTAGCCATCTGCCGTCTCCACGGCGTAACTCATCACCGCACGGGCGGACAGCTGAAAGATCTGGTATCTGGCCTGAGACATTCCGTCACCTCCCGACAGTAATATTTTACCACACACAAGTGAAAACGCAATATGAATATTGCCCCCACAAATTTCTGTGGGAGCAATATTTTATTTTGCGCGGAGGAAGGAGGCGGGCCAAATGTTCCGCGTCAGGTTATCAACCCACGGACGATGAAAGGGGAACCACCATGTCAATTTTAGGAGAGCGCTATTTCAAAACCAGCAACGCCATCTACAGCTACGGCTTGGGCTGTCGGGAGCTGGCGGTATATGGCTACCTGCGCTCCCGCGCGGGGAGCAAGGACTACTGCTGGCCCAGTATGCAGACCATCGCCGCCGCCTGCGGCTGTTCCAGCACCACAGCCCGCAAAGCGGTGGACGAGCTGGAGCGGCGGGGTTTTATCCGCAGGGTGCCCACCTATGCCACTGACCGAAAGGGCCGGAGGCGGCAGTGCAACAACACCTATTATCTGCTGGATCTGCCGCCCCTGCCGGGGGTGGACGATGAGGAGGGACAGATGCGGATGACTGGAGAGGAGGCGGACGAAGAGACCGGCGGGGCCGCCACATAAACAGAGAAGATGCGAGGAGGGGGCGAGGGACTTGGTTGGCAGAGTGATACTGGGTATCCTGTTGGCGCTTCTTGCGGCGCTGGTCATCGCGCTGACCATACCGGCCCGGGTCCGGCTCTCCTATGACCAGGGGGCGCTGGCGGTGTGGGTTCGGTACGGTCCGATCCGGCTCCAGATATTCCCGCCAAAGGAGAAGCCCTCCCAGGAGGAATCGGCGGATCCGTCCCCCAAAAAACAGAAAAAGAGGAAAAAGCAAAAAAGGGAGAAAAAACCTCCCAAACCCAGGGCAAAGATCAACCTGGACCAGATCCTCTACAGCCTGGAGACGCTGCCGCCCATTCTGGCGCGTCTGCTGGGCCGGACGGGGCGGGGCGTCCGAGTGGAGCCCCTGAAGGTCCACCTGCTCATCGCCTGCGCTGACCCGGCGGACACAGCCCAGCTGTACGGACGGCTCTGCGCCGCCCTGTCTGCGGGACTGCCCCTTTTGGAGCGGGCGGTGCGGATCAAGGACCAGGACATCCGGCTGTTCCCGGATTTTATGGGGGAACGGATGGACTGCATTGCCGACGTGGGCGTGTCCCTGCGGCCCTGGATTCCGGTATGGGCGGTCCTGCGGGCCGGTGGGAGCGGGCTGAAGTGGTTTTTGGGCTTCCGGCGGCTGGCCTCGCCGCCGCCAGCGGAGACCGCTCCGGCGGAAGGAGAGAGTGAGGCCGCCTGAGTGGCCATGAAAGGAGCATATGGACATGGAGAAGAAGAATCCTCTCAGCGAAATGATGCAGGAGAGCATGGCAAAGGTGCGGGAGATGGCGGACACCAACACCATCGTTGGCCAGCCCATCCAGACCCCGGACGGCGTGACCTTGATCCCCATTTCCCGGGTGAGCTTCGGCTTTGGCGGCGGCGGCGCGGCTTTCGGCGGCAAGCAGAAGGCGGTTGAGGACCCCGCCAACCTGGGGGCCGGCGTTGCCGCAGGAGTCCGGGTGGACCCGGTGGCCTTCCTTATCATCAAGGACGGCATTACCCGGGTTATGCCCGTGGCTGTGCCCGCCATGAACACGGTGGACCGGGTGGTGGAGATGGTGCCCGAGGGCATGGACCGGGTGACCAACTTCATCAATGACCGGCAGAAAAAAAAGGAAGAGGGGGCCGAGACGGCGGAGGACTTTTAGACGCCGCGCCCTCCTCGTGAAGAAAAAGCTTCAGTTTGGAAGATTTTTTCGTGGTTTCAGACCGCCTCCAAGAGACATACTAGGTCCATCGATTGATCTTGGAGGTGGACCTGTATGTCCGGACGCAGTTTTTGGAGGAGGGCCATATGCCTTCTGGCGGCGGCAAGCCTTTTTACTTGTCAGGCTAATGCTGTCAGTACGTCTGCCGCATCCGCCGTGCTGATGGAGCAGAGGAGCGGGCGGGTGCTGTATGAGCAGAACGGGGACGAGGAGCGCCTCATTGCCAGCATCACGAAGATCATGACCGCCGTGGTGGCCCTGGAGTACGGCCGGATGCAGCAGGAGTATACGGTCACAGCGCAGGACATGGCGGAGGGTTCCTCCATGTACCTCAAGCCCGGGGATGTGCTGCGGCTGGAGGAGCTGCTCTACGGACTCATGCTGGTCAGCGGCAACGACGCAGCCCTGGCGGTGGCGCACTGCGTCGCCGGGGAGACGGAGGCCTTTGTGGCGCTGATGAACCAGAAGGCGGAGGAGCTGGGGATGACCCACTCCCACTTCGCCAACCCCAACGGTCTGGACGCGGAGGGACATTACGCCAGCGCCCGGGATATGGCGGCGCTGACGGCCCACGCCCTGGAGAACCAGGACTTCTGCCGCATTGTCTCTACGGCCTCCATCACCATCGGGGACCGATATCTGGCCAACCACAACAAGCTGCTGCGGCTGTGCGAGGGGTGCATCGGGGTTAAGACCGGGTTCACCAAGGCGGCGGGCAGGACCCTGGTGTCCGCAGCTCAGCGGGATGGGATGACCCTGGTGTGCGTCACCCTCCGGGACGGCGACGACTGGAACGACCACATGGCCCTGCTGGACTACGGCTTTGCCGGCTACCATATGGAGACCGCCGCAGCCGGGGGGCAGGTCCTCTCCTCCGTGCTGGTGCGGGGCGGCACAG
>OFGO01001379.1_pt1 | contig 17992 bp, 17 predicted proteins | sample 1521761 | NCBI WGS metagenome assembly OFGO01 (sample SAMEA3504128, study PRJEB24116) | mouse gut metagenome | biome: mouse gut; feature: mouse-associated habitat; material: faeces | place: Denmark | collected 2011
CGGCGCACAGCGCCGGGCGGCGTTTGGCGTTCAAGGGGCAGAGGGCTGGGACATTGTGCCGAAGAACGGCGGCAGAGGGGGAAAAGGTTTGTTAAAAAAGCCGTGAGACCGGCGATTGCGGATTGTCCGCGTCTGTGGTACAATAGACCGCGGTATAAAGACAGTGCGGGCAACAGGAGGCGGGGTGGCATGGAACAGGCGAAACCCAGGTATTTTATCGTGGAATCCACGGTGCTGCCGGAGATCTACCTGAAGGTGGCCGAGGCCAAGCGGCTGCTGGAGACCGGAGAGGAGCGGACGGTAAACGCCGCCGCCCGCCGCTCCGGGGTAAGCCGCAGCGCGTATTATAAGTATAAGGACGCCATCCGGCCCTTCCAGGATATGGTCCAGGGGCGGATCGTCACCATCCAGATCCTGCTGCGCAACCAGCCGGGGGCGCTGTCGTCGGTGCTCAACCTGCTGGCGGATAGGGGGGGAAACGTACTCACCATCAACCAGGCCATCCCCGGCGGGGGCGCGGCGGCGGTGACGGTGGGATTGGAGACCAGCGGGCTGTCCGCCGGGCTGGAGGAGCTGCTGGAGGAGCTGCGCGCCCGGCCGGAGGTAATCCGCTGCGAGGTGCCCGCGGGCTGAATGCAGGGCGCGGCGGCTGCGCACACTGGAAGAAGAAGGGGCGCTTGCGTCCCGTGGAAGGAATGACAAGGCAAATGGTAAATGTGGCGATTTTGGGCTTCGGTACCGTGGGATCCGGCGTGGCCGAGGTGCTCACCGGGCATGAGGACAGTATTGGACGCAAGGCGGGCGGGCTGATCCGGCTGAAGTATATCCTGGATGTGCGGGACTTCCCGGACAGCCCCTTCGCGGACCGCTTTGTGAAGGACTTCGCGGTGATTGAGGATGACCCGGAGGTGGATATTGTGGTGGAGACCATCGGAGGGGCGTCCATCGCCCTGGACTTCACCAGAAGGGCGCTGGAGGCGGGCAAGAGCGTGGTCACTTCCAACAAGGAGCTGGTGGCCACCTTCGGCTATGAGCTCACCCAGCTGGCGAAGGCGAGGGGCGTATGCTACCTCTTCGAGGCCAGCGTGGGGGGGGGCATTCCCATCATCCGCCCCCTGAGCCAATGCCTGGCCGCCAATGAGATTTTGGAAATTTACGGCATCCTCAACGGCACCACCAACTATATCCTCACCCGGATGATCCGGGCGGGGCTCACCTTCGACGCGGCGCTCCGGGAGGCCCAGGAGAAGGGCTACGCCGAGCGGGACCCCTCCGCCGACGTGGAGGGGCACGACGCCTGCCGTAAGATCTGCATCCTGGCGGACATCGCCTTTGGGCGGCATATCAGCCCCGGCCAGGCGCCCACCCAGGGGATTACCGGGATCACCCTGGCGGATGTGGACTACGCCGAGAGTGCTGGCAAAAAGATTAAGCTGCTGGGCCGGGCCATCCGCAGGGAGGACGGCAGGGTGTGCGCCTATGTGGCCCCCCATCTGGTGGACCAGTCCGACCCGCTGGCCGGGGTGGAGGACGTGTTCAACGCCATCTCCGTCCGGGGGGACGCCATCGGCGATGTGATGTTCTATGGCCGGGGGGCGGGCAAGCTGCCCACCGCCTCCGCCGTGGTGGCGGACGTCATCGACGTGGCACGGAACATGGGGCACCGCAAGGCGCTGAGCTGGGAACCGGGCGGGGAGGACGCCGCCTGCGGCACGGACGGGCTGGAGAGCCGCTGGTACGTCCGGGCGGCCGCGTCCGCCGACGAGCTGCGCGCCCGGCTGCCGGGGTGCAAGCTGCTGGCCCGGCGGGAGAGCGGCGGGGGCGAGTCCGCCTGCATCACCGAGGGGGAGCTCACCCAAAAGCAGCTGGAGGAAAGATTGGCGGGGCTGGAAACGGCCAATACGCTGAGAGTGCTGGATTAAGGAAGCGCGGAGAAGCGGGCAGGCCGCCCGGCATTTTGGTCAGTCCATCCGCAGCCCTTCGGCATAAAATGGAGTGCCGGGCTCTGGGTCCGGCACTCCCAAACGGCATGGAAACTCCATGAGAGGATGAAGAGCTATGGCATTGATTGTACAAAAATTCGGCGGGTCCTCCGTCGCGGACGCGGACAAGATCCGCAACGTGGCCCGCATTATCACCGATACTTATCAAAAAGGGAACCGGGTGGTGGCGGTGCTGTCCGCCCAGGGGGACACCACGGACGACCTCATTGAAAAGGCCGCTGAGATTAACCCCGCCGCCTCCAAACGGGAGCTGGATATGCTGCTGTCCACTGGCGAGCAGATTTCCTGTGCGCTGTGCGCCATGGCCATTGAAAGCATGGGCTTCCCTGTGGTGTCGCTCACGGGCTGGCAGGCGGGCTTCCGCACCAACTCCGGCTACGGCAACGCCCGCATCAAGCGGGTGCAGGGGGAGCGCATCCGAGCAGAGCTGGACAAGCGGCGCATTGTCATCGTCACCGGCTTCCAGGGGCTGAACAAGTACGACGACATCACCACCCTGGGCCGGGGCGGGTCGGACACGTCGGCGGTGGCCATTGCCGCCGCCCTCAACGCCGATCTGTGCCAGATCTACACCGACGTGGACGGCGTGTACACGGCCGACCCCCGCCTGGTGCCCTCCGCCCATAAGCTGGACGAGATCACCTACGACGAGATGCTGGAGCTGGCCACCCTGGGGGCCCAGGTGCTCCACAACCGCTCGGTGGAGATGGCCAAGCGGTACGGCGTGAAGCTGGAGGTGCTGTCCAGCTTTTCCGGGAGGCCGGGTACAAAAGTGAAGGAGGTTGTCAAGACCATGGAAAAATCCCATATCAGCGGCGTCGCCAAGGACAAAAACGTGGCCCGCCTGGCCCTGGTGGGCCTGGAGGACACCCCGGGCATCGCCTTTAAAATTTTCTCCCTGCTGGCCAAGAACAACGTGAACGTGGACATCATCCTCCAGTCCATCGGCCGCAGCGACACCAAGGACATCAGCTTCACCGTGGCCAAGGGGGACATGGAGCTGGCCCGCCGCCTGCTGGAGGACAACCGGGACAGCATCCGCTTCGACCACATCGACGTGTCGGACAACATCGCCAAGGTGTCCATCGTGGGGGCGGGGATGATTAACAACCCCGGCGTGGCCGCGGCCATGTTCGAGGCGCTGTTCAACGCGGGCATCAATATCAACATGATTTCCACCAGCGAGATCAAGGTGTCGGTGCTGGTGCACATCAGCGACGCGGACCGGGCGGTGCAGGTGATCCACGACCGGTTCTACGACGAGTTCAACGGCGCGCAGTGAGCGCCGCGGCAGGCCGGGCCAAGTCAAGTGGCCCGGCCTGTCTTTTTGCCCAATTTGCGCCCTTTGGGCGGGGGAAAAACCGGGACGGGCGCGGCGGGAAAACTGTTGCAATGCGGCGCGCATGATGATAAAATAAACTATCTGTGAGCATATGTGGAATAACAGGAAGAGAATGGCCCCGCCCCTGTCCGGCCGGACGGGGGCGGGGGATAACGAGGTGCGGGCATTGTATCTAAAGGCATTGGAAATTCAAGGCTTCAAGTCCTTCCCGGACAAGACCGTGCTGGAGTTCGGCTCGGACATCACGGCGGTGGTGGGCCCCAACGGCTCGGGCAAGTCCAACATCTCCGACGCCATCCGCTGGGTGATGGGGGAGCAGTCCACCCGCACACTCCGGGGCAGCAAGATGGAGGACGTGATCTTCAACGGCACGGAAAAGCGCAAGGGGCTGGGTTTTGCCGAGGTCACCCTGGTGCTGGACAACACCGAGCGGATCTTCCAGATGGAGGAGACGGAGGTGGCGGTGACCCGCCGGTACTATCGGTCTGGGGAGAGCGAATACTATATCAACCGACGGGCCTGCCGGCTGAAGGACATCAACGAGATGTTCATGGACACTGGCCTGGGGCGGGAGGGCTACTCCATCATCGGCCAGGGGCGCATCGACGAGATCCTGTCCGTCAAGAGCGCTGACCGCCGGGAGGTCTTTGAGGAGGCGGCGGGCATCTCCCGCTTCCGCCACCGTAAGGAGGAGGCGGAGCGCAAGCTGGAGCGCACCGAGGAAAACCTGGTGCGCATCAACGACAAGATCGGCGAGCTGGAGCTCCAAGTGGAGCCGCTGCGGGCCCAGGCGGAAAAGACAAAGAAATACAATGTCCTCCGGGACGAGCTGAAGGGCCTGGAAATCTCCGTGTGGCTGGACCAGCTGGAGCGGCTGCGGGCCGCCGGGGTGAAACTGAAGGCGGATCTGGAGGGGGCCGTCCGCCAGCGGGACGAGGCCCGGGAGGCGGTGGAGCGGCTGTACGCCGAGAGCGGGGCGCTGGCCGAGCAGATGCGGGACAAGGATATCGAGGCCGAGGAGCTGCGGGGAAGGCAGTCCGGCCTGGACGAGCAGGTCCATTCCTGCGAAAACAGCATCGCCCTGCTGAAAAACGACATCAAAAACAACAGCGAGAACGCCCAGCGCATCCGGCAGGAGTTGGAGCAGCAGGAGGGGCGGGCGGGCTCCATCGCCGCCCAGATCGAGGAGCGGCGGGGACGCCTGGACCAGATCGGGCGGGACATGGCCGCCTGCCAGGAGAAAATCGACGCCCTGGCGAAGAGCGCCCGGGAGGTGCTGGGCTCGGCGGGCACGCTGAACGAGGAGCTGGAGCGCCTGCGGGAGCGGGAGCGGCTGGAAACCGCCTCCGCGGTGGAGGCCAAGGAGCTGCTGTCCGCCCTGGCCGCCGCCGCCCAGGAGCTGTACGACCGGGAGGAAAAGCTGGGGAGGGAGCTCCAGGAGCAGGAGGACAAGGCGGCCCAGGCGCGGGAGGCCCTGGAGGCCACCCGGAAGGAGCTGGAAAAGGTCACCGAGGACCGGGACGCGGCCAAAAACGTCATCAGCGGCTACCAGATGCGCCTCCAGACCCGCCGGCGCAGGCTGGACCAGGCCCAGGAGCGCCACCGCCGCCTGCAAATGGACGAAAACAACTTGAATTCCCGCATCAAAATGCTCTCCGAAATGGAAAAGCTGTACGAGGGCTATTCCAAGGCGGTGAAGCTGGTGATGGGAGAGGCCGAGCGGGGCGGCCTGCGGGGAATCCGGGGTCCGGTGGCGGGGCTGCTCCATGTCCCGGACCAGTACGCCGTGGCCATCGAGATCGCCCTGGGCGGCGCCATGCAGAACCTGGTGACAGAGCGGGACGAGGACGGCAAAAACGCCATCGGCTACCTCAAGCGGAGGGACGGGGGCCGGTGTACCTTCCTGCCTATGAACACCATCCGGCCCGCCGACTTCCGGGACAGGGCGGTGGAAAGCGAGGACGGCTTTGTGGGCATGGGGGACGATCTGATCTCCTTCGCCCCGGAGTACGCCAATATTTTTTCCAACCTGCTGGGCCGGGTGGTGATTGCCCAAAACCTGGACAAGGCCATGGCCATGGCACGGAAGTTCGGCCACCGCTTCCGCATCGTCACCCTGGACGGGCAGGTGCTCAACGCCGGCGGCTCCATGACCGGCGGCTCGGTGTCCCGCTCGGCGGGCATTTTGAGCCGGGCCAACGAGCTGGAGCGGCTCAACCAGCAGAGGGACGGCCTGGCGGCGGATTTGAACGCCGCCGCCGGCGAGCTGGCAAAGGCCCAGCGGGAGCTGACCGCCGCCCAGTACGAGCTGGACGCCGCCGCCGGGCAGCTTCGGGAGGCGGAGGACGCGGTGCTGAAATACTCCGAGCGGGCGGACAGCGCCCAGGCTCAGCTGGCCGATATGGAGCTGCGCCGCCAGGCCCTGGCCGGGGAGCGGGCCCAGGTCCGCCGCCGTATGGAGGAGAATACGGACAATACCGCCCAGGCCAAGGCCCGCATCGGGGCGCTGGAGGGCTCCGCCGCCGCCCTCCGGGCGGAGGGGGAGGCCAAGGCCCAGGGCCGCACCGCCCTCCAGGACAGGGTGGCAAAGCTCAACGGGGAATCCGCCCAGCACAGCGCGCGGCTGGCCGGGCTGGAAGGAGAGCAGTCTGCCCTGGGGGAGAGCATCCGGGAGCTGGAGCGGCTGCGGGACGACCTGTCCGGCGACACTGCCAGCCGCGCCGCCATGATCGGCCAGTTTGAGCAGCAGAACGACTACCTGGCCCGGCGCATCCGGGAGGAGGAGGAGCGCCTCCAGGGGCTGCGCGCCGCCAGCCTGGAGGGTACGGCGGCCATTCGGAGGCTGAACGACGAGAAGCTGGCCCTGGAGGGAAAGCGCAACCAGGCGGACCGGGAGGCCCGGGATAAGAACAACGAGCTGAACACCATGGAGCGTGAGGTGGCCTTCCTGGAGCAGAAGTCCGCCGCCTCCGCCATGGAGGAGAGCCAGATTCTGGACAAGCTGTGGGAGGGCTACCAGCTTTCCCACGAGGCGGCCCGCGCCCAGCGGGTGGAGCTGGAGTCGGTGCCGAAGGCCCAGCGGCGCATCGGGGAGCTGAAAAAGGCCATCTCCGCCCTGGGTAGCATCAACCCGGACGCGGTGGAGGAATTTATCCGGGTCAACGAGCGCTACACCTACTTCACCGGCCAGAGGGACGACGTGGCCAAGGCGAAAAAGGAGCTGGAGGACATCATCGCCCAGATCACCGGGGAGATGACGGAGATATTCAAGGAGCAGTTTGCCCTCATCGACCAGGAGTTCCGCCAGGCCTTCGCGGAGCTGTTCGGCGGTGGCAAGGCGGAACTGATCCTGGACGACCCGGAGGACGTGCTGGGCTGCGGCATTGAGATCAAGGCCCAGCCGCCGGGCAAGACCATCCAGCACATGAGTTCCCTGTCCGGCGGGGAGCGGGCGCTCATTGCCATCGCCTTGTATTTCGCTATTTTAAAGGTTCGGCCCACCCCCTTCTGCGTCATGGACGAGATTGAGGCGGCGCTGGACGAGTCCAACGTGGTGCGCTACGCCCGGTATATGCGCCGGATGAGCGGCAAGACCCAGTTCATCGTCATCACCCACCGTCGGGGCACCATGGAGGAGGCGGACGTGCTCTACGGCGTCACCATGCAGGAGAAGGGGGTCAGCCGTATGCTGACCATCAACTTAAATGATGTGGAAAAGGAGCTGAACATCAAGTGAGCGGGGATATGGAAAAGCGCTGCCCCAACTGTGGGGGCGGGATGAAGTTCATCCGGCGGGAGGATGTCCAGCTGGGCAGGGCCGGGGTCCTGAGCGGCGTGTGGCCCAACATCTGGGCAGGGGCGCTGGACGTGGAGCTGTGGGGCTGCCCCAGCTGCCGCAAGCTGGACTTTTACTGGAGCGGGGAGGATGGGGGGGACATAGCGGACTGGGACGGCGGGAACCGAATGGCCCAGGCGGCCTGCCCCGCCTGCGGCCTTATCCACGACCTGGACGACCCCAGGTGCCCTCGCTGCGGGGCGAAAAATCCAAAGATTTAACAAAATAAAGGGAGATTTCCAATGGGCTTTTTTGATAAGATCAAAAAGATTGGCATATTCAACGGCTTTTCCGAGCTGACCGAGGACTTTTACGAGGAGCTGGAGGAATCCCTGGTGATGGCCGACCTGGGGGCGGAGACCACCATGGAGGCGGTGGACGAGTTGAGGGAGCGCTGCAAGGCCCGGGGCATCAAGGACACCGAGGGCGCCCGGCAATGTATGCGGGAGATCCTGGCGGAATATCTGGATCTGGGGGGCGCCTACGTGGACATGAGCGGCAAGCCGGCGGTGATTTTGTTCATCGGTGTCAACGGGGTGGGCAAGACCACCTCGATCGGCAAGCTGGCCGCCCACTGGAAGGGGGTGGGCCGGCGCGTGGTGCTGTGCGCGGGGGACACTTTCCGCGCCGCCGCCGCCGAGCAGCTCACCATCTGGGCGGACCGGGCGGGGGTGGATATCGTCAAGCAGCACGAGGGGGCCGACCCCGCCGCCGTGGTGTACGACGCGCTGTCCGCCGCCAAGGCCAGGAAGGCGGACGTGGTGCTGGTGGACACCGCCGGGCGGCTGCAAAACAAGGCAAACCTCATGAACGAGCTGAATAAAATCTCCCGGGTAATCGACCGGGAGTGCCCCGACTCCAGCCGGGAGACCCTGCTGGTGCTGGACGCCACCACCGGCCAGAACGGCCTGATCCAGGCCAAGGAGTTTTCCAAGACGGCGGGTGTCACCGGCATTGTGCTCACCAAGCTGGACGGCACCGCCAAGGGCGGCATCGTCATTGCCATCGCCAAGGAATTGGGGGTGCCCGTGAAGTTCGCCGGGGTGGGGGAGGGCGTGGACGACCTCCAGCCCTTCGATGCGGAGGAGTTCACCCGGGCGCTGCTTTGACCGGCAGGAGACCCGGCACGGCGAGGAAAAAGCGTGTAAGAAAAAGAAAATTTTGGGTAAAAAGGGCCCGTGGGAGCTGTGAAATGATGAAACTGGTATTGGCGAGCAGGAATCAGAAAAAAATGAAGGAAATGAACGACATCCTGTCCGGCATGGGGGTGGAGGTTTGCCTCCAGGCCGACGTGGGCATTGATATTGACGTGGAGGAGACGGGGACCACTTTCGAGGAGAACTCCCGGCTCAAGGCCCAGACGGTGATGGAGGCGTCCGGCCTGCCCGCCATCGCCGACGACTCCGGGCTGTGCGTGGACGCGCTCAACGGCGCGCCGGGGGTGTACTCCGCCCGGTACGGCGGCGAGGGGCTGGACGATGCGGGACGCTACCGTATGCTGTTGGCCAATATGCCCAAGGGCCAGCCCCGAACGGCGAAATTTGTGTCCGTCATCACCTGCTGCTTCCCCAACGGCAACGTGCTCACCGCCCGGGGCGAGTGCCCCGGAACGATTGCTTTCGCCCCCATGGGGGAGGGCGGCTTCGGCTATGACCCGGTGTTTTTCCTGCCCAAGCTGAAAAAGACCTTCGCCCAGCTCACGGCGGAGGAGAAAAACGCCATCTCCCACCGGGGGCGGGCGCTGGAGGCGTTCCAGGCTGAGCTGGAGGCGTATTTGAAATGAAGAACGGCGGAACGTGCCCCAAGTGCGGCGGGCGGGACGCCGTTCCCGTCCCGGCGTCCGATGGGTTTTTGCCCCGCGCCGATGTGGGCGCCCTGCCGGTGGAGCGCTATTTGTGCCTGGGCTGCGGCTACCTGGAGAGCTGGGTGGAGCTGGAGGCGTTTGAGCGCATGGGCGGCCGGGAATCCTGGGAGAAGCAGCTGCGGGCGGAGGAATCCGACCGGAGGTTCGGGGCGGACCTGGCCTACTACAGCGGAAAGGCCCGCCGGGAGCGGGAACAGCCGCCCAAGCCCCCGGAGGAGACCAAACGGAAATGGAGAGAAGACCCATGGACCTGACAAGCAAGCAGAGGGCCCAGCTGCGCTCCCTGGCCAACGAGCTGGACGCCATTGTCCACATCGGCAAGGACGGCATCGGCCCCAACCTGGTCAAGCAGGCGGAGGACGCCCTGGAGGCCCGGGAGCTCATCAAGGGCAGGGTGCTGGAGAACAGCCCCCTGTCCCCCCGGGAGGGAGCGGAGGAGCTGGCAAGGGCCACCCGGAGCCAGGTGGTCCAAGTCATTGGGACAAAATTCGTGCTCTACCGGGAGACCCACAGCAGGCCAAAAGACAAACGAATCAAGCTGGTAAAATAAAGATTTTTCCGCATCCGCCTCCCGCAAGGGGCGGATACGGAAAAACCAAGAGGGCAAAGTCAAGCTGGTAAAATAGGCATCCCCTGAATTTATGAGAGAGGGTGGTCCCATTGAGAATCGGCATCTACGGCGGCAGCTTCAACCCCCCCCACCTGGGGCATCTGGCGGCGGCCAGGGCGGCCATGGCCGCCCTGGGGCTGGACAGGCTGGTATTCGTCCCGGCGGGGGTCCCCCCCCATAAAGAGCTGGCCCCGGGCAGTCCGGGCCTGGAGCAGCGGCTGGAGATGACGGGGATCGCCGCCGACCAGCTGCTTATGCCCGGCGCCGTCGAGGTGTGGGACACCGAGCTGCACCGGGAGGGCAAGAGCTACACCGCCGATACCCTGGAGGAGGCCGCGGCGCGCTGGCCGGGGGATGAGCTGTGGCTGCTGATGGGGACGGACATGTTCCTCACCCTCCACCAATGGCGGGAGCCGGGACGCATCCTGGAACTGGCGGGCGTGTGCGCCTTTGGACGCACCGAAGCGGACGGCGAGGCGGTTTTCGCCCCCCAGCGGGAGTTTTTGCGCAAGACCTACCAAGGGGCCAGAATCGCCACCATCACCGTCCCCGGCCTGGTGGATGTCTCGTCAACCCGCCTGCGGGAGCTGCTGGCCCGGGGGGAGGGCCGGGATTTTTTGCCCGAAGCGGTGTACGGCTACATTTTGCGGGAAAAACTATATGGAACCCACGCCGACCTGAAGCGCCTGGGCCTGGACGAACTGCGGTGCGTGTCCTATTCCATGGTGTACGCCAAGCGGCTGGCCCATATCCGGGGCTGCGAGGAGGAGGCGGCAAGGCTGGCAAGGCGCTGGGGCGCGGACGAGGGGAGGATGCGCCGGGCGGCCATCCTCCACGACTGCACCAAGTACCTCACCGTCCGGGAACATCTGGACATCTGCGAAAAATACGGCGTGGAGCTGTGCCCCCTGGAGCGCTCTACCGACAAGCTGCTCCATGCTAAGAGCGGCGCGGCGCTGGCCAAATATGTCTTTGGCTTTGGCGACATCTACGACGCCATCCTCTACCACACCACCGCCCGGGCGGGGATGAGCCTGGAGGAAAAAATCCTGTACATCGCCGACTACATGGAGCCAAACCGGGCGTTCCCCGAGGTGGGGGAGCTGCGCCGGCTGGCCTACACCGACCTGGATGCAGCGGTGGGTATGGGGACGTCCCTGTCCGTCCAGGAGATGGTGCAGCGGGATAAGGAGCTCCACCACGACACCAGGGACGCGTTTGAATACTATGGGAAGGGAACCTGAGCATGAGCGACCAGTCCAGAAATAGAAATGAAGAGAAGCACGGCCAGGGGGGTGCGGGGAAGCGGTTGGAGAAGAAGGCCAGCCAGTCCCTGAGCCCCCAGGAGGCCAGGAAGCAGAAAGAGCGGCTGATTATGATCGCCATGCTGGTGCTGGCGGCGGTGATGTCGGTGGCTGCGGCGGTGGTGGTGCTGTACAGCCGCTGGGTGAAAAAGCCGGTGCTGCCCCCCCCCGGGCCCGGGCCCTCGGCGCCGGTGGAGTCCGGCGGGCCGCTGGATCCCAGCGCCGAGCCCACCCTGGGCTTTGACGCGGTGGAGCCCAAGGTGGGCGGGGAGCGCAAGAGCGAGGACATCTTTACCATCCTGATTTTCGGCTCGGACGTGGCCTCCGGCCTCACCGACACCATGATGGTGGCCACCTACGACGTGACCAACCAGAAGGCCACCGTCATGTCCCTGCCCCGGGACACCCTCATCAACTCCAGCGCCCGGCCCAATATCAACGCCAAGAAGCTTAACGCCGTTTACAATGTCTACGGCCAGGGGGAGGATGGCATCCAGGCGCTGAAAACGGAGGTGTCGGAGTTGGTGGGCTTTGCGCCGGATTTCTATGTGCGCATCGACTGGGAGCTGGTGGGCGAGATGGTGGACGCCATCGGCGGGGTGTGGTTTGACAACCCATACCACATGGAATACTACGATCCCTCCCAGAATCTAAACATCTACCAGCCCAAGGGCTACCGGCAGATATTCGGCGATGATGCCATGCAGATTGTCCGCTGGCGGAAAAACAACCCCGGCGTGTCCGGCGGGGGCGGAGGCAGCGACATTGATCGGCTGAAGGTGCAGCACCTGTTCCTGAAAGCGGTGCTGGAACAGACCCTCCAGATCCAGAACCTGTTCCGCATAGGCCAGCTCATCGACCTGTTTAACAGCCGGGTGGAGAGCGATTTGGACGTGGAGGGGATGCTGTGGTTCGCCCAGTCGGCGGTGTTCGGCGGGCTCAAGGTGGACGACGTGGAATTCTGCACCATGCCCCACGGCTACAGCAGCTATTACCAATTCGGGCGGGACTGGGATTTTGTCTACCCGGCCCAGGGTGAGCTGCTCACTGTCATCAACGAGAAGCTCAATCCCTTTGTGGAGCAGGTGACCATCCGCCAGCTGGATCTAATGAGCCCCGTGGGGGACGGTTCCCTGCGCTCGTCCACCGGGCGGTTGGCGGACCCCGGCTTGGGCGAGGTGCCGGTGCGGGAGACCCCGGAGCCGGAGGAGAGCGAGGCGCTGGAGAGTGATCCCCTTGAGAGCGGCGAGCCCGCCGAGAGCGATCCCCTTGAGAGCGGGGATCCGATGCAGAGCGGCCCTGTTGAGAGCGGCCAGCCCGTGGAAAGCGATGCTGTCCCAAAGGAATCAGATCAGACCGGCCAGGCCCAGGACAGCCAGCCCCCGGAGGGAGGCCCGGACGCCGGGGACGGCGCTGCGGACGGGGCTTGAACGAAAAAAGGAGAAAATGATATGCTGAGTGAAAAGGAAATGACCGCCATCGCCGTCAAGGCGCTGGACGATAAAAAGGGCAAAGACATCAAGGTGCTGCGCACCGCAGGCCAGACCACCCTGGCGGACTACTTCATCATTTGCAGCGGCGCTTCTAACACCCAGGTGCGGGCGCTGGCCGATGCGGTGGAGGAGGCGCTGTCCAAGGCGGGAGAAGAGCCCCACCACATCGAGGGCCACCGGGGCGGCCAGTGGACGCTGATGGACTACTCCAGCGTAGTGGTGCACATCTTCACCGAGGAGGGCCGGGAGTTCTACGGCCTGGAACGGCTGTGGTCGGATGCCCAGGCGGTGGACGTGTCCCAATATCTGACGGCCCAGGCCGAGTGAGGACGTAAGACAATGGAAAACGAGACGAAAAAGGTGATGATCTCCGGCATCCAGCCCAGCGGGGAGCTCCATCTGGGCAACTACCTGGGCCCCCTGCGCCACTGGCCGGAGATGATCGACGAGTTCGACTGCTATTTCTTCCTGGCGGATCTGCACACCATCACCGTCCGCCAGGACCCCGCCGAACTGAGAAAGCGCACCCTGACCCTCATCGCCCAGTACATCGCCTGCGGGCTGGACCCGGAAAAGTGCGTGCTGTTCATCCAGTCCCACGTCCCCGCCCACAGCCAGCTGGGCTGGGTGCTTAACTGCTACACCATGTTCGGCGAGCTGTCCCGAATGACCCAGTTCAAGGACAAGTCCGCCCGGAACGCCGACAACATCAACGCGGGGCTGTTCACCTACCCGGTGCTGATGGCGGCGGACATCCTGCTCTACCAGCCCGACTTCGTCCCCGTGGGGGAGGACCAGAAGCAGCACGTGGAGATCTGCCGGGACATCGCGGGCCGCTTCAACGGCATATACGGCGATGTGCTCAAGGCGCCCCAGCCCTACATCGCCAAGGTGGGGGCCAGGATCATGAGCCTGTCCACTCCGAACAGCAAGATGTCCAAATCCCAGCCCGAGGGCTGCGTGTTCCTCATGGAGAAGCCGGAAGACATCGCCCGGAAGTTCAAGCGGGCGGTCACCGACAGCGACACCGAGCGCTGCGTGCGCTGGGATCTGGAGCACAAGCCTGGCGTGTCCAACCTGATGCAGATCTACGCCTCCGCCACCGGCAAGAGTTACGAGGAGATCGAGCGGGAGTTCGACGGCAAGGGCTACGGCGCGTTTAAGCCCGCTGTGGGCGAGGCCGTGGTGGAGGTGCTGCGCCCCATCCGGGAGGAGACCGGGCGGCTGCTGGCCGACAAGGCGTATCTGGAGGGGGTTTACCGGGCCGGGGCGGAAAAGGCGGAGTATATCGCCAACAAGACCCTGCGCAAGGTGTACAAGAAGGTGGGCTTCCTCCCCCCGGCGAAATAGAACGGACGTTTCGCGAGAAACGGCCCGGGCGAGCCAGACAGAGAGAGAGGTGGCGGGCTGGGCCGCGCCGCCCCCAAAAGGAGCGAAATTCTGTTGAACTATCTGAGTAAAATCATGACAGAGCAGGACGTATGGACCGTGCTGCTGGCGCTGGCGCTGGCGGCTGCGGTGTCCTTTGCCTCCACGCCGCTGGTGAAGGCGCTGTCGGTGAAGGTGGGGGCGGTGGATGTGCCCAAGGACGGGCGCCGGATGCACGACCATCCCATTCCCCGGATGGGGGGGCTGGCCATCTTCTTCGGATTTGTGGCGGCCATGCTGCTGATGGTACCGCTGGATACGGAGAGGAAGGGGATGCTGTTGGGCGCGGTGATTATCGTCGTGCTGGGCATCTTCGATGACATCTACGCCCTGCCCGCCAAGCCGAAATTCCTGGTGCAGATCGCCGCCGCCCTCATTGCTGTGCTGGCGGGCAACCGCATCGAGGTGCTGTCCAATCCCAACATATTCAGCCCCAACCCCTATTGGGAGCTGGGGGTGCTGTCCATCCCGGTCACGGTGATCTGGATTGTGGCCATCACCAACGCCGTCAACCTTATCGACGGGCTGGACGGGCTGGCCTGCGGCGTGTCCACCATCAGCGCGGCCACCATGCTGGTCATCGCCCTGCTGGTGAGCGAGCGGGATGTGGCGGTGATGATGGCGGCGCTGGCAGGGGCGTGCATGGGCTTTCTGCCCTATAACTTCAATCCGGCCAAAATCTTCATGGGGGATACTGGGGCCACCTTTCTGGGCTTCATTATGGCCACCATGTCGGTGGAGGGGATGTTCAAGCAATACACCATCATCTCCTTCGTGGTCCCCTTCCTGATGCTGGGGCTGCCCATTTTCGACGTGTGCTTTGCCGTGGTGCGCCGGGTGTCCCACGGGCAGAGCCCCATGAAGCCGGACCGGGGACATGTCCACCACCGGCTCATCGACATGGGCTTTTCCCAGAAGCAGGCGGTGGGGGTGCTGTACGTCATCTCCGCCATCCTGGGGCTGTCCGCAGTGGTGCTCACCGCCGGGGGCGCGGAAAAGGCCATGATCTTCCTGCTGGCCATGGCCGCGGCGGCGGTGATTGCTTGGAAGGTGTTCCTGACGGGGCCCGGCCACGACAGGCCAGCGGAACCGGAGCCGCCGGCCCAGACAGAAGAGAAAGGGGAGGACGAGGATGGATAAGCTGAAGGTGATGACCATTTTCGGCACCCGGCCGGAGGCCATCAAAATGGCCCCCCTGGTGAAGGAACTGGAGCGCCGGGAGGAGATTGAGAGCCTTTGCTGCGTCACCGCCCAGCACCGGCAGATGCTGGACTCGGTGCTGGACATATTCGGCATCGTTCCCCAGTTCGACCTGGACATTATGGAGCCTAGCCAGACCCTGTCCACCATCACCACCAAGTGCCTGCTGGGGCTGGAAAAGGTGTTCCAGGAGGTGCGGCCCGACCTGGTGCTGGTCCATGGGGACACCTCCACCACCTTCGCCGGGGCGCTGGCGGCGTATTATCAGAAAATCGCGGTGGGCCACGTAGAGGCGGGGCTGCGCACCTGGGATCGCTATTCACCCTTCCCGGAGGAGATGAACCGCTCCATGGTGGGGCGGCTGGCCCAGCTCCACTTCTGCCCCACGGCGGCCAACCGCCGCAATTTGGAGGCGGAGGGGGTCAGGGATGGGCTGTTTGTCACCGGCAATACGGTGATCGACGCCCTCCAGACCACGGTGCTGAAGGAGTTCCGCTTCGCCGAGGATGTGCTGAACCGCCTGGATTACGGGGGCAAAAAGGTGATTCTGGTCACCTGCCACCGCCGGGAGAACTATGGGAAGCCCATGGAGGACATCATGGCCGCCCTGGCCCATATCGCCCAGACCCACCCCGAGGCTGAGCTGGTCTACCCGGTTCATCTGAGCCCGGCGGTACAGGAGTGTGCCCACCGCTATCTGGACGGCATCGAGAATGTACACCTCATCGTGCCGCTGGACGTGGAGGAGATGCACAACCTGATGGCCCGCAGCTATCTGGTGATGACCGACTCCGGCGGCTTGCAGGAGGAGGCCCCCGCCCTGGGCAAGCCGGTGCTTGTCCTCAGAAAAGAGACCGAGCGCCCCGAGGCTGTCCGGGCCGGGACGGTGAAGCTGGCGGGGGTGGATTACGACGCCATCGTGTCCATGGCGGACCAGCTGCTGGACGACTCCGCCGCCTACGCCAAAATGGCCCATGCCGTCAATCCCTATGGGGACGGCAGGGCCTGCCGCCGCATCGCGGACGCGATTTTGTGGCGCTTCGGCATGGGGGCCCGGCCGGAGGACTTCCAGGCGTAGGCCCTCCCTGCCGGCAGATACGCAATTTCTTTCCATAAATGATGACGAAAAAGGAGGGACGGTGACTGCGTGGACAAACGGCGGATGACCTATTTCACCATGGGCTTTGGCCTGCTGCTGCTGGTAGTGGTGCTTCTGCTGCTGGCCTGGGGGGGCCGCCGCGCACCCGGCGGCATCGTTCTGCCCCAGGCCCAGGGCGACAGCGCCGGCGTGGAGGACGGCGGCGCGGAGAGCCGTCTGAACGTGGTGGTCATCACCCCGGAGACGGTCCGCCCGGCCATCAACACCCTCTCCCGTCCGGCGTCCTACAGCCGCGTCCAGAGGGTGGAGACCTTCTGGAGCGGCGGCAGCGGCCAGTCCGTGACCCAGATCCACGTCAGCGGGGGCCGCACCCGGCTGGACACCCAGCTGTCCGACGGCAGTGTGCGCCACATGCTGGTGGTGGGCGGCGCGGCGGGGGTGTGGTACGACGACGAGCGGGAGTGGGCCATCCTCCGTTCCCGGCAGCTCAGCGCGGATCTGGCCGCCCGGACCCTCACCTATGAGACCGTGCGGGACCTGCCGGTGGAGCTGCTGCTCCCCGCTCACCGGCGGGATACCGGCGTCCTCCGGGACCGGGTGGACGAGCTCACCGCCCACCACCTGCGCCGGGTTGAAGACGCCTGGCAGACCGTCCGGGAGGAGCCGGGGCTGACGGGATACGAGATCGCCGGACGGATGCGCTGGAGAATCCGCAGCCGCAGCTGGGAGGACTTCCCCCTGGAGCAGAAGTTCTTCGCCGTGGGAGAGGCCCTGGCCCACCTGGACTACCTGGAGGTCCGGGGCCGGGTGCTTCGCCGGGAGGAGCGTGGAAAATACCGCTACTATGTGACAGTATAAAGGAGTGTCCTGAAATGGAACTGAAAGACATCTTGAGCAAATGCGACCACACCCTCCTGACCCAGACGGCCTCCTGGGAGGAGATTCAAACCCTGTGCGATGAGGGGATCCGGTACGGCTGCGCCAGCGTGTGCATCCCCGCAAGCTATGTCAGACAGGCCGCGGAATACGCCGCCGGACGGATTCCCGTCTGCACGGTCATCGGCTTCCCCAACGGCTACGACACCTCCGCGGCCAAGTGCTTCATGGCAAAGGACGCCGTGGACAACGGCGCGGACGAGGTGGACATGGTCATCAACCTCGGCTGGGTGAAGGACCGGCGGTGGGAGGACCTCCTCTCGGAGATCCGGGCGGTAAAGGCCACCTGCGGCAGCAAGGTTTTGAAGGTCATCATCGAGTGCTGCATGCTGACGGACGAGGAGAAGATCCGCCTCTGCGGAATCGTCACGGACTCCGGCGCGGACTATATCAAGACCTCCACCGGCTTTGGCGGAGGCGGCGCCCTCCGGGAGGACGTGGCCCTGTTCGCCAGGCACATCGGCCCCCATGTGAAGATCAAGGCCGCCGGCGGCATCGCCGGCCTCCAGGACGCGGAGGACTTCATCGCCCTGGGCGCGTCCCGCCTGGCCCCCAGCCGCATCGTCAGGGCCGTGAAGGCCATGGAGGGGGAAAAATAATTCCTCTTTGTAGAAAAATGTCTGAAAAATCCCCTCCGTTGTCGAATCATACGGCATCGGAGGGGATTTGATCAGCCCAGGACGTATTTTTGGAGGGCCAGGGCCAGAACCGCGGACAGCAGGCCCTGGAGGACCTTGCCCAGGAGGCAGTTTCGCAGGCGCAGGCTGCTGCCCTCCAGCACCGCCGCCGTCTGACACAGCACGGACAGCCCGCCCCAGCCGGCACACCCCGCCGCCAGGACAAAGCCGAAGCCGTCCGCCGCCAGCAGAGGCGCCAGG
>OFGO01001393.1_pt1 | contig 17873 bp, 13 predicted proteins | sample 1521761 | NCBI WGS metagenome assembly OFGO01 (sample SAMEA3504128, study PRJEB24116) | mouse gut metagenome | biome: mouse gut; feature: mouse-associated habitat; material: faeces | place: Denmark | collected 2011
GGAAAGGAGGGGCGGCGGGAGCCGGCTATGGGGAGAAAATCCTCTCCATCCTGAAAGGTATCCTCGGCACGGCAGGCGGCCCATCAAAGCCTGCTCCCGCAGAGACATACACTTCCCGGACATTCACAGTAAAGCCTTGGGGGCGCCCAAGCTTCGCCTGATCATCCGACAGCGAGTACTGCGTTTTCGCCATACAAACCGGAAATTCTCTCATCCCCAGTTCTTCTATCCTCTTTAATTCCTTTAAGGCAGCCGGAGCATAGCTCACGCCGTCTGCACCATAAATTTCCTTTGCCACGGTCTCAATCTTCTCTGTCAAGGACAAGCCGTCTTCGTAAAGGGGCTTAAAATGACACTCTTTTTGCTCTAAAGTCTTTAAGACCTTTTCAGCAAGGGCGATCCCGCCTTCTCCGCCTTTCTCCCAAACCTCTGAAATGGCAAATTCGCATCCTCTTTCCTGACAAAACTCTCTCACGAAATCAATTTCCTTCCTTGTATCCGTCACAAAAGAATTCAGAGTCACAACGATCGGCACATGGTATTTCTGAAGATTCTCAATGTGTTTCTCCAAATTGGCGATTCCCACCTGTAGTGCAGGAAGATCTTCCACTGAAAGAGCCTCTTTCGCAATTCCGCCGTTATATTTGAGGGCGCGTACCGTCGCAACGAGGACCACCACATCCGGTTTCAAGCCTGCCATACGACACTTGATATCAAAAAATTTCTCCGCCCCCAGATCCGCACCAAAACCAGCCTCTGTTATGACATAGTCTGCCATCTTAAGCGCCGTTTTTGTTGCGCGTACGGAATTACAACCATGGGCAATATTGGCAAAAGGACCACCGTGCACCAGTGCAGGTGTATGTTCCAGTGTCTGGATCAGATTCGGCTTCAAGGCATCCTTCAAGAGAGCCGCCATGGCTCCCACTGCCTTCAGATCGGAAGCCGTCACCGGCTCTCCCTGGTCGTTATAAGCAACAATGATCCTGCCCAACCGCTCTTTCAGATCCTGAAGATCCGCGGCAAGACAAAGAATCGCCATGATCTCCGAAGCCACCGTGATCACGAAATGATCCTCACGGACAAAACCGTCCGCCTTGGCTCCGAGACCTACTACGATATTTCTGAGAGAACGGTCATTCATGTCAAGACAACGTTTCCAGACTACCTGCCTGGTATCAATGCGCAGCTCGTTCCCCTGCTGTATATGATTGTCAAGAAGCGCCGCCAGGAGATTGTTGGCTGAAGTTACCGCATGAAAATCACCTGTAAAATGCAAGTTTAAATCTTCCATCGGCACTACCTGGGCGTATCCACCACCTGCAGCCCCTCCCTTGATGCCGAAGCACGGGCCAAGCGACGGCTCCCTGAGCGCTATGACAGCCTTATGTCCCATCCTGCCGAAGGCCTGCCCCAGCCCCACACTGGTTGTCGTCTTACCCTCTCCGGCAGGCGTAGGATTGATCGCCGTCACAAGAATCAGCTTTCCATCCGGGTTGCTCTGCACACGTTCGATATATTCGTCTGCTATCTTTGCCTTATACTTCCCATACAGTTCGAGATCATCCGCCTCTATCCCGATCTTCCCGGCAACATCTACAATACTTTCCAGTTTCGCCTCCTGCGCGATCTCAATGTCTGTCTTCATGCCCGCACCCTTCCTTTCCCACTTGCACCTCCACATACCATCTTGATACAAATACACACTACTTATCGTTCATGTCGTCCGGCACCGGAGAAGCGTAGTCACCTCTTCTTATATCACTTCTCATATTACTTCTTCTACAAACTGTTCAAACTCTTCGGCAGTCATCAGTACCTTGCGGGGTTTCGTGCCTTCCTCTTCTCCCACGACACCGGCCTCGCACAATTGATCCATGATCCTGGCTGCCCTGTTGAATCCGATCTTAAAGACTCGTTGAAGCATACCGATGGAAGCCTTGTCCTTGTCGATGATGAAGCGCCCTGCTTCCGCAAAATACTGGTCATACTCTGAACCGCTGTCGCCGTTTCCGGCACTGCCCGAAGCCGCCGTACTGCTTCCGATATTCTGGATCTTCTCTTCAATGTCGTCACTGTAAACATTTCCGATCACCTGATTCTTCAGGAAATCCACAACGTCAGACACTTCCTTATCTGACACGAAAGCCCCCTGCATACGCGCCGGTTTCGGATATCCCTGCGGGTAAAAGAGCATATCTCCCTTGCCTAATAACTTCTCAGCCCCGACCATATCCAGGATCGTACGGGAATCCACGCCACTGGATACGGCGAACGCTACACGACTTGGCATATTTGCCTTGATCAGGCCCGTGATAACATCCACGGAAGGCCTCTGTGTTGCTATGATCAGGTGGATGCCGCACGCCCTGGCAAGCTGTGCCAAACGACAGATAGATTCTTCCACCTCTCCCGGGGATACCATCATCAGATCCGCAAGCTCGTCCACGATGATCAAGATCTGCGGCAGCTTCGCCGGTGCTTCCGGATCGCCTGCCTTCTGCATATCCTCCACTTTCCTATTATATCCTTTGAGATCACGTACGTTGAAATCCGCAAACTTCTTATAACGATCCGTCATCTCGGCAACACCCCAGTGCAGTGCCCCAGCTGCTTTCTTCGGATCGGTCACCACGGGGATCAGCAGATGCGGTATCCCGTTGTAGACGCTTAACTCCACCACCTTCGGGTCGATCATGATCATTTTAACATCTTCCGGTTTTGCCTTGTACAAAATACCCATAATAATAGTATTAATGCAGACGGATTTACCGGAACCGGTAGCTCCTGCGATCAGCATATGCGGCATCTTTGCGATATCCGTCACAACGATCTTGCCACCAATATCCTTACCGACAGCAAAAGCAAGGCTGGACGGAAATTCACGAAATTCTTTGGCCTCCACCAATTCTCTGAAGGAAACCGCCGTATTTTCTTTGTTGGGAACTTCTATCCCCACCGCAGCTTTGCCGGGAATCGGAGCCTCTATCCGGATATCCGTGGCCGCCAGATTCAATTTGATGTCATCCGCCAGTCCTACAATCTTACTTACCTTAACACCCTGCTCCGGCTGCAGCTCATATCTGGTTACCGACGGTCCCTGGCTGATATCCGTGATCGTTACCTTAACACCAAAGGTTTCCAGCGTCTTCTGCAGATGTACTGCCGTTTCTTTCAGTTCTCTGGCCGAATCACCGTTGTTTTTGTTCTTCGCCTTGATCAACAGATCATAAGAGGGAAACTGGTACGGTCTTGGACTCTTCACTTCCCGGTCAGCTTTCTCCCCTGCACCCACCGGCTGCTGCACTGCCTGTTCCTTCTTCGCCGGCTCTTTAAACGCAGGCACCCGTTCCCTTCCAGGATCTGGCAGCATGAAATTGCCAGCCGATATTGTCCTGCCGTCCTGGTGGATAGCAGGCTCTTCAAAAATTTCTGCCTGTCGATCCTCGTAAATCTCCTCCGGCATCTGCAGCGTCTGCTTCTCATCCGCCGCTCCGTGAATACAGATCTCACTGATATCATCCGATTCGTTCTCTATGTAATGGCCGGAATGTTCCTCTTTGGCCACATAAACGCTTTCCTCCGCCTGCTGCGCTTCTTCCGTCAACTGCAGTGTGATCTCGTGGATATCATCTCTCGTTTTCTCTACGGCTTCCTTTTCTTTATTTAAAGAAGTGTTCATCATAACACCGGAAACCTTCTTATCCATCCGAAGAATCTTCTCGTTCTCACGTTCTTCTTCACGAAGCCTGCGTTCTTCCTCTGCCTTGGCGCGCCGCTCCTGTGCCCTGGCACGCTTCTCCTCCGCCGCAAGGCGTCTCTCTTTCGCCCGCTCTCTGCGGTATTCAGCGTCTTCCATGGATAACTCATACATCCTACGCCCCTGCTTCGTAACACCACCGATAATGGACTTCTCGGTAACGATCACCACACAGATGACTCCCACGACAAGAAGCGCCAGCACGGTTCCTACCATGCCCAGAAATCTGTATGACGCATAGACCAAAGATCCGGCGATCACACCGCCCCCGGTATGTCTTTCACTGCATCGCTTAAATATCTCTCCCACCTGATAACTCTCTGCCTGTGCCAGATCTACGGCAAAAAGCTCAAAGACCATTCCGATCAAAACAACGATGACAACACCTGCGACCAGCTTCCTGACTGCTATATTATTCCCTGCATTCGACATGCCGAACGCGATCGCCAGAAAAATGATCACCGGTGCAATATATGCCATCAATCCGAAAATACCGAACATCACATCGCTGACTGCATCTCCAACTTTACCTACCACACCGAAATTACAAAGAAAAAGGATGATCGCAAGCGCAAGAAACACGATCAGTAATATCTCGTTGCGGATTGCCACATCCATTGGCTCTGCGTGTGTACTTCTACTGCCGGTACTTCTCTTTCTCGTCTGTGCATTTCTATTTTTAGACGTACTTCTGCTCGAAGTTGTCGTTTTTTTCTTCGCGGAAGAACGGTTTCCTCCCTGTCCTGATGCCATTAACTATGCCTCCTGACCAAAATAAGACTCCATATAGTATAGCATTTTCGTTTTCTCTTGTCATCCCTTATTTTGTCTCAGTCGTTTTTCTCTTGTCGATCATATCGTGTAGTCTTGACACCGCATCCTTTATCCCGCCAACCTCACATAGGATCCCTTCATCCACTGCCTCCTGTCCGACAAGTATGGTTCCCACGTCCTTAGTCAACACACCGGTCTCCATCATCAGCTCTTCGATCCGAGGTTTGGAGATCTTGCAGTGTTCACAGACAAATCCCGTGATCCGATTCTGGATCTGTCTGAAATAATCAAAGGTCTGCTGTACACCGATCACCATACCCGTAAGACGCACCGGATGGATGACCATAGTCCCTGTTGGAACAATGTAGGAATAATCCGTGCTGACCGCGATCGGCACACCGATAGAATGGCTGCCGCCCAACACAAGAGATACCGTCGGCTTGCTTAAAGATGCGATCATTTCCGCAATAGCCAGTCCGGCTTCCACATCCCCTCCCATCGTATTGAGCAGGATAAGGACCCCGTCAATCTCCCTGCTGTCCTCGATGGCCGCCAGCTGCGGCAGAATGTGTTCATACTTAGTTGTTTTGGAAGAACTGCTCAGATTATCATGTCCTTCGATCTCCCCTATGATCGTGATCAAATGAATCTTATTATGCCTGTCGTTCTCGTCCAGCGTGATCTGACCGGTCGCCTCGATCCGTTCGTCTTTATGCTCCTCTTTCTCCTGCCGTTTTTCCTGTTCTTCGCGCTTCTCTTCCCTGGTACTCTTATTGGATCTTCTGTCCTTATCTTTCCCGCTGTTCTTACCATTTTCCTTATTACCCATCATGTACCTCCACTAAATAGAATAAGAGAACCACAAGCTTTTTACCTGCTTTGTGATTCTCTCATAGTTTGTGTTATCTTCCGGCATTTATACATCCCGAAGGGATTCTGTGGGAAATGTTCAAAGATCAAAATCATCGTCTTCTTCTATTTCAACATCGAACTTCATATCCCGTTCCGCTACCTGATATTGGTAATCCATCTGTCTGTGCACATGCTTTTTAGGAAGCGGCAACGGATTTTCCAGATAACGGGGCTTCGGCATACGCTGTTCTGTCGAATCTGTCTCTGCACACCGACCGGTTTCTTCCATGCTTTCAGGCTGTCCGTCTTCTATCACTGATTCCCCTGTCTTGGTTACTACTTCGTTCTCGGGCACTACAGTCCCTCCTTCTGCTGTCGGCGGTTTATCCTCGTTATCTCCTGTCACCGGATACGTCACTTCAGTATCCAACGCTTCCTGCGTCTCCAAAGACGCCTCTGCAGTATCTAACGTTTCCTGCATCTCCAAAGACGCCTCTGTATCCAACGCTTCCTGCGTCGTCACAGCAATCTCTTCAGCTCTCGTTTCTCTCTCCACTATTCCAGTCTCTTCCGCAGCCTGGTTGATCTCTTCGACCAGTGTCTGCAGCAGTCTGGCACTCCCACCGTAAAGACAGTTCCGAAGACCAAGTCCTGCCAATACACCCCAGATATACATAGAAAACAGACCAAAAGGCTGTATGCCGATCACCGCGAACGGAGTCGGCGCTACAATGATACACAGCAAGATCCATAGCATATAATCCTGTTCCCTGCCGCTGCGAAAAAACTCAAGGACAAGGAAGGCAGCAAACACCGCAAGAACCACGAACAGAAGCATATCCATAGAATAGGGGTAAAGAGGCCTGAATCCAACCGTCCGTGTATTCCCTATGTGCAATGCTGCCCAGGTCCTCATCTCCGTCTCAAATGCAGTTCCTCTGCTACCGGAAATAATACCTCCTGTTCCAAGGAAGCCCGCAGCACATGATATGATGACCGTTATGATCGCCGCGCAGCCGACTGCCGGGGAATGATTGACCCGCATGCCCTCCGGCCGTTTCTTCTTTCCGGTCACGATCGCCGTCATCACCGCCAATATCGTAAATGCCGTCAGATCCAGATAAACGAGAACACCGATCAAAGCACCGGCAAACACTGCACCGACAACCATCGGAACTCTGCTCAGCCGGTTTGCACAATACCCTTTCACATAACTTGCTGCTGCAAGCATGCCGCTCATATACAGAACAAAATACAAACATTCTGGCCCTAAATTCTTCACCATCTCCAGATAGCCCGGGGAACATGACAAATAGAAAAGCACCACACAGGCCGGAATCCGGCCTGCAAGTTTCCTGGCCACCGCATACGCAAGTACCATGCCGATGATCTGCAGAACCACCTGAAAAATGATCGCAGTGGCAACTTTATTTCCCAGAAAAGTCAATACAAACGACAGACAGGACACATACAGCCAAGCCGCACCATACGCGAACGGTTTCACGAGGCCGTCCGCAGTCACTACAGCCATGTTAAAGTATTCTATGCCATTGATATTCTGTATACTGCCTTCGGCAGCATTTAACCCTGTTATGTATTCCGACGCACATACGACCCGCAGAAAAATACCAAGCGTAAGCGCACACCATACCGTAATTCCTTCTATGATCCATCGCGTTTTCTCTCTCCAGACCACCTTTTTCCTGATCTTGAGTGCTACAGCACGAATGATCCCGTACAATATTGCCATGGCAGGAATCATCAGGAAGCCGACAGTCTGCACCGTCCGATCCGCCAGAGAAACCTTCAGGCCGCCGGTCTGCAGATACCCCACCCAGACATAATTCCCTGCAAAAACAAGAAATATGGCGCATAGCATCGTATAGATCACCCATAATACATAGCTAAACCATGTTTTGTGATAAGTCATAATCAACGTATTCCTTTACGAGACTTTGGAGATCGCCTGTTCCAGATCTGCAATAATATCATCGATGTGCTCCAATCCTACGGACAATCTGATCAGATCCGGTGCAACACCGGCCTCCTTCAGCTGTTCGTCATTCATCTGCCTGTGTGTATGACTCGCCGGATGCAGCACACTTGTTCTTGCATCTGCCACATGCGTTACGATCGCCGCCAGCTTCAAGTGATCCATCATCTGAGCAGCAGCAGCCCTTCCGCCCTTTAATCCGAAGGAGATAACCCCGCATGTGCCGTTTGGCATATACTTCTTGGCCAATTCATAATACCTGGTGCCTTTCAGACCCGGATAATTTACCCAGGCTACTTTCTCATTCTGCTCCAGGTATTCCGCCACCTTCAACGCATTATAACAGTGCCGTTCCATGCGCAGCGGCAAAGTCTCCAGGCCGACATTCAAAAGGAAAGCGTTCTGCGGCGACTGTATAGATCCTAAGTCTCTCATCAACTGACTTGTAGCCTTGGTTATATAGGCAGCCTTACCGAACTTCTCTGTATATGTAATGCCATGATAGGACTCGTCCGGCGTACACAGCCCCGGGAATTTATCCGGGTAGCTGCTCCAGTCAAACTTCCCTGAATCCACGATACAGCCGCCCACAGCCATGGCATGGCCGTCCATGTATTTTGTTGTCGAATGTACAACAATATCTGCTCCCCAGTCAAAAGGGTTACAATTGATCGGTGTGGCAAAAGTATTGTCTACGATCAGCGGTACATGATGCGCATGTGCCAAATGCGCGAATTTCTCGATATCCAGCACCACCAGCGCCGGGTTGGCGATCGTCTCCGCAAAAACACATTTTGTATTCGGTTCAAAAGCCTTGGCGATCTCTTCTTCCGAAGCATCCGGGTCTACCACCGTACAGCGGATTCCCATCTTCTTCATCGTACAGGTGAGCAGGTTAAAAGTCCCGCCATATACTGTGGAAGACAGGACTACATGATCCCCTGCCTCACAGATATTGAACACTGCATAATGACATGCCGCCTGGCCGGAAGAGGTCAACATTGCCGCCACGCCTCCTTCCAGCTCACAGATCTTGGCCGCCACACAGTCGTTGGTGGGATTCTGCAATCTGCTGTAGAAATAACCGCTCTCTTCCAGATCGAAGAGTCTTCCCATCTGTTCCGAAGACTCATATTTAAAAGTGGTGCTCTGATAGATCGGCAGCACACGCGCCTCTCCGTTACCCGGCTGCCACCCGGACTGAATACATATTGTCTCTTTCTTATACTTTCTGCCCATATTGCTCTCCCATTCTCATGCAGTCTGCGCCATGATCCTTCTATTCTTTCTCGATCACCATATATTCTGCCTTCAACTCTGCCATCATAGACTTATAAAGACGGCTGCACTGTTCATTCTGTCCTTCTTCGATATGATCCACGCATTTCCTGATATAAGTATTCCAAAGATACCGGTATTTCTCCTCCGGATCCGCCTCTCTGGCAATCCTTTTGACGATCGTCGGTGCAATATCATAATATTCCTCTATCAGTTGTTTCCCCTCTGCACTCCCGGCAAAATATCCGTCCCGGAACTGTTTCATCAACAGGATCTCTTTGCAGTCCTGCGGTTTCTGCAGCCCGCGGCATACGGCAGTCGTCACAAAACAAAGCTTTTGCCGGAAACCTGATTGAATGGACTCAAAATCCGACGCCTGAATACGGGCGCCGAAGGCTTCCTGCCATTTGCAGCATATCATATCCGTCAGGCGCTTCGTCTCCTCTTCTCTGACACCGCCGCGCCTGTGCCATGCAATGATCGCAGGTAAAACATAGGAGACCATATACAAGTTCAGGTTGTACTGCAGCTTCTCCTTTTTCGTCCTGCCTTTGACTGCATCCACTTTCTGACGGGCGCCGCTGACAAAGGCTTCCGCCGCAAGGATTCCTGCCTGCTCCTGTTCCTGCAGCAACATGCCGCCTGTCCCCGCACCGCCAAGCATATCCCACACCGCCGCATTATCTTCCAGATAATCCTGAAAGGCTTCCGCATAGGTTTCTTTCCTAAATTCAGCTGTCTTGCTCTCCGCCTGATCGAACAGTCCTGCAATCCGTTCCGGTTCCATCCTGTCCCTCCATCTTATACTCTTACACCCTGCCTGATATACCGGCACATTCACATCTTACTCATCCCAGTTGTGATACACGGCCTGCACATCGTCATCATCCTCCAGAAGATCCAACGTCTTCTGCAGATTCTTGATCGCTGTCTCATCCGTAAGCTCCACCCTGTTCTGGGGAATCATCGTCACTTCCGAAGATACCGGCGTGATTCCGGCCGCTTTCAATGCGGCATCTACCTCACTCCACTGATCCGGATCCGTGTAGACCTCATAACAATCTTCCTCCTCGGAAAAGTCCTCCGCTCCCGCATCCAGAGCCGTCATCATCAGATCATCAGCCTCCATATCACACTCTTCCTTATCGATGATGATCAGTCCCTTCTTGTCAAACATAAAGGAAACACATCCGGGCGTACCTACATTCCCCTGCCCTTTCGTAAAAGCGCTCCTCACATTTGCTGCCGTTCTGTTCGCATTATCGGTCAGCGCATCTACGATAATAGCGATGCCATTGGGACCATATCCTTCATAAGTGACATATTTATAGTTGACATTTCCGCCTTCTCCGGCTGCCTTCTTGATTCCCCGGTCGATCGTATCATTGGGCATATTATTGGCCTTGGCCTTGGCAATCACCTGCGCAAGTTTGAAATTGTTGGCAGGATCCGGTCCGCCTTCCTTGACAGCCACCGCGATCTCTCGTCCGATGATCGTAAAGATCTTCCCCTTGGCAGCATCGTTTTTCTCTTTCTTATGTTTGATGTTTGCAAATTTTGAATGTCCTGACATAATATATCCTCCTCATTTTCTGTGTATTGTACTTCGCAGCTACTCTCTGCCCTTCGGATGTGCAAGCACACTCTGGATCATACGGTCCTTTACTTCCAGGATCCTGAACACATATCCCTCATACTCAAACTCAAAGTCTTCACCTTCCTCCGGTATATGTTCCAATCTGGAGATCACGAATCCGTTGACCGTATCAAAGGGCTCCTCATCGAAGCTGATCTTCAACTGATCTTCCAATTCCTCCAAAGGCATTTTGCCCTGGATCACATAGCTGTCAATATCCTTCTTGACAATATAGCTTGCCTCTTCATCGTATTCATCTTCGATATTCCCGACGATTTCTTCCAGAATATCTTCCAGTGCCACCAAACCGGCTGTCTGTCCATATTCATCCACAACGATGACCATCTGGATCTTCTCCGATCTCATAACGCGGAGCAGATCGTCAATTTTACGTTTCTCGGTGATGAATCTCGGCTCCCGCAGCAGTCCCTTGATCTTACCGATGGGCCTGCTCTTCATCCGACTGTTCATCTGCATACGCATGACATCCTTCAAATGCAGAATCCCTATAATATGATCGATCGTACCGTCATACACCGGAAAGCGGCTGTTGTGGGCATCCACGATAAAAGCCGCTGCCTCCTGCAATGTCATGGTGGATTCTATACCGACCATATTATTGCGGTTGACCATAATATCTTTCGCCTCTTTATCCCCATACTCAAAAATATTATTGATCATCTCCGCCTCATTGGCTTCCAATATCCCCTGCTCATGTCCGACATTGACCATGGAGAGAATCTTTTCCTCCGTCACATCTGTCCGCCTGCCGGCTCCTTTGATACCGAAAATACGTAAGATCCCGCCTGCAGTCACAGATATGAGCGCCGTGAGCGGTGCCGTGATCCGAACATAATAATAGACAGGCGTAATAAGCAGCCTGAACCATCTCTCCGGATTACGCGATGTAACCTTTCTTGGAATCGATACGCCGAAGGTTACGATTATGTATAGCAGAACAAACGTGACAAGCACTGCCGTGATGACCGCAAACAGCTTGATATGCCAGCCGAACAGAGTACCGATACTGTTGACCGCCGCCCGGTATACCAGATATGAAAAGTAGCTGTTTAACTGATACAGATACAGGGCGCCGAACAAAATATTGACCGTCACGATCCCCAGCTGGATCGCGCTGGTATACTGATTCATGTGGCTCGTCAGATAATCCAGCCTTACCTGCTTTCTATCGGGCCTTCCTGTTTCATCCTTCTCCTCATCACCATGCTCTGCCTCTTTCCTATACTGAAACGCAGAGTCAAAACTGTAAAACAGCATCTCCAATAATAACAAAATAATAAACCATACAAAACTGCTACTACTCGCGACACCATCATCCATACGGATCCATCATCTCCTTTACTATTTATTCAACTTTTGAAGCGCCATTTGCTATTATATTAATATAGCAAGGAATGGAAGCAGTGTCAAATTACATCTCAGCCTTCTCTATGTATTTAATTCAAGGCTGACCATCAATCCTACATTCACAATCTTCATGATATCCTGATCGAGATGGCAGATTCTGTCTTTCAGGCGCTTCTTATCAATTGTTCTAAGCTGCTCTAACAGGATGACCGAATCTTTGACCATGTCATACTTGCTGGCATTCAGCTCAATATGGGTGGGCAGTTTCGCTTTATTCATCTTAGAAGTGATCGCCGCACAGATCACAGTCGGACTGTGTTTATTACCGATATCATTCTGTATGATCAACACCGGCCTGATACCGCCCTGTTCAGAACCGATCACGGGTCTTAAGTCTGCGTAGTAAATATCTCCTCTTCTCATCACCATAACCTCCATGATTCCGCTTTACAGAATCTCAAATCATTGCGGAGAATACCTGTTCCCCACACTATCTATATAAATTTTCTGTATCACTAGTATTATCCGTTTATCTTAAGGATATACAATGTAAGAAGATTTTTACCGGAAACAGCCCACAAATCAGATGCATGATCAGCGATAATCGTCATAATAGTCCTTTGTGGCTGTTATTCTGCCCCCCTCTATGTACACGCGCGGAATCCTCTTGCCCAAGTCACAGGCCAGTTCATAATTAAATCTGCCGGAAAGTTCTCCCAATTCTTCCATCGTGATCTTAAGCTCGCCGTCTCTTCCGATCAGCGTCACTTCATCCCCTTCCGCCGCATCCGGGATGTTTTCAAGTCCGACCATGAACTGATCCATACAGATCCTGCCCAAAACAGGTGCTCTTTTCCCTCGGATCAGCACATACCCCTTGCCCGACAGACTTCTCGGATAACCATCCCCGTATCCAACGGGTATCGTCGCGATCCGCATCCGACCGGATGTCACATACGTACCGCCGTAACTGACCGGTGTCCCTGCTTCTACTTCTTTGATAAAGACAATGCGGCTCTTTAATGACAATACCGGCTTCAGCAATACGATGTCTCTCGATACTTCCGATGACGGCCACAGCCCATACAGCGTGATCCCTGCCCGGACTGCATCCATGTTAGCCTCGGGGATTTCCACAATCCCCGCGCTGTTGGAGCAGTGCTTCATCAAAGCAGAAACCTGAAATGATCTTTCCACCTGTTCTGTAAAATCCCGAAATCCTGTAAGCTGTTGCCTGGCAGACGTTTTATCCTGTTCATCTGCCCGGGCGAAATGGGTAAACATTCCTTCCACCAGGATCCCTTTCCTATGGAGCGATTTCTCCATAAACCGCAGCCCAGTCTCATCCGGTCTGATCCCCAGTCTGTTCATACCGGTCTCCACCTTCACATGCACCCTGGCAGATTTCCCCATTCTGCATGCACAGTCCGCCAATTCTTCCAAACTGTCCTCCCGGAATACCGTCGGCCGTATCTCATCTCGGATCAAATCCTCATAACAGTAAGGAAATGTATGCCCGAGGACCAAGAGAGGTTTTCTTAAACCTGCACGCCGCAGTATCAATGCTTCCTCCGCAGTGGCCGTCGCATATCCCCACACGAAATCCATGCCTTCCAGTTCCCGTCCGATCTGTACCGCACCATGCCCATAGGCATCTGTCTTGAGCACACCTATGATCTTCGTTCCTGGAGACAGGTTTTGATACATCTGCTCCATATTATAACGTATGGCGTCCAGATCGACCGTCGCATATACTCTCTGATATTGTTCTATCATAAAAACACTGTTCCTTTCACGACATCCTTTTTCTACCCCTTATATGTGCCACTGCTTCTTTTATGTGGTCCAGTATGTCGGTTGCCGACATGGAGGTCTCTGTTTCCTGTTCTGCCGCCAGATCCCCTGCAAACCCATGCAGATATACCCCCGTAACCGCGGCATCCATTCCCGGCATCCCCTGCGCAACAAGTCCTGTTATCATACCGGCCAGTACATCACCGGATCCCGCTGTCGCCATCCCGGAGTTGCCTGTCGTGTTGATATACCCAGCTTCCCCCTTGCACTGCACCACAATGGTCCTGGCATCCTTACAGACGACTACACTGCAAAGCCTGTCGCTAAGCCGCCTCGGATAATCCGTCAACTGCTCTTTAACCTGTGCCACGGAACAGTCAAACAATTTTGCAAACTCACCCAGATGCGGCGTGAGAATGATCGTTCTCCCCTGCATCCCCTGCCCTGCCAGGGTCTTCTGCAGTTTGCGGTCGCGCGCCAGCAGGTTCAGGGCATCCGCATCCATCACCAGCGGCAGATTACTTTCTAACACCGCAAATCTGACCAGCCTGCCTGCAGTCTTCCCCATACCGATCCCAGGTCCGATCAGGATACTGTCCGCCCATGCTTCCGCGTCCTTCAACGCTTCCAAAAATGCCGTATCCTCTCTAGGCTCATCTGTCTCCGTATAGGTCAGGATCATCGCCTCCGGTATATACTGCTGCACGATCCCTCGATTCTCTTCGTCCGTGACGACCTTGACCATCCCCACCCCCGTGCGAAAAGCACTCTTTGCCGCCAGCATTGCAGCGCCTGCCATCTGTCTGCTTCCCACGATAAGCATCGCCTTGCCAAAAGTCCCCTTATTGCCATCTCTGCGGCGCTCAGGAAGAACATCGGCTTCTCTGCCGATATACGTATACCAGTAAGGCTTCTTATGCAGGAAACTGTGTTCATCTATTCCCATATCTCTGCAGACAAGTTTTCCGCAGCAGGACGTTCCCGGGTACAGCACATGGCCTGTTTTACGAAAACCGTATGTCACTGTCAGATCTGCCTGTACAGCACACCCCATCACTTTTCCGGTATCCGCATCGATCCCGGACGGTATGTCTATGCTGCACACAAAGGCGCCGCTTTTGTTGATCCATTGTATGGCCTCTCTCCAGATTCCTTCCACATTCCTGGACAGACCGATACCAAAAATGGCGTCTATTACTATATCATATTCAGCATCCTGTATCCTGCTAAAAATACAAGCCCCGTATCCACGCAGAATGTCGATCTGCCTTCGTGTCTCTTTGGAACAGCACTCATAAAAGTCTTCTCCCTGCAGAACAAATGTCACCTCATATCCCTGCAGCATGAGAAGCCTTCCCACAGCCAAACCGTCTCCTCCGTTATTACCCCTGCCGGAAAGCACCAATACCCGGCAAGATACCTTCCCACGCATCCGTTGTATTTCTTCCACCGTGACAAGCGCCGCGCGCTCCATGAGCAAAATTCCCGGCATATGAAACTGTTCTATCGTATTCGCGTCATACCGCTTCATTTCTTCCGCTGTGACAAGATATCGCTTCATATCTGCTCCTTTTCCAACAATAGAAGCGTCAGATCTTATGATTCCGACGCCTCTGTCTTACCTTTTTCCTGTATTCCTTCTGCTTCTTCCTGCGCCTTCTCCTCCGGCGCGGCTTCCTTTTTCCTGCCTCGTCCCTCTTGCGGATCATACTTCATATCAAAAATCTCGATCACTTCCGCACCGAAGATATCATGCATATAAGAATACAGTTGATGATTCATCATTTCCTTTTCCTGCTTACGGACTACCTTCTTCTTCAATTCCCGCCGAATATTCCGGATCCACTCCTCTATCTCATCCAGCTCTTTCGTATTCTCATGCAGTCTCTTATAACAGGTCTTCATCGTAGCCAGCATCAGTCTGTTATTCAGCTGGACGATCTGCCCTGGCAGCTCCAGCATCTCTTCTTCGCACTCCTCAAGCTTCTCATTGCATTCGTTGACCAGTCGCTTATGGGTCTCCATCTCCTTCTCCATCCTCAAGGTAGCGCCGCTCTCCATCTCATTTGCAAGCAGTACGATCTCATCCATCAGCTTCTTCTTCAGTTTCCTGATCTCTCTGTTTTTGCTGTTGACTTTGCCCTGCCGCTTCAACAGGCCGTTGAGCTCACATTCCATATCTCTGATCTCAGAAGGACATTCCTGCTGTGTGAAGAGTTGATGCCATTTATGATCCAACGTAAGGATCGGGATCTTCTTATCCGCCAAAGCCGTTTGAAATACTTCGTCTGTTCTTTCCATAATACAGTCAAACCTCTCCCCTAAATAACTACTGTGATGTCACCATTTACAGTTACTGGCCGCTCATAGCAACTGAATCTGTACATTCTAAATAGCTTGCAGCAAAGCACGAGCACTCTCCAAATCTACTAAATCGAATCATAAGTGCCCATTACCAGCATATTTCGGTTGAAACACAAATAGTGATACTTCAACCGACACTCATCCGTCACTCGATGACAGATTGTACGACAATTTCATCAGACTGTCCGACAGATGTACACTTTCCACCTGAATTCCCTTCGGTACATGCAGATCCACATGCGCGAAATTCCATATTGCTTTGATACCATACGATACAAGCTGCTCCGCCACTCCTACCGCTGCACTTTTGGGGACGGTGAGTACGGCAATATCTATCTCCTTCTCCCTGACAAACTGCTCCATCTCCTGCATCGGTCTCACACTGATCCCATGGATCTCCCTTCCTTGAATCGCCGGATCAATATCAAAAATCCCACGAAAAATAAAGCCTCGGCGCTCGAAATCCCTGTAATTTACAAGCGCCTGTCCCAGATGTCCTGCTCCCACGATGATCAGATTATGTTCTTTATCCAACCCAAGTATCCTGCCGATCTCGTCATAGAGATATTCCACATTGTATCCATACCCCTGCTGTCCGAAGCCGCCGAAGTTATTCAGATCCTGCCTGATCTGAGACGCAGTAACCTGCATGATATCACTCAGCTCTTGAGAGGAAACTCTCTCGATCCCTTCATCCTTCAATTCACCCAAATACCTGAAATATCTGGGTAAACGGCCGATCACAGCCTGTGAGATTCCTTTTGTTTCCACCTTGCTGCCTCCTGAGAATATTGTAATGAACTGTCATTACCAGTACAGTGAATCGTAGGTCGCTGATACATCGCTGCGACATGATAGCTTCAGCTACTTAGCATTCATTGTACTAGTATAACACACACTAATTAACCACATCTTTCATGTGTGGATTATATTAGTATACAACTGTGTTAAAAAGCTGTCAAACTATCCATTGACAGTTTTGCTGTCAGACTGTAAACTAGGGGTGTTGTTTAGACCTTGATCTTGGGAATAGATCTATTATTTGAAAGGCAAAATGTATCATGATACTCTCAGTAAGCAATATCCACAAATCATTCAACGAGATCCCTGTGCTAAGGAATGTATCTTTTCATATTGAAGACTATGATAAAGCCGCTATCGTGGGCATAAACGGCGCCGGCAAAACAACACTGCTGCGCATCATCATGGGGGAGTTATCTGCGGACGAAGGCCTCGTCACCGTTTCCCGTGACAGGACTATCGGTTACCTCTCCCAGCACGAGGCCGTCTCCGGTGAGAACACCATATATAACGAACTGTTATCCGTCAAACAGGATATCATCGAGCTGGAACAGCGAATGCGTTCTGTCGAACTGCAGATGAAATCGGCCTCCGGTGATACCCTGCAGCAGTTGATGACCGCCTACACAAACCTGACCCATGCTTTTGAGTCTGCCAACGGTTACGCCTGCCGAAGCGAACTGACCGGCGTATTAAAGGGACTCGGCTTTACGGAAGATGAATTTGGCAGATCGGTCTCCACTCTGTCCGGCGGTCAGAAAACCCGCGTGGCGCTTGGCAAACTGCTTCTGCTGAAGCCGGATCTGATCATTCTGGATGAACCTACGAACCACCTGGATATGTCTTCCATTACCTGGCTGGAAACTTATCTGTTAAATTACAGAGGCGCAGTGATCATCGTATCCCATGACCGCTATTTCCTGGATCGCATTGCCAACAAAGTGATCGAGATCGACAATACGAAAGCTACCGTTTTTACAGGTAATTATTCCGCCTACGCTGCTAAGAAGGAAGCGCTGCGCGCAGCAGAGTACAGTGCTTACATGAAACAGCAGCAAGAGATCAAACACCAGGAAGAAGTGATTGAGAAACTGCGGTCCTTTAATCGCGAGAAATCCATCCGCCGCGCCGAAAGCCGTGTGAAAATGCTTGACAAGATCGAAGTATTGGAGAAGCCGACTCAGGTACGCGCCGACATGCATCTGAAGCTGGAACCCAAATATACCAGCGGAAATGATGTCCTGCAAGTGGAA
>OFGO01001399.1_pt1 | contig 17790 bp, 20 predicted proteins | sample 1521761 | NCBI WGS metagenome assembly OFGO01 (sample SAMEA3504128, study PRJEB24116) | mouse gut metagenome | biome: mouse gut; feature: mouse-associated habitat; material: faeces | place: Denmark | collected 2011
TGGCGGAGAACTGAGGGTAGGGTCACTGGGACCCAACCAGAAGGGCCCACTTTAATAGAGATTTTAATACAGAGAAAAGTAAAATGGTATATCCATGAGTCCTTTCCTACAAGGTTGAGGACTGCCTGATCTGATCCAAGAGCGTCTATATGCGGACATACAGCGCAAAGCCACCACCTAAAATTACACAGCACAAATGAAACGGCAGGGAGCCGGTAAGCCCCCCTGCCGTTTCATTATGCTCATCACATATGGTTGATATAGCTGCAAATCAACTCCGCCGTTTTTTTCGGCCCAATAGAACTGTCCACACTCAATTCATATTGGTGGGGATCGCCCCATACATGGCCGGAAATGCTCTTGTAGTAGGTTCCTCTGGCAGTGTCAGAACGGGCAATGCTCTTTTTGCCCTCTTGCTCTGTATCGCCGTACATCTCCATAACCTTTTTCACGCGGTAGGGTTTGGGTGCGTGGATAAAAATACGCACCACATTCTCTCGGTTTCGAAGCACATAATCCGCTGCCCGGCCCACAATGACACAAGCCCCCATGTCCGCAATCATATTGATTGCTTTATCCTGCGCAATCACCGCCTGTTGGACAGCGCTGGTGCTGAGATACAGTTCCCGCATGGCGGCGTTTTCATCCGAGTTGATGCCGGAGATAAACTCCCTTGCAAGACCGCTCTCCTGAGCGGCCAGCGCGGTCATTTCCTTGTAATAGCAGGGAATTCCCAGCTTCTCCGCCACCAACTGGCCGATGCGTTTTCCAGCAGTACCATGTTCACGGGCAATGGTGACGATCACGCCGGGGCGGGAGCTTTGCAGGATAGGCCGCTCCGCTCCAGGCTGGACATCCTCTGCCTTTAGCTGATTCCACAGACGGAGCATTACGACTGCCGTCACTGCAATAGCCATAACGTCGGAAATGGGTGCGGCCCAGAAAATACCTGTTACACCCCAGACCATAGGGGCTGCGATAGAAAATACGATCAGCAGCACATCGCGCAGGATAGACAAAGGCGCGGCGGCTTTGGCGTGGCCGATGGATTGCAGAAAAATCGCACAGACTTTCTGAACGCAGGTAAAGAGAATGAGGGAAAGATAGACCCGCAGGCACTGTACCGCAAACTGCGTATAAAGCTCCCCGTCCGCACCGAACATCCGGATAAAGATCAGCGGGAATGCCTCGAACAAGAGAGTACAGATCAGACAGACGATCACCGTCCATTTAATCATCAACACCAGCAGTTCCCGCACCCGCCCGAATTTTTTTGCGCCATAGTTGTACCCGACAATGGGCTGCGCGCCGGCGGCAATCCCAATGGCGATGTTCAGCACGATCTGAAACAGTTTCAAAATCACCACAAAGGCCCCCAGGGGAATATCCGGGCCGTAGGGAGAAAGTGCGCCGTACTTCACCAGCAGGATATTGTTGACGATAGTGACGATCACGATGGACAGCTGCGTCAGAAAGCTGGACGCGCCCAGTGCCATGACCTGCTTCAGCAGCCTCCAGTCCAGCCGGAAACTGCTGAGGGACAGGCGGAAGGACCGGCTTCTGGTCAGATAAACCGCGCAGATGCAGAAGCTGACAAACTGTCCCATGATGGTGGCATAGGCCGCGCCCTTGATGCCCATGTCCAGTGCGAAAATGGCCACTGGATCGCCGATGATATTCAGCACCGCACCCGCCAGCATGGCCCCCATGGCGTACTTGGGACTTCCATCCGCTCGGATAATGGAGGCCATCGTATTCTGTGCAAGGGCCAGAGGTATCATCGTATAAATGATGAATCCATAGTCGTGGGCCAGTGCCAGATTTGCGTCAGTCGCGCCAATCAGCCGAAGGAGGCCGTCTCCCCAGATGTAGCTGATGAGAATGAGCGCCGCACCGCCCAAAAAGGAGCAGAGGATGCTGTTGCCCACGCTGCGGTGAATGTGTTCGGTTTCGTTTTTCCCCAGGGATACGCTGAGAGCCGCCGCCGCGCCGTCGCCGAAGAACAGCGAAATGCCCCAGCCGATGACTGTGACCGGGAAGATCACACCTGTGGCGGCATTGCCCAGGTAGCCCACGCCGTTGCCCACAAAAATCTGGTCAACAATGTTGTACAGACAGGAAATAATGAGAGAAAAAATACAGGGGACTGCGAATTTCAGCAGCAGTTTTCCGGGCTTCTCTGTACCCAGATAGATTGGTGATTCCATAATGGTTCCTCCTTCAACGGTTTTCGGACAGAGAAAGGCACACGCTGATGCGTGTGCCTTTTGGCGCAAAAAGACACACACCGAGCATTACTGTACCGTGATCAGGCTTACGTGCAATGCACTGCGTGTGTCGTTGAATGTCCGTATTGAATTGACAGGTTCAGTTTAGCAAAACAGAGAGAAAAAAGCAAAGGGCATTTTTCACAAAATTGACTCCGCTTCTATCGGATCAATTCCTCTGTCAGCCGCAATATTTCGGGTACCAGCTTATCCCGCCGCCTTTTCGTTACACACTGATACAGCGGATATGCGGCGCAGATACCAACGATCCCGACAACGCCGATGATGATGCCGGGGATAAACAGCGTGTCGCTCCACACCATCGTACAGCACATACCAACGCCCATGATCAGCGTGCTGATCATGCCCACAGCGATGGCTGCGGCTGTTCCCGGCTTTGTCGCGGCCCTGTCCAGCCTGCGCAGGTGTTCCAGTTTGTCCTCCTCCTTGGTGGCCGGGGCATATTTCTCCCGGATGCGCCGGACCTCCTCCTGCCGGGAGGCGGAATAGGTGTAGGTAAAAGTTTCCTTTTTTTCTTCCATCATAATGTCCCTTTCATCGCTCTTAAATTTCAAGCTGCTTCATGTGCTTTGCTGACCGCACGATCATAAAAACTGCCATACCAAGGATGATGGCGCAGACGCCGCCTCCGGTTGCCGCCGTCATCATTTTCCGATAGTCATCTGTGCCGCCAAATTGTGCGATCATGGCTGTTTCCAGCGCAAGGATGGATACCAGAGCCGCCGCCAGGCTGATTGTCTTTGCCGCCGAGAGGACAGGACTTCCATGCCTGCGGAATTTTATCACATTGACTACAGCAATGATCACCGTGTAAAAAGAATACGCCGCCATTGCGTAGATCAATATTCCTGGATAGACATACCCATGATTTTGGCTTACCATGAGAACCACCATTCCGGCCAGTGCCACATTCATGATCAGCAGCCCGACCCCGCACAGGCGATAACGGCGCAGTTCTTGTTTTGCTCCGATGCCGCCCCAGCGCCAGAGCAAAATAACGCGCAGCACGGCCAGCAGAATATAGTAGACCGCCAGCGTAAGAAACCACCAGGAGCGGTAATAAAACCCAAACGCAAGTTTTATGGCGATATAGAGAAGGTTGACGATAAGACCCTGATACAAAGAGACGCTGGTGCGAAAACGCACATCCTCCGCAAACCGTTTGACCAGGGGGATACGAAACATTTTCCGGGTCAGCGGATGATCTTTGATCCACTGTGCGAATTCCCTTATGATGCCGGGACCTCCTGTGATGGATATGACCAGCGCATAGGCGGACAGGACATATACCGCATACGCCAGCGGCCCGAGGAATCCCTGATCCAGTACATAAATCACCAGCGCAAAGGAGGGGAGCGCGATGCAGAGGGTCGGCAGAGGCGGCAGGAAGAATATCCGTTTTAGAATGGCTTTAGCTTGTTCCATTGCCCATCCTCCTGATTTTCACCGCAAAGCTGCTGCCCCTGCCCACCTCGCTGTCAACAGAAATATCGCCACCCACAATATCTACCACACGCTTGACCAGGGCCAGCCCCAGGCCGTTGCCCTGCGCGGCGTGAGAGGTGTCGCCCTGATAGAACTTCTCGAAAATGCGTTCACCTACCTCTGGAGGGATACCACAGCCAGTGTCCGTGATCCGCACCACAGCAAAGTCCTCCACCCCCTCCAAGCTGACTGCAACACGCCCGCACACCGGAGTGAATTTCAATGCGTTGGAGATGAGATTATTCCATACCAGCATCAGCAGCTCCGCATCGGATTCAATCAGCACATCCTCCGCCAAATCAGTTTCCAGCTCAATATCCTTTCCCTCCCAGGCATCCTCAAAAGATAAAAGGCACTGGCAAAGCTGTTCTCCCAGATCATAGATCGTTTTTTCCGGGTAAATCTGTTGATTTTCCAGCTTGTTCAGTTTCAGAATATTTGTGATGAGATCCGACAGGCGGCAGGATGCGTCCACAATCGTTTTGGCGTATTCTGCCCGCTGCTCCTCCGGGAGATTTGCCTGCTGAAGCATGGCCGCGTAATTCTGAATGACAGCCAGAGGTGTTTTCAATTCATGGGAAACATTGGTGATAAAATCTGTGCGCAGCGTCTCGATGCCGGACAGTTCCTGTACCATGCGGTTAAAATAGTTAATGGTGACGTTAAAGCCATCTTGGGCGTTCAGTCCCTGGACCGGCTGGATGCGTACCGACAGATCGCCAGCCATGACCTTCTCCGCCGCGGCGGCAATCCGCCGGACAGGGCGCGTAACGGTATACCAGCGCCGGACGCCGTCAATCAATGTGCAAAACAGACTGATGAGTACCACATTGCCAAAGGTGAACTTTGCTGCGCTTTCGATATTTTCCTTGGAGACCACAATTCCCATGCTCCGCTGCATTTCAAGCAGGAACAGCTCCAGACAGCAGGTGGCCACAAAGGAGATCAGCAGAAAAAACGGAACGCAGTTCCAGACCGGACGGAGCAGGAGAAGAATTCGGTCTTTCCTCATTTCAACACCGCCTTATAACCCAGTCCCCGCACGGTGACGATTTCAAAGGCGTCACAACCCGAAAACTTGTCCCGCAGCTTGGTTATATACACATCCACAGCCCTGGGCGCGGTGGACGTCTCCACATCCCAGAATTCGTCCATGAGCTGTGTGCGGGTGAACGCCTTTTTCGGGTAGGAGAGCAGCTTATAGAGGATGTTAAACTCCCGGTGGGTAAGGGAGATCTCCGTTCCATCCAAATAAGCCGTGCGCTCGTCCGCGTCCAATACCAGACTGCCTGCCTCCAGTCTGTGGCTGCTGGCGATCCTGGCCCGCCGCAGCAGTGCCCCGATCCGGAGAAACAATTCATCCAAGTGAATGGGTTTCACCATATAATCGTCAATGCCCGCTCGGTAGCCCCGCTGCTTGGAGGCGAAATCGTCCCGCGCCGTCATGAACAGGATGGGAACGTTGGTGTCCAGTTCCCGCACGGTCTGGGCAAATTCAAAACCGTCAACGCCAGGCATCATGATATCGGAAATAATCAGGTCAAAGGCCGCGGCATACATGGCGTCATAGGCATCGGTGGCGTTCAGGCAGCCGGCCGCCTCATAGCCGCTCTGATTCAGGAACGTGCAGACCGACCGGTTAAGCTCCTTGTCGTCCTCAACCACCAATATTTTGAACATAAGCGTTCCTCCACAAGCTGTTTTGCCTATTATAGCATAGAAATGTTAAAGTTTTGTTTGCGTTTTACGCTTTTTCAAAAATTTATCAAAAATCTGACCTGCGCCAAGCGGAATGGCACAGGTCAGACCGGTTATCAGGGTTCTTCTATCTTTTTACCTGCCGCTGTCCGGGCCGCCTGCTCAGATGCGCGTTTTTCCGTCTCCGTCCGGGCGCTTTCCTCACGGGCCGCCTGCTCCGCTGCCAGCCGCTCCTTGGCCTCCTCAACGGTCTCGCCCTCATGAATCAGGTACTTTGCCACAAACCAGTCCTCTACCTTTTGAAACCCACCGACGGCCCCCGCCTCAATTTTCTTGTAGCCGGCCACCACGCCGTCCTCGATCTTCTGAAATCCGCTGGTGACGGTTTCTGCAATCTCCCCATTTACGTTTTTCAAATCAGCCATTTTGATGTCCTCCTGGTATATTCAATCATTTTCCCCCCAATGGGTAACCGCTGTGATGATGGCGGCAACAGCCGCAAAAGCGGCGCCGATAGCTGCGGCATATAGTAAACGCTTTTTTCATGAGAAATCCTCCTTCGTTATTTCAAGCCCTTGCAGACGGGAATCAGGCACAACAGCAGAATGATGCCAACAATTCCCACTGCAATGCCAGGGATCATCATGTTCCAAACCATGGTCATGCACATTCCAATGCCGAATACGACGGTGGAAAAGATACCAAACAATGTAGTCGCAATAGCTTTTCCGCTGAATACGATGGCAGGCTTGCCGTCCATTTTGCGGCGGACGAGCAGCATAACCAGCAGCACCGCCAGCCCTACGGCCCCTATTACAACGCCCTGAGTCATGGCGTTCCACTCCGGCAGAAGGGCCATGCACATCCCCAAGGCAAACAGGATGCCGCCCACCACGCTCATCATCAGGGTCACAAAATCCTTTTTCTTCATGTCTGAAAACCTCCGGTCGTTTTGATTTCAAGTGCGGTTCCACTTGTTGGACGTATCATATCCCCCGATTATTTTTGCAAGGTTTGAAAAGTGTTTGAGAATTGTTAAAATACAAAAAAGCACCGATGTGACTGATAGAAATCACACCGGTGCTTTTCTATTTATGGCAGCGGGGTCCTCTCCAGATCCGCCAGCATCAAATCCAGTGCGGTGATGCCGCTCTCGGCGGTGTACCACACGGCGGGATGGTCCAGATACACAATGTGCCCGTTTTTATAGGCATCCGTTCCCATAACCAACTCATTTTCCACGATTTCCTGGGCGAGCTGAGCGCCCTCCGTGGCGATAGCGGCGTCACGGTCCATGACAAAGATGTACTCCGGATTTTTGTCCACGATGAACTCGAAGGACGCCTCGTTCCCATGGGTGGAGGTATCAATGTTGGCATCCACGCCCACATTCTCAAATCCAATCTCCACGCCGATGATGGAGCAGCGGCCATCGTTGCCCAGGACGTTAAAGCCGCCGCTGGTACACAGGCCCATAATGGCGGTCTTACCCTCCGCAAATGCTTTCAGCGTCTCAATGCGGCTGTCAAATCCGCCCATCAGCGATGCCACCTGATCCTCCAGACCAAACATGGAAGCAATCGTGGCGGCATTTTTACGGACAGACTCCACCACGCCAATGCTGCTGTCGGTAGCCAGATAGACCACCGGGGCGATCTCACTGAGTGCGTCATAGGACTTGCTCAGACGCCCACCGATGAAGATCACATCAGGCTCACAGGCCATGACAGCTTCCAAGTCGGCCTCTTTAATCGTTCCCAGGTTGGAGATGTTCTCATCCGTCACATAGCTCTGGAGGTAATCCAGACTGGTAGAGGCGGAGCCGACTACACGATTCCCCACGCCCAACGTGTCCAAGATATCCAAGCTTGCCATATCCAGAATGGCGATACGCTGGGGGTCATAGGGAACCTCCAACTCCGCAGGCTCCCGATTGCCGTTCAGACTGGTGATGGTGATGGTTTCAGGAGCGGCAGGAGTTGAGGGATTTCCAGAGGGAGTCGATTCATCGGAAACCGGAGCTGTAGGGTTCTCCTGCTGGTTCGTATCAGGCGCACCGCCGGCCTGTCCGCCGCAGGCGGCGAGGCCAAGCACAAGCACGGCGGCGAGGAGCAGGGACATCAATTTTTTCATAGCGTTGTTCTCCTTTTCAAATAAAGTACTGAAAAATGTGGGGGCTTAGTAATAGATGGACAGCGGGCGGCCCGCGATCTCCATGATCTCAAAGTCCACGCCGTACACCTTGGATAGATTTTCCTTGGTCATCACCTCCTTTACCGTGCCGAACTTGGCAATCCTGCCGTCCTTAAACGCACAGATATAATCAGAATAGAATGCCGCGTAGTTGATCTCGTGCAGCACTAAAATCACCGTCTTGCCCAGCTCATCGCAGAGGCGACGGACGATTTTCATCATGTTGGTGGCGTGGTAAATATCCAGATTATTGGTCGGTTCATCCAACAGAACATACTCTGTGTCCTGGGCAATCACCATGGCGATATACGCCCGCTGGCGCTGGCCGCCGGAAAGCTCGTCAATAAACTGATCCTCAAAGGCCCCCAATTCCATGTAGGAAATGGCCCGGTCGATAATCTCCAGATCCTCCGCCGTAGTCCTTCCCCCGGAATAGGGAAAACGGCCAAAGGTCACCAGCTCCCGCACAGTCAGCTTCATCTGGATATTGTTGGTCTGCGTCAGGATTGCCAGCCGTTTGGACAGCTCCCGGCTTTTCCATTTTCCAATATCCGAGCCTTCAAAGTCCACCGTTCCGCCGTCCCGTGCGATCAGCCGGGAAATGATGCCCATGACGGTTGACTTTCCCGCTCCGTTGGGGCCGATCAAAGAAATCACTTTCCCTTTGGGAATGGCAAAGCTGACCTCATTTACCACCGTTTTCCCATCGTACCGCTTTGTCAAATCTTTTACCTGCATGGTCAAGTCCTCCTGTTGGTAAGAAGTAGATAGAGGAAATACACACCGCCGCCCACTGTGATAAACACGCTGACCGGGATTGTATAGGAGTAGGCGTGTTCCACAAGGAGCTGACCGCCCACTAATACGATCATGCCGAACAAAGCGGAGCCGAGAATCAACTGCGTGTGGCGATAGGTTTTCAATAGCTGCCGGGACAGGTTTGCGATGATGAGTCCGAGAAAGGAGATAGGACCAACCATGGCGGTAGCCACGGCAATGCACAGCGTGACCCCCAGCAGCAGGCGGCGGACGCATCGGTCATAATCCACGCCCAGGTTAATGGCCTGATCCTTCCCCAGCGTGATCACATCCAATAAAGCCAGCTCCTTCCGCAGCATAAAAATAATTGCTGCCAGCACGATCAGAGATATGACAATGATCTCTGAGTTGATATTGCTGAAGCTGGCCACAAGGGTTGCCAGCAGGCTGTCGTACTCGTTGGGGTCCATCACGCGGGTGAGGGTACTCTGGATGCTGGAAAAGAAAGAGGATAAAACTGTGCCGATGAGCAGTACATAGAGTACATTGTGCTTTGTCTTTTTGAACAGATAGCTGTAAACCACCGTTGCCACCACGCCCATCAGTACCAAGTCCACCGCAAACGAACAGTTTGCGTTTGCGGCCAGAATACTGCCAGACCCCGCTGCAAAAACAACGGCGGTATGGATCAGCGTATAGAGAGAGTTCATACCCAGCAGGCAGGGGGTTACGATGGTATTGTTGATAACAGACTGAAACACGATAGACGCCCCGCCAATGGCAAAAGCGGTAATGAGCATAACGATCAATTTGGGAAAGCGTATCTTCATCGCATACTGAAACAGCTTTGCGTTGTCAAAATGTACGCCCACCAGCATATACCCTGCGGCGCACAGCAGGACCAGCGCGGCAAGGATGGCCAGCTTCTGGCGATTGGCCCGTACAGCGGTAGTATTCATGCCACGCCGCCCTCCTTCCTGTTCAGACGAATCGCTTTCCGCCCATGGCGGAGACGATAGAGCAGCAGGGCCACAAAAAGGACGCTTCCAATGATGCCGACGATCAGTTCAATCGGCAGCTCATAGGGGAAGATCACCATCCGGCCCACCATATCGCACACCAGCACAAATAACGCGCCAAACAGTGCTGTATCAATCAATGTGCCCCGGATTTTATCTCCCTTGAACATCGCCACCAGATTGGGGACGATCAGGCCGATGTAGGAGATGGAGCCTACCACCACAACGATGGAGGCGGTGATCATCGCGGCAATCGTCAAACCCAGGAACAGCACAAAGTTATATGAAACGCCGAGATTTTGTGAAAAGTCTTTCCCCATACCCACGATGTTGAAATGATTTGCAAACAGAAAGGCCAGCACCACCAGCGGAACCGTCAGCCAAACGATCTCATACCGTCCCCGCAGGACCATGGAGAAGTGGCCTACCAGCCAGGTAGAGAGCGCCTGCGTCATTTCATACTTGTACGCCAGATAATTTGTAATGCCGCCGATCACATTGCCGAACATGATGCCCACCAGCGGAACCATCACCACGTCCTTAAATTGGACACGCTGAATGAACCAGACGAATATCCAGGTGCCGAGGACCGCAAATACGAAAGAAAAAACGGCTCTCCCCCATAAAGTGGAATTGGGCAGGAACAGCAGCGCCAGCAGGATACCGAACTGTGCGGAGGAAATGGTGGCCCCTGTGGTCGGAGAGACAAATTTGTTCATGCAGAGCTGCTGCATGATCAGGCCTGCCACGCTCATGCCGGCCCCGGTGCAGAGAATTGCCAGGAGACGGGGCAGACGGGAGATCAGGAATACCTCCAAATGCTCTTGGTCCCACTGTAACAGCCCTGAAAGTTCCACGTCCAGAACGCCAACGAACAGCGACCAAACGGCCAGAACCAGGAGCAGAGCGAACAAAACAATCGTAGTCAAATGTTTTTTAATGACAGCCACCTCCGCAAAAAGTTAGTTATAGCTAACTATAAGGTACAAAGGAATGCGTCAGACGGCAATCTGAGAGACTCGCCCATCACGACGCACAGCAAAGTCAGTATAACATACTGGGTTAGTCATACACAACCGCATGATTGAACAAGAAAAAAGCGGACAGAATGTGAAATTTTATCTATTATCTCTATACCCGTTCAAGACCCGTTCAAGAAAATGGCGTTATAAAAAATTTCCAATTTGCCCCTTGACAAAAATAGCCGCCTGTGCTAACGTATGCTTTGCAGTTAGCGATATCTAACCACAGTGGCAGGATGACCTCCTACTTTCTTCCCCCAAGGCTATCTCCCCTTGGGGCTTCTCTGGCTGCAAAAGTTAGTTTAGGATAACTACAACCAAAAATATTTTTATGAAGGAGTGTTCGACATGAACAAGATCGCAATCGTATTCTGGAGCGGAACCGGAAACACGGAGACTATGGCCAATTACATTGCCGAGGGCGTCCGGGCCGCTGGCGGCGAGGCGGAGCTGCTGGGGCCTGGGGATTTCTCGGCCAGTCAGTTCTCCGCTTACAGCGCCGTGGCCTTTGGGTGCCCCGCCATGGGCAGCGAGGTGCTGGAGGAGGCGGAGTTCGAGCCGATGTTTTCCGCTCTGGAGGGTTCCCTCGGCGGCAAGCGGATCGCGCTGTTTGGCTCCTATGGCTAGGGAGACGGCCAGTGGATGAGGGACTGGTGCAAACGCTGTGACGACGCTGGGGCCAACCTCCTGGACGAAAACGGCCTGACGGTCAACGAGGCCCCAGACGCAGAGGGCGAGGAAGCCTGCAAGGAGCTGGGCCGGAAGCTGGCGGCGTGGTGAACAAGGACATTTCCCGGACCTTTGAGGCCGTGCTGGTCCGGCAGTGCGCCCCCACGCTGGCGGGGATGAAACCGGGAAGCATTTTCTGTTTTCATCATTGCACACTGGAAGTCTCCCGACAGAAGGTTTGCCAATGGAACAAACAGTTGGAGCCCTTCGGTCTTACCGTTCAGATACTTTTGGAGCGCCCCGGTTCCGGCTCGGTGATCGTCTTTGTGTACCGGCATGTCCGTTTGGAACAAATGCTGTCTGACGATGCTTACCAGAGCTTTTTGGCGGAGGCCGGATATGAGAGGACAAACCTGGACGGCCTGCTGGAACAGCTTTCATACCGTCTGCGGACACAGCCGGAGTTTCCCCATGAGATTGGCGTATTCCTGGGATACCCACTCCGGGATGTGATCGGATTTATTGAAAACCATGGCCGGAACTTTACCTGCTGTGGCTTCTGGAAATCCTACGGCGATCCGGCGGAGATGCAGGTGTGCTTTGCCTGCTACCGCAGGTGCATCCAGACCTATGTTGCCATGTTTGAGCAGGGAATCCCCATTGAGCGGCTGGCAGTCCCGGCATAAGAGGTGGTGATCGAAATGGAATTACGGGCTTCTGGGGAGGATTATCTGGAGGCGGTTTTGATCTTAGGCCAGCGTATGAAGCAAGTGCGGGCCATTGACGTTGCCCAATACCTGGGCTACGCCAAGACCAGCGTCAGCCATGGACTTCGGCTTTTACGCCAGGGCGGGTTCCTCACCAGGGATGCGGACGGCTATCTGTACTTGACCGAGGTGGGCCGGGAAACGGCGGAGAAAATATACGCAAAGCACCGCTTCTTTACGCAGTGGCTGATCGAGGCGGGTGTTGCTCCTGACGCCGCCGAAAAAGACGCCTGCCGCATGGAACACGCTATCAGTGAGGAAAGTTTTCACAAACTGATGCAGGTGCTGGAACATCCACAGGAAATTCCTTAGTACGCCATGGATCAACAAAAAGTGTGGAAAAGCATACGGTTCGTCTTGACTCCCTGGGTTTTTGACAGATATAATTCACTCAATCCAAGCAAACACTCATTCCCCATACATCAGCAATATCGGCAAAAACGGCGGTTTTCCGTCAGGTGGAGGTGATTCCGATGAAGCAGCACCGCTTTTGGGCCTGGAGCGCCGTCTTTTGCATGGTCATGGTGATGCTCACAGGGTACAAGCACAAGTAATTGCGACAGAGAAAACAGGAGGAAATTTTATGGATTGTGATAAGTGTGTCAGAAACCTGGCTGTCTTTGCGGGCGGGGTCCTGTTCGGCTCTGCCGGACTGAAGCTGCTGTCCAGCCGGGATGCAAAAAAAGCCTATACCCATGCCACAGCCGCCGCTCTGCGGATGAAGGAATCGGTCATGGAAACTGTGACCACGGTGCAGGAGAACGCCGCCGACATTCTGGCTTCTGCCAAGGACCTCAACGCTCAGCGGGCGGAGCAGGAAACTACGGACGCCGAGGAAACCTGACCCATACACACAGGACAGGGGGCTGCGGCCCCCTGTCTTTTGCCCTTGGAGGTTGAAATGAAAGTAATCATCAAACACCGAAGCCGGGGCCGTATCCGGGTCCAAATGGCCCAGCCCCGAATGTCTCTGGAGCAGGCCGATCTGCTGGAGTGCTATCTCCAAAAGCTGCCCCAGGTCATCCGTGCCTCCGTCCACGAGCGGACCCGATACGCCATTGTGGAGTATCAAGGTTCCCAGGTGGAGATCCTTCAGGCGTTCAGCCGGTTTTCCTACCAGATGGACAGCCTGCATCCCCCCGTCAGCAGCCGTGCGCTGAACCGGACGTATGAGGAAAAGCTGGTGGGCATGGCAGCGGCGAAAGCCGTATCTGTCCTCTTTTTTCCTGCCCCCCTCCGGATCGCCTATACCGTTTGGAAAGCGGTCCCCCATTTGTTCCGTGGTTTGCGATGTCTCCTGCGGGGGCAGATGGTTGTGGAGGTGCTGGATGCCCTCTCCATCGGTATCTCCCTGCTCCGTGGGGATTTCTCCACCGCGTCCTCGGTGCGGTTCCTCTTGGGCCTTGGCGAACTGCTGGAGGAATGGACACACAAAAAGTCTGTCAGCGATCTGGCACAGTGTATGTCGCTGAACATCGACCGGGTATGGCTGAGAACACCCCAGGGCGATGTCCTTACGCCGCTGTCTGAAATCCAGACCAGCGACCAGGTATGTGTCCGTCTGGGCAGTCTGATCCCTCTGGACGGTGTGATCACAGAGGGTGAGGTCATGGTCAATCAGGCGTCCCTCACCGGAGAATCCATCCCGGTTCCCAAACGCACGGGCATGACGGTCTATGCCGGGACAGTGGTGGAGGAGGGCGAGTGCGTTCTCCAAGTCTCCGGCCAGTCAGGCAGCAGCCGGTATGACAAGATCGTTGCTATGATCGAACAATCGGAGTCCCTGAAATCCACGGCGGAGAGCCGCGCGGCAAATCTGGCGGACCGGCTGGTGCCCTATACCCTGGCAGGCAGTCTGCTCACTTATTTGCTGACCCGGAATGTCTCCCGCGCTCTGTCCGTTCTCATGGTGGACTTCTCCTGCGCCCTGAAGCTGGCAATGCCCCTGGCTGTCCTATCCGCTATGCGGGAGGCCAGCGGGTTCCATGTGACGGTGAAGGGCGGCAAGTATCTGGAAACAGTTGCTCAGGCGGATACGGTGGTCTTTGACAAGACCGGCACCCTGACCCATGCCTGCCCGGTGGTTGCGGAGGTCATTCCCTTCGGAGGGCAGAATGAGGCGGATATGCTGCGGTTGGCCGCTTGCCTGGAGGAGCATTTCCCCCATTCCATGGCTAACGCGGTTGTCCAGGCCGCACGGGAGCGGGGGCTGTCCCATGAGGAAATGCACTCCGAGGTGGAATACATTGTGGCCCACGGCATTGTCAGCGAAGTCAATGGCCGGCGTGTGATTATCGGAAGCGCCCACTTTGTCTTTGAGGACGAACACTGTGCCATTCCAGAGGGGGAACAGGAGCGTTACGATTCCCTGCCGGATCAATATTCCCATCTGTATCTGGCCATCGGCGGCATACTGTCCGCTGTGGTCTGTATCTCCGATCCCCTGCGGCCAGAGGCGAGAGCCGTGATCCGGCAGCTTCGCGGTTTGGGCATCCGGCGGGCCGTCATGCTTACCGGAGACAGCGAACGCACCGCCGCCGCCATTGCTGCCGAGGTGGGAGTGGACGAATACCGTGCTGAAATCCTGCCAGCGGATAAGGCCGGTTTTGTGGAGGCTGAGAGGGAAAAAGGACACATGGTCATTATGATCGGGGACGGGATCAACGATTCCCCGGCGCTGTCCAAGGCGGACGTAGGTATTGCAATCAGTGACGGCGCGGCCATTGCCAGAGAGATCGCGGACATCACCATCGCGGCGGACGATCTCAACGAGCTGGTCGGTCTGCGCCGCCTCGCCAGTAGGTTGACCGGGCGCATCCGCTCCAATTACCGCTTTGTCATGGGCTTCAACGGCTCCCTGATTGCCCTTGGAGCATTCGGCGTCCTGCCGCCGGCTACCTCCGCCATGCTGCATAACCTCTCTACGTTAGGCGTCAGCCTGCGGAGCATGACAAATCTGTTGGAATCAAGCTGAAATAGCATAGGAGAAACCGGCCCCATAAGCCTTGGGGCTGGTTTCTCCTATGTGGTCAAATCGGTTTCAGGGGACAATTTCCGCCAGCGGTATGGGCCTTGATTTTCTCAAAGGTTTCATCGCTCAGATCATGTTCTACCTTGCAAGCGTCTGCCGCCGCTGTCTCCGGGGAAACACCCAACTGAATAAAAACCTGTGTCAGCAGCTTGTGCCTGTCATAGATACGCTGGGCAATTTCTTCACCGGGAGGCAAAAGCGTGATATAGCCTTCATCATCCATCTGAATATAGCCGTTCTCTCGGAGATTTCGCATTGCGATGCTGACGCTGGGTTTGGAAAAGCCCAATTCATGGACAATATCAATGGAGCGCACCATTCCGTGATCTTCCCGGAGTTTTAGGATCGTCTCTAAATAGTCTTCGGCAGATTCGTGGATATTCACAAAAATTCCTCCTCCCACATAAATCCCTGTGCATAGGTTAGCACATTCTAACTAAAAAAGCAAGTTTTTCTTGAAATGGACTTGACAAGGTTGGTTAGCGGTGGTAAACTAAGGCTGATTTCAAGGTTAGGTTTTACTAACCGCGTTGCAGGAGGAGGCGAAGGAATGATGCCGCTGACAATGGCAAAGGCCGGAGAGACGGTCACGGTCCGCAAAATCTCCGGCAAGGACGATGTGCGCCAGCATCTGGCGGAGCTGGGCTTTGTGGTGGACAGCGCTGTGACGGTGGTCAGCGAAATCGGAGGGAACCTGATTGTGCAGGTGAAGGACAGCCGAATCGCGCTGGACAAGAGCATGGCAAACCGCATTATGATTTAAGAATCAAAAAGGAGGAGAGCAAGATGAAAACGCTGAAAGATGTGAAGGTGGGCGAAACCGTGACCGTGGCGAAGCTGCACGGCGAAGGTCCAGTGAAGCGCCGGATCATGGATATGGGCATCACCAAAGGCGTGGAGATCTTTGTGCGCAAGGTGGCACCCCTGGGCGATCCCATGGAGCTGAATGTCCGGGGCTACGAGCTATCCGTCCGCAAGGGCGACGCAGAGATGATCGAAGTCCAGTAAACGAACGCGGCGGAAGGCCGCTGTTATTTGCGCCTAAAGTTAGCCATAACTAACATTTGAAAGGAGAGAACCAAATGGACATCAAGATTGCCCTGGCGGGCAACCCCAACTGCGGCAAGACCACGCTGTTCAACGCCCTCACCGGCTCCAGTCAGTATGTGGGCAACTGGCCGGGGGTCACGGTGGAGAAGAAGGAGGGGCGGCTGAAGGGCCGCAAGGATGTAGTCATCCAGGACCTGCCCGGCATCTACTCCCTATCCCCCTATACCCTGGAGGAAGTGGTGAGCCGGTCGTATCTGGTAAACGAGAAACCGGACGCCATCCTCAACATTGTGGACGGCACTAACATTGAGCGAAATCTCTACCTCACCACCCAACTGATTGAACTGGGCCTGCCTGTGGTAGTGGCGGTGAACATGATTGACCTTGTGCGGAAAAACGGCGATACCATCAGCCTCAATAAGCTGGGCGAGGCCCTGGGCTGTGAGGTTGTGGAGATGAGCGCCCTCAAGGGCGAGGGCGGCATGGCAGCGGCGGAAAAGGCTGTGGCCCTGGCCCAGAGGAAACAAACCGGGGAGCTGCCCCATGTGTTCACGGGCAGCGTGGAACACGCCCTGGCCCACATCGAGGAATCCATCCAGGGCAAGGTGTCGGCGGGCTATCTCCGCTGGTACGCCATCAAGGTTTTTGAGCGGGATCAAAAGGTCATGGAGGAACTGGGCCTCGACCCCGGCCTGAAAGCCCATCTGGAGGAGCACATAGCCGACTGTGAAAAGGAATTGGACGACGACGCAGAGTCTATTATCACCAATCAGCGGTATTCTTACATCAACTCTGTGGTCACCAAGGCCGTGAAGAAAAAGGCGGCAAAAGGCAGCCTGTCCATCTCGGACAAGATCGACCAGATTGTTACCAACCGAATCCTGGCCCTGCCCATCTTCGCAGCGGTCATGTTCTGCATCTACGCTATCGCCATGGGGACCTCCATCGCGGACGGTGGCGTGGGCATTGGTACTTTTGGCACCGATTGGGCCAACGATACACTGTTCGGCGAGATCGTTCCCAATTTCTTTGACAGCGTCCTCACCTCCCTGGGTGTCAGCGGCTGGCTGTATGGTCTGATTTTGGACGGCATCGTGGCCGGCGTGGGCGCCGTCCTGGGCTTTGTGCCTCAAATGCTGGTGCTGTTCCTGCTGCTGGCCATTCTGGAGGACGTGGGCTATATGGCCCGTGTCGCCTTCATCATGGACCGCATCTTCCGCCGCTTCGGGCTGTCCGGCAAGAGCTTCATCCCCATGCTGGTGGCCACCGGCTGCGGCGTCCCCGGCATCATGGCCTCCCGGACCATTGAGCAGGACCGGGACCGGAAAATGACCATCATGACCACCGGCTTTATCCCCTGCGGGGCCAAAATGCCCATCATCGGCCTGTTCGCCGGGGCGGTGTTCGGAGGCTCTTCCCTGGTCGCCACCTCGGCCTTCTTCATCGGCATCGCCGCCGTGGTGATCTCCGGCATCATGCTGAAAAAGTTCAAAGCCTTTGCCGGGGAGCCCGCCCCCTTCGTCATGGAGCTGCCCGCCTACCACGCTCCCTCCGCTTCTAATGTCCTGCGGGCCACCTGGGAGCGGGGCTGGAGCTTCATCAAGCGGGCCGGGACGGTGATCCTGCTGTCTACCATCGTGCTGTGGTTCCTCCAGGGCTACGGCTTTACTGACGGCGTGTTTGGCCCGGTGGAGGACAACAATTCCTCCTTGCTGGCCGCTATCGGCAATGCCATCGCTTGGATTTTCTATCCCCTGGGCTGGACGGGCGATATGGCCTGGAAGGCCACCGTGGCCTCCTTCACCGGCC
>OFGO01001402.1_pt1 | contig 17771 bp, 17 predicted proteins | sample 1521761 | NCBI WGS metagenome assembly OFGO01 (sample SAMEA3504128, study PRJEB24116) | mouse gut metagenome | biome: mouse gut; feature: mouse-associated habitat; material: faeces | place: Denmark | collected 2011
GTTTTCCCCGCCGCTGATTCCTATGGCGCAGGCGGTTGTGTTGTCCATTGCGGCCTGCCTGCTGGCCACGGCTGTCCCCCTTCGGAAGATTGCGAAGCTCAGTATTGTAGACTCCATTGAGGCGGTCGAGTAGAAGCGAATTGCATGATAATAGCCCCGGCGTTCCATTCTTTGAACGCCGGGGCTTGTTTTTACAGTGCCTGGAGCATGACCGGGCCGCGCTTGGAGAGGATGGCGGCACATACCGCCGTCAGCAGGGTGAACAGCAGGATCGGGAGGGCCAACGCAGCCCAGCCCGACATCTGACTGCCCAGCCAGTACAGCCCGCCCGCCGCAGCCAGCGCCGCCATGGGGGCAAACATAGCCAAGGTGGTGGCCAGGGACTGCTTGATGATCACGGTTTCATTGACTGCGTCCAGCTTGGGGAACGCCAGTCCCATCAGCATCCCAAACATAGCGTGGCCCACCGCAAAGAGCAGGGCCGAGATCAGAAGCGCTGCCCCCTGCCACAGATGGAATCCAAGCGCAATGGAGATGCACGCCCCGGCAATTACGGTACAGGGGAGGGTGAGCAGCAGCTGGAACCCTACCTTAACCCACAGCAGCGTACTGCCCGGCATGGGAGCTTCCCGCAGGATCCAGAGGTACTTCCCCTCCAGGCTGACAGAGGGGGCCGCAATCGGGCAGGTACACAGGCAGAAGCAGATCACAGCCGCCGCCATAGGAAGCAGGGGGAAACCTTCCATACCAACAAAGGCAAGCAGCTTCTCCCGCATCACCAGGGATGCCGCTCCAGCGGCCAGCAGCATAATTAGGCCAAGGCCGGCATTCCAGAAGTACATGGGCGTGCCAAAGAACCGCTGGGCCTCCTTCCGCAAAAGGGCCTTCTTTTGACTGGAGGCGGATTGGGCGGAGAGCTTATAGTTGCTCTGGGCAGACCGGGCGGTGAAGGCTGTGACTGCCTGCCGGTAGACCCGGCCTAAGCCAAACACCACAAGGGCAAAGGGGATTATGCAGCACACGGCAAAGACCAGCAGCAGCCCCCAGTCCCCCATGATGCCCTCGCCCATCCACAGCAGGGGCGCGGCCCAGGAGAGGGCGTCTTTTGCCCCGGCGGGGTTGGCGGCGAGGCTGCCGAGCATCCCGTTGAGGTTGAAGGAGAGATAGAACACCGCCGCCAGAAACAGACCCGTCACGATGTTCTGTCCCAGCGCTCCCTTGGATACCCTGGCGGACAGAAAGGCCACCAGCGCCCCCAGCAGGACCGACAGCGCCGTATCCAGCAGGGGCAGGGTCAGGGCCGCAATGAAAAGCCGCACCCAAAAGAGAAGGCTGTGCCCCACGCCTCTCTGGGTCAGCATTGTGCAGACCACCCCGGCGGGGAGCAGCACAAAGGCTGAGAACAGCAGGCTTTCCAGGTAGATGGCTGTTACACGGCTGGCCATCAGCAGGGTGGTGGATACCGGCATACTCAGAAGCAGGTCGTTGTCCTTCCCGCCAAACACCACGCCCTTGACGGCGAAGGTGGTAAACAGCAGCCCACCCACCAGGGCGGCCATGCCCATAAAGATGAACACCAATATCTCCATATGCGAGGGGGCCAGCGCCTGCATCAGCATATAGCTGTAAAAACCGGAAAGGTAAAGGCCCAGACCGGCAATGACAACGATAGCGCCCAGGCCGGTGGCGGCCTTTTTCCGGCTGCGGCCCCGGGAATTGGTGGAGGAGAGCAGCATAGACTGGGTGCTCACCTTCAGCAAAGTGAGAAACTTCTTCATTTCTCTCCCTCCAGCTCCAGGAATACGTCCTCCAGGGAGGAATCGCCTACCAGCTCCGCCGTAGGACCGGATTTTACCAGCCGCCCGCGTTTGATGATGGCGATTTTGTGGCACAGCTTCTCCGCCACCTCCAGCACATGAGTGGAGAAAAACACGGCCGAGCCTCCCTGGCACAGCTCCGCCAGATAGCCTTTCATCAGATGGGCAGCGGCAGGGTCCAGGCCCACAAAGGGTTCGTCCAGGATCAGCAGCCTGGGACGGCGGATGAAAGCTGAGATAAGCGCCAGCTTCTGCCGCATTCCGTGTGAGTAGCTGCCGATGGGAGAGCCTAAATTCCCTGTCAGCTCAAAGGCCCCGGCGTACTTGCCGATGTCGGCGGTTCGCTGGCCTGCTGGGATGTCGTACAGGTCGGCGATGAAGTTGAGGTAGTCAATGCCCTTCATAAATTCATAGAGGTCCGGGTTGTCCGGCAAAAAGGCGGTGACGCGCTTGGCCCCCACCGGGTCTTTTTTGATATTATGGCCGTCGATGGTAATGGCTCCTTCGGTGAAGTCCATCACCCCCGCCACCGCTCGCAGAGTAGTGGTCTTGCCAGCCCCGTTGTGGCCAATGAAGCCGTAAATTTCCCCAGGTTGGACATGAAGGGTAAGATCGTCCACCGCTCTTTTACCGCCTGGATAAGTTTTAGAATAGTGTTCGATGCGAAGCATGGATAGTCTCCTTTCGACTGGGAAGTGGGATGATAGGGAATTTGGGGATAAATGCGTGTACAAGCAGTTTATAGGCCAGGTATATAAATTGTGTCAGAACAAGATATAAACTTGATAATAATTCAAATCATGCAAAGTAAGCTACAGTATGGATGCTGTGTAAAATCTGTGAAGTCATATATTGAACACAAAAATTCCGACCAGAACAAAGGCTGCCAGGGCAAGGATAATGAAGCCGCGCAGCCTCTGTTCCTCTTTCTTACTTGAGGCATAGACAGTGCCCAGAATGCCCACCGCCACGGGCACCAGTAGACCAACTATCTTTGGCGCAGACTTGCTTGGTTCGCCGCTCATTTTGAATTGCACCACCAGGGTGTCAGGAAGCAAGAACCAGCCTGTGATAGCAAGGATTGCCAGAAGGATAAGGAGCAGAAAGGGCCAAAAGCGTTTCTTATTCATAATTAGGTTACCTCCATATGTGAATCGTACACCTTCCGGTTTGTGGAAGGTCAAGAGTTTTTTGATTTTATCCATGAAAATTGTCTTTCAGTTTCTCCATTGCCGCGCATAACCTTGGATCGCTGAGGTGTTCGTTGCTCTGATGCGCTTGTTGGATTGCCAGATAAATAATTTGACGCAGTTGCTTATCGGTTTCCTGACGCGCGATTTGCATAGATGTGGGAGGAAATAGTATCTCGTTGGGCGGCGGTGAAGGCTCGTTGAGTCCATCCAGATAGTCACAGAGACTTTCGATCATCTGCCGTGTCTGCCCATAACGGCGGAATAATTCAACCTGCATGATGTCACTCAGTCGGGTACGGTGAAAGAACAGGGACTCAAACTGCCGGATCACCCTGTTGATCTCCATAGATGTTTCAAGCGGAAACTTCAGTTTCTCGTCCAAGAGGCAGACCATGCAGGTCTGCATTTGCTGGGTTAGATGCAGCAGCCGCTTTTGAAGCGCGGTGACCGCCTGATCCCGCTCACCGCGGCGCAGGTGTAATTCCATCCAGATGATTGTTGGATCACCTGACAGCCTGGGCAGCTCCAACAGGAGCTTTTCAGCCTTGTCCAAATCATCCTCCGTAAGCGCCATGACAGCCAAAGCTATCGCGGCAGACTGCCAAAATTCCGAGGAACCGCTGGCGTGGACAGCTTGGAGCAATTCTTTCCGCCGCTGATTCCAGGTGCCCCGTTCCTCCATACTGGCGTCAGGGCAGACAGCCTGAAAGGCAGCATAAACTCCAGCGCCATGGTATTTTAACGGAATACTGGTAGGGTACTGATGCAGCAGGTTTTGCAGTATGGACTCTGCTGTTTGCCAGTCCTTAGTGCGGGCAAGCGTTAGGATATCGTTAATCTTCTGCTCCACTTCACTGTCTGACAATGTTTTCTCATAGTTCAGCAGCATATCCACGTTGGTATCCAGCGCCCGTGCCAAAGGGCAGAGCAGCGTGATGTCAGGGTAAGAAGCGTTTGTCTCCCACTTGCTGACCGCCGGCGGCGAGATGCCGAGAGCCGCTGCAAGCTGTTCCTGGGTCATGCCTTTTGCTTTCCGAAGCGCCGCGATATTGGCGCCGAGTTTTAATTCCACGACAGTTCCCTCCCTGTGGATTGCTTTACGTCTCCTGAGTTTAGTATAAGCGAGTGACCCGTAACGTGCAATGGAGATGTGTTCAGATACGTTTCAGTTTTTCTTAACTGTTGGTTAAGTTTGCGATATGGTCTTGCGATAGTGCCAGGGTAAGTATTATACTGACAGTGTTTCGGACTGCAGCAGACTATATGTGGAGGAACAGCAGATGCACAAGGATACCAAATGGGCAAAGCAAATTATCGCGCTGCAGGAGGACGACGGAAAGTGGGGGTGCTTCCATTCGCTGTCCAAATTCTATGGAGCGCCGCTCACGACAGAGCAGGCACTGCGGAGACTGGAGCGGCTGGGGTATTCCATAGAGGATGAATGTATCAGCAGGGCGGTAGCCTACATGGACGACTGCTTGACTGGACACAAGGCAATTCCAGACCGAACCGAGAAGGGAAATGACTGGGACGTTTTCACAGTCCTTATGCTTGCCGCCTGGATTCGCCGGTTCACACACAATAATCTGGCAGCCAATGAAGTTGCCAGACAGTGGAGTACGATACTTACAGCTGCGTTTGAAACCGAAGAATATAATCATGATAAATACGTGTTGGCATATCAAGATATTTTTGGGAAGAAACCTCGCGGAGGCAGGTTAATAGACTTCGTCCAATTTTATGTCATATCGCTTATGAGCGGTTGTCTGGATCCGAAAACAGAAAGCGCTTTCTTGGATCATGTGATTGATCATGAATCTGGAATCTATTACACATACGACAGCAAGCTGAAGTTGCTGCCTCCGGTGTTCGAGAGTAAACAGGCCAGCCATTACCTTGCCGCCATAGAACTCCTGTCAGCATTCTCCCAGGCAAAATATAAGCTGCGATTTGTACTTGATTGGCTGGATAAAAACAAAAAGACAAATGGAAGATGGGATATGGGCGGTTCTGTTTCAGATAAGGTGTATTTTCCCCTATCCGATCACTGGCGAAAGCGGGAAACGCGGGAGGCGGACTGTACAGAGCGTATTTCAAACCTGATTGCAGCCATATCGAATTAAACCAGAATCGAATATACCCTGTTTGCTTGCAGAAAAGCCAGCTGCCAGTATTAGCGGCTGGCCAATTCTTTGCCTGTAGATATACGAGGGAGTGAGTGTTTGATAAGGGAATTATGATTGGGTCTTAGTTGCTTTTTTTAAGATTGTGGGGTAGGATAAACCCAGCGTGAATTCCAGGAGGAAACAGCAATGCCAGAAATCATAAAAGTACGCGGGGCGCGGGTCCACAATCTGAAAAATATCGACGTGGATGTTCCCCTCAATCAGATTGTCGCCATTGCCGGCGTGTCCGGCTCCGGGAAATCCTCCCTGGCGCTGGGCGTCCTGTACGCCGAGGGCTCCCGGCGCTATCTGGAGGCCCTGTCCACCTACACGAGAAGGCGGATGACCCAGGCCGCCAAGGCCCAGGTAGACGAGGTGCTCTATGTCCCCGCCGCCCTGGCCCTCCACCAGCGGCCCGGCGTCCCCGGGATCCGCTCCACCTTCGGCACGGGGACGGAGCTTTTGAACAGCCTGCGGCTGATGTTCTCCCGGCTGGCCAGCCACCGCTGTCCCAACGGGCACTACGTTCCGCCCACCCTGGCTGTGGCGGCGGAACAGCCGCTTTTCTGCCCAGAGTGCGGTGGATCGGTCCGGGCCCCGGGGGCGGAGGAGCTGGCTTTCAACAGCCAGGGGGCCTGCCCTACCTGCGGCGGCACCGGCATCGTGCGTACCGTGGACGAATCCACTTTAGTGCCCGACGAGTCCCTGTCCATCGACCAGGGAGCGGTGGCCCCATGGCAAACCCTGATGTGGTCGCTGATGAAGGACATCGCCCGGGAGATGGGGGTGCGGACTGACGTGCCCTTCCGGGAACTGACGGCGGAGGAGCGGGAGATCGTCTTCCACGGCCCCGCCGTCAAGAAGAACATCATCTATCAGAACAAGACCAGCGGCGCGGCGGGGGATATGGATTTCACCTACTTCAATGCCACCTACACGGTGGAAAACGCCCTGTCCAAGGTGAAGGACGAGAAGGGTATGAAGCGGGTGGAGAAGTTTTTGAAGCAGGGCGTCTGCTCCGACTGCGGCGGTACCCGGCTGTCAGAGGCCGCAAGGGCGCCGAGGCTCCGGGGCATCTCCCTGGACCAGGCATGTCAGATGCCCCTCTCCATGCTGATGGAGTGGGTGGCCGGGGTGCCCACCTCCCTGCCGGAGGAGATGCGCCCCATGGCGGAGAGCATCTGCCAATCCTTCCAGACTGTGGCCAAACGGCTGATGGATCTGGGACTGGGCTACCTGTCTTTGGACCGCGCCGCCTCCACCCTCTCCACCGGGGAGCGGCAGCGGATGCAGCTGGCCCGGGCGGTGCGTAACCGCACCACCGGGGTGCTCTATGTGCTGGACGAGCCTTCCATCGGCCTGCATCCCTCCAACATTGTGGGACTGACCGGCGTGATGCGCGATCTGGTGGCAGATGGAAACTCGGTAATTCTGGTGGACCACGATACTCAGATTTTGTCCCAGGCGGATTGGCTGATCGAGATGGGTCCCAAGGCAGGGGCCAACGGCGGGCGGGTGGTGGCCCAGGGGACTATCCCGGAAATTGCCCAAAACAGGGCGTCCCAGATCGGCCCGTTCCTGGCCGGGACGGCGGATATCCATGTCAGGGACCGAGTCTGCGCCGGGGAGCTGTTCGCACTGGGCAGGATACACCTCTCCACAGCGGCCATCCACACGGTGAAGCCCTTGAAGGTGGATATCCCCAAGGGACGGCTGACAGTGGTGACAGGCGTGTCCGGCTCCGGCAAGACCACGCTGATTCTGGAGAGCCTGGTTCCGGGGCTGGAGGCTGTCGCCAGCGGTGTCAAGCCGCCGGAGCACGTCCTGAAGCTGGAGGCGGAGGGTATCCGTCAGGTAAAGCTCATTGACGCCACCCCCATCGGCGTCAATGTCCGCTCCACGGTGGCCACTTACGCCAATGTCCATGACGAGCTGCGGAAAATTTTCGCCAGGACCCCGGACGCAAAGGAGCTTGGCCTCAAGGCGGGAGATTTTTCCTACAATACCGGAAAGCTCCGCTGCCCGACCTGTGATGGAACGGGCGTGATCGACCTGGATGTGCAGTTTTTGCCTGATGTGACCATCCCCTGCCCGGATTGCCGTGGTTCCCGGTATGGACGGGAGGCATATCAGGTGAAGCGCGGAGGCTGCTCTCTGCCGGAACTGATGGCGATGAACGTCAACGCGGCCCTGGAGGCCTGCAAAGATTTGAAATTGGTCCGCCAGCGGCTGGAGGTGCTGAAGGACCTGGGCCTGGGGTATCTGACGCTGGGGGAGGAGACACCCAGCCTGTCCGGCGGCGAGGCCCAGCGGCTGAAGCTGGCCAGCGAGATGGGCAAAACCCAGTCGGGCTCCGTCTTTGTCTTTGATGAGCCTACGATTGGACTGCACCCCCTGGATGTACGGACCCTATTGGGAGTGTTCCAGATCCTGGTGGAGCATGGGGCCACGGTGGTGGTGATCGAGCATGACCTGGACGTGATCCGCAACGCCGATTACATCATCGATATGGGTCCCGGCGGCGGTGAGTCGGGCGGGCGTGTGGTGGCGGCAGGGACACTGGAGAAGATTGCCGGCAGCCCCAATAGCGTGACCGGTCAATACCTGAGATAAGGGAAGTGTTCCGGCATATGAAAGCTAGGCGGCATATCTCTGATTTTTCCAAAATAATACACAATTCTTACCTCGTTTTGATTTGGTTCATATATCCGACTGATAGACTGTTTTTGTGGCAGTTTATTCCTTAATTCCCCATAGATCAAACAGATGGGAGGTTCAGATGTATGAAGCAGGAATTGCATACAAGAGAACGATTCATGATGTGGCCTCTATTCTGATAGCGGAATAGGGGCCGCGCTTATTTTCGACATTATTCGTATTTTTTTGCACGTTCAAAATACCAACTGAATAGTTCCATCTGGCAAAGGCGGCAGCATATGCTGCCACAGAGCATCGGAATTGGGATGATGATCGCCGCCTGTGTGCCGTCCGTTCTATTACGGACAGGAGCAATGTTATGGACTACAAGATCCGTGACATTGAGCTGGCCAGTTTTGATCTGGCTTGGCAACACACGGCCTTTGATAAGCCGCGGGATTCCGCAGCATCATTCCGCATAGGCAGGAACCGGGAGACGATAACGAGAAGCGATGATCCTCCCCCCGCCTCGCAGGATCCCATTGCGTCGCTCAATGTATCTATCCGGGCAGCAGATTTTGTGTCTGATCACAAAGTCTGCTGCTCTTTTTATTACGCCCACACCCTGATCCACTGCCGCGGGCCCCCCAGTGCCTCTGATTCCCAAAATCAGATGCACTCGGGGGGAACCTGTATGTTACATTGGCGGCGGCTTAATACTCGTGCGCTTCTTACGAAGCATGAGCCTAGCCAAATTTATCATTTTACTTCGGATGCACTCTGGTTAATCTGGGCAAATCCACCCTTGACCATCGGGGAAAGGAGTGAAAGGGGACAAGTAACCGCCTCCGCGGGTATGGAGGGGGGTGAAGACTTGGAACTTTCACCGTCCCAGAAGACCAGCATCCGTTATCAGTTTGAGGTGTTCTGCAAGAAAGTGATTCGTGGTGAGCGCTGCGACTATCTGCGCCAGGTGCTCCGCCGGGCAGAGCAGGAGGTCAGTTTTTCAGATATGCCGTTTGATACCTTGCTCCGGATCGGCATGTCGGATGACTACCCCAGCAGCCATTATGTGTTTGAGACCCAGGGCCATCAAATCTCTATTGCGGATGAACGCCTCGGAGAAGCGCTGTCCCAAATTGAGTCTGCGGGGAGAAATCTCCTGCTGCTGGCTTATTTCCTGGACCTGAATGACCGGGAGATCGGCGCACTGCTGGGGATCCCTCGCTCTACCATCCAGCGCAGACGTCAACGATTCCTTGACCAAATGAAGCAATTGCTGAAGGAGTGATTTTATGAAGGATAAGCCCCGGACAGAGGATCAACTGCTGCCCTACGATATCATCGAGGCGGCCACCCGCGGGGACATTACCGCCATCAATTCAGTGCTGGCGCATTTCGAGGGGTACATAGCGGCATTGGCTACGCGCACGCTCTATGACGAGCATGGCTGCCCGTGCCAGTACCTCGACCCGGAACTGAAGCGGCGGTTGGAGACGAAACTGATCGTCCGCGTCCTCAAGTTCAAGCTCGTATAATCAATAGGCGGCCGGTGTGTACCCCTTTCCACACCGGCCGCCTTCCTGGTCTTAATGCGCACATAATAGAATATGAGATGGCAGACGCTTTTCATATTGAAAAGGCAGATAATCGGCTTGGGATTATCTGCCTCCTGTTATATCACTGTGCGCAAATGGTATCAACAATGGTCATGCTGTGGATCCGTTTTATGGGCCCATATACCGCCAAGGCTACGGAAACGAGGAGGATCAGGAGAATGATCCCTAACTCAGACCAGGGAATGCCCCACGGCTCGCCCCACTTTTGCCCAATCAGCATGGCGAACAGAAGCCTGTTGGTGAGCAAGCCCAGTACAGTACCGGCCACGCTGCCTGATAAGGCGTAGGCCCCCGCCTCTGCAACTACCATTTTGGACAACTGCCGGGTGCTCAGTCCAATGGCCCGGAACGCACCATATTGCTTTGTCCTGGAAGCGACACTCATGGCAATGCTGTTGACCACGTTGAAAATCGTAATCAGGGCAATCAGGACCAGAAAACCGTAGACGAACAGGTTGAAGCAGTAGTAGATGCCCCGTGTGCTGCTGTTCCCCAATCGTTCATCTGAGAAGGTATACTGGGTTCCCACGATCCGATGGATCGCATTTACCTCACTGTCTGAGGTTCCGCTGTTCAGTTGGATATCAAGTACCGTGTAGTTGGACAGGCCCGTCATTTGCCGGAACGTATCTTCGGAGCAGATAACGATTCCTGTACCAGCGGCGTTGCTGAAGGGGCAATCGGATAGGAGCCCTGCGATTTTTAGTTCCTGCGCCCGTCCGCTTGCCTGTACGGTGATGATATCGCCAACCTGCACTGTGCTGGCGGTCTCTTTCACCACCAGCCCTGTGCCGGGTTCCGTTTGGACCTCCTCAATGGAGCCATCCAGAAGGTAGCCCCTGGCCCAGCCGAACTGCTTTGACTCATAGGAAATCAGATCAAGAGAGGATACTGTGCCGCTGCCTGTCGCTGGAAGTCCGTAGGCAAACATCCGCCCGTAGACGGCTTTCACTGCCGGCATTTCATGCAGCCGCTCCAGCAGAGAATGGTCCACGGAACAGGTCTGGTCCGGGCTGACGATGGAGAGGTCCGGGGTCCAGGGCTGCAGGGGTGTCAGGGCGTGGCGCATGAAGTCAACGGTGACGGAGAAGGAGAGGAAAAGAACGATGCTCAAGGCGAAGGAGCCGGTCATGAGCAGATAGTTTTTCCGGCTGGAGACGGCGTGATGGATGCCCAGGGCGGTATCCACCTTTGCCAGCTGTGTGTTGGCCGCAGACCGGACAGGACGGGCTTCGCCTGCGCTTCCGGACACGGCTGCCAGCGGCGAGACCTTTGCGGCGCGTTTTGCCGGGGAGCGGGCCGCGAGCATCACGGTCAGCAGTCCCACCAGGACGCCGGCGGCCACGCTGGGCAGGCTCAGGCCGAAGGCGGGCATTTCTGCAAAGTAGCCCGGGCTGAGGTATCGAAGGATGGCGCACAGGACCCATATCACCACGACCCCCAAGGCCACACCGGCGGGGATCGCAAGGCGGCACCAGCCGAGCGCTTCCCTGCGCACCATCTGCATGACCTGTCTGGGCGTTGACCCAATACAGCGCATCAGGCCGAAAAATTCCATGCGCTGTGCAACATTGCTGTTCAGGCTGCTGGCGATCATCAGAATCCCTGCTGACATGACCAGAACGAAGAGGATCCCTGCCGCCGCATAGATGAACATCATGAAGCTGTCCCGGCTCTGTCCCAGCAGGCCCAGCAGCTTTGTGTTTTCGGATACCTGTCCGTCTGACAGATGGAAGGCCGACTTAAGTTTTTTTATGCTGTCTTGGATATCCCGGGTATGGGAGAACTGGACATAGAACATGATGTCAAAATCGGAGGGTTCCCCCTCTGCAACGCCGGGATAAATGGCGCGGTAGTCCTCCAGACACAGGAAAATTCCATATGCGTCGCTGCGCATCAGGCCGGAGGCGTTCCCTACAAATCCAGTGATCTGAAAGTGGAGTGAAGTCCCATCCGGGGTGTTCAATGTTACCTCGTCCCCGATGTGAAGGCCCATCATCTCCCTGGCGTTTTCTGTGACCAGCGCGCCGCCCTCTGCCTGTGGGTAAGCGCCCTCCGTCAGCATGTCAGGAAAAATTTTTGTGACAAGGGCTTCCTCGCTGCCGAAGATCACCGCCTCCTTTCCTCCCATGGTATAGCCCAGATTGGCGCCAAAATTCAAAGTACCATAGGGGGAAATCACCGCAATGTCGGGCCGGGCCGCCATCAGCGCCGCATTTTCAGCGCTGATGTTTCTCAGGCCGATATGCCAGCTGCCATCGTCCCGCTGGGCCTGTAAGATCTGGCTGCGGATAAACATATCCGCCATGCCGAAAATGGTGGTTACCAGGAACACGGACAGGATAATGCAGAGGATGGACATCCGGTTCTGTTTCCGGTGTACCTTTGCTGAGATGGGGATCAGGTCAAGAAAGTGTTTCATCCGCTTCCCCTCCCAAGTCCGTCAGCACGCCGTCCACCACCTGGAAAACACGATCCACGGAAGCGGTCAGGTTTCGGTTGTGGGTGATCATCAGAATGGTCTGCTGGTAGTGCCGGGACGCCTGGGTCAGCAGCTCCATGACATCGCGGCTGTTCTTGCTGTCCAGATTTCCTGTAGGCTCGTCGGCCAGGATCAATTTGGGCTTTGTAATCAGCGCCCGGCCGATGGCCACCCGCTGCTGCTGGCCGCCGGAGAGCTGGTTGGGCAGGTGATTCCGGCGGGAGGTCAGGCCCAGCAGCTCCAGAATCTCCTGGACAGCGGCGGGATTCGGTTTCTTATAGTCCAAGAGCAGGGGAAAGATGATGTTCTGCTCCACATTCAGCTCAGAGACAAGCTGGAAGGACTGGAAAATGAAGCCGATATTCCGCCGCCGGAAGATGGTACGCTTTTCTTCCCCCATGGAGAACAGGTTCTGCCCGTCCATCCGGACTTCGCCGGAAGTGGGGGTGTCCAAAGCGCCGATGCAGTTGAGCAGGGTGCTCTTGCCGGAGCCGGATTCGCCGACCACGGCGGCAAATTCGCCCTTTTCCAGCGAGAAGGATACATTCCTCAGGGCGTCAACCCTTGCCTCGCCGTTGCCATAGGTCTTACACAGGTTCTGTACGGTCAAAATTTTCATAGCACAAATGCCTCCTTGCGCTTGAGTATAACAGAGGCAGCTTACAATCAGGTGAATTTCAGCTTACAGTTCTGTAAGGAAGGAGAGGGTGAAGGTTGTGCCGGTTCCCGGATCGCTCTGCACGGCGATGATGCCGCCCTGCCCCTCTATAATCGACTTCGCCAGGGGGAGCCCCAGCCCGATCCCCTGAGTATCCAGGGAGCGCTTGCTGCGGTAAAACCGCTTGAAAATGTGGTGGATATCCTCCGGAGCAATGCCGATGCCGTTATCTGTAATGAAAATACGCAGCATGGCAGGGGTATGCTCCCAATGGATGCGCACAGTTCCGCCTGGATCGGTGTGATCCAGAGCGTTTTTAACGATATTGCCGATGGCCTCGCAGGTCCAGTCCCTGTCACATACCAGCTGCTGTCTGACATCTCCGTCAACGAGAATCTGCTTGCTTTCGCGCTCGGCCCGGGTCGTCAGCTCGCGGATGGATTGGGAAATCAAGCCGGCCATGGGGAGATTCTGTTTTTCAAACGTGATGTTTCCCGTATCCAGCCGCGTGATTTTCAGCATGGCTTGAATCAAATATTCCATACGCTTCAGCGAAACGGACATTTTGGCGGAAAACTCCCGCACCGTATCGGGATGCTCCGGTTCATCCGCAATGATCTCCTGATACATGGTAAGGGCAGCCAAGGGCGTCTTTAGCTGGTGGGAGATGTCCGATATAGATTTTTTGAGGAATTCCTTCGCCTGATGCTCGGTTTCTGTTTTGGCCTGGAGCATGGTTGCCAGTTGTTCCACCTGGGCAAATATCTGATAGATTGCGCCCTCGCTGCTCCGGGGCAAGTGCTGGGAGTAATCCCCGCAAAGATAGCCGCTGACGGCTTGGTCCGCCTGACAGTACAAGCGTTTCCGCGCTGAAAAGAACACCCAGGTTCCGGCAAAGAGGGCAATGACCAGCAGTATGGCTATACCCAGGGCAGCGGCAATACTGGTACGCTGGAGCTGTGCATGGAATGGCAGCAGGCTGCTTTCGGCTGTGGCATCCACGCCCGCCATGGCGAGCAGAGCCGTTCCTTCCTCGCTGATTTCTGTACTTGTGAGCGTAGCGGCAATGACCGTGCTGGGAATATCCTGCTCGAAAAGGGCAGTTGCGATAGCCGCGTTGTGAGACAGATAGCTGGCCTTTGCCAGCTCCATCTGGACCATACTCAGCAGCAGCCCCATACCGACAATACAGAAGGAGAAACACGCCAGAAAGAGTCCATAGCCTCGGATCTGCCTGTCTTGATAAAAGCTCATGGCGAAACCTCTTTCCACTGGTAGCCAAAGCCCCGGACCGTAAGCAGATGCAGAGGGTGGGAGGGATCGGCCTCCACCTTCTCCCGCAGGCGGTGTACATAAACAGATAGGGTGTTGCCGTCCACATAATTCCCGGCGTCATCCCACAGCTCGCTGAGGATGGTGTCCCGCGTGACAACGCGGTTTGCGTTGCGTACCAGCAGGCAGAGCAGGCGGTATTCCGCGCCGGTCAAATCCAAGGACCTGCCGTCCAGGTAGGCCCGGCTTCCCAGAAGGTCGATTTGGGTGTCCCCGCATTGGATCATCTCCGATGGCACTGGCTTGGCCACACCGGCCCGGCGCAGCAGCGCCCGGATGCGGGAACACAGCTCGCCCAGTTTGAACGGTTTGGTCATGTAGTCGTCACCGCCGCTGTCCAGACCGCGAATGATGCTGACTTCTTCGTCAGACGCAGTCAGAAAAATAATGGGGATCAGCTGATTTTTTGCCCTGACCTGTTCGCAGACTTCAAACCCCGTTCCGTCCGGCAGAGTGACATCCAGGAGCAGCAGAACATACTGGCTGAGGTTGTGCAGAAGCGCGAGCGCCTCAGCGACCGTCCGGACAACGTCTATTTCGTAACCCTGCCGCCGCAGGGAATAGGCCAGTCCATCAATCAGACTCACATCGTCTTCCAGCAATAGAATTTTATCCATACTTGTGTCTCCTGAGCTTGGTAGCGTTCGTCCAAATTATATAGGAAAGTCAGAGGACAATACAAGGCATAAATTGTAAACTGCATGAGAGATTGCATTAAAAATTGAAACTTGAAGAAATAGCTTATTTTATTATCGGAGATGTAGTTTTGCTGTTTTCAGAATTCTGCTCTTGCCTTTTTGTGAAGAAATCGCTATAATATAACCATTACAGTATCCGTGACCCATCACCAGAGGTCTTCGTTTCCGTGTTTCAAAGTGTCCAGAGGTCGATTGACCTTTGGGCGCTTTTTTATTTCCGCCCCCATAATGATAGATACATCGTAGCCGATCAGGCAACAAAGCGCATGAGTAGTTTTGCTCATGCGCTTTGTTATATATAGGCCCGTCTGTGAAACATCAGGCAAAACAAATCGTGCAGAAATGGAGTGAACACAAAATGAGTGAAAAGCAAAATAGCAGTCCCTATTTCCCGCCGCTATCTGGCAAAGTTGAGTGCGGCCAATGCAAGGACACCGAGTGCCGGTGCTTGGGCAAACACCAAAGAAGCCGCCGAGATTTCACGCATACCTCCGGCCGCTGTCCCAGGCCCCCTGATCAGCGGAGCTTTGTGGATGAAAAGGAGCAGAAACTGTATGCTGTGCCCTTTCCCATCGTTTGTACGGAGCAAAGCGGCAGTGTACTTATGACTCCTGCGGCATGACCAACTCAAAACATTCAAAGGATGTGCTGAACAGTGAACAGAGCGATGATACCCAAGCCGCGCCGATGCAAAATATTTAATTGTGACCGGCGGCGAGGCAGTTTCTGCTGCGCTGACTGCGGTTACAAGCGGAGCGGCAACTGTAAAAATCCCTGTCTAAACGGCCCCATGCGGTGCGGGCAGGTCGTGTCAGAGGAGAAGCGGATGGATGATACCTAACATTACACAAGAAGGCCCCAATATCGTAGAACAGTATTGGTGTGGGAATTGTGGCGCTGGACTTCCACTCCCATATCAGCTCAGGGATGGCGAGCATAAACCAATCTGCCCCATCTGTGGTGAGGCTATTGAGTACGAAAGAGCCAAGCCAGTCCAGTGGGCAGAACTGAACTGCGAGCGGTGCGGCGTTAATTTGATTATGGAGATTCAAGGCGAACCGAAGCCCCGATATATTGCCAGCAGAGACTATATAGGCGGCTCTATCTGTCGATGCTGTATGGAAGAACACCGTGCGCAGACCAACTGCCTCCAGTGTGAGGTTGGGAAACAACCGAGCTGTCCATACACCAGGCTCAAGAAAAAAGCCTTGGACCTCAGTGTCAACATGGAATGATTTGGAGGAATTTCAGATGAATGAGCAGAAAAAAGTACATATCACCATTTTTCAGGCCCCGTTTGCGTCCCTGATAGATCTCGGCCTCTACATGAAGATGCACGATCCCAAGCAGCCCTTCCAGGCTACGGTGCCTGCGGAATACTACCTGGCCGTTTTTGACGGCGAGATCGAGTGTCCGAAATCTTTGCCATCGGACAAGGGGCGGCGGACATATGCGATTTTGGAGCAGGTGTTTTCCATCTTCAATAATGTCCTGCCCACCGGGTACTGCAGCCGCAGCCTGTCGGTGGGCGATATCGTCCAACTGGAAGGTTTGCACTATCTATGTGTGGTCTGCGGTTTTGTACCGGTAACATTTACGACCAGCCGGCGCAGTACAGCTATTGAAGCGCCGCAGACATGCACGCTGTCCCTGCCTGATGGAACGGTCCTGCGGGCAACCGCCCACCCGGAACCTGCGTATCCGTGTATCAATATCGACCTTATTGCTGCTGATGGCACAGAAGACCGCGTGTGTTTCGTGGAGCACAGCCTGGAGAAGGAGCCTGGCCATGAACTGTGCATCGGTGTCTATTGCGCAGAGAGTGATGAGACTGTCTACTATAACAGCTACCATCTAATGGACGGAGACGAGGAGGGAAATGACGATTGAGCACGATGCTTTCGCCGGGGCGCTATAAGGCAGAAAACAACGACAACTTTTTATCCCAATACTCCATTGTCATGGAGGTAAAGGAAACTGAGAAATCGTACATTTTCCAGCTTGTAGAACTCAACAGCAGGTACAGTGCCGGCCATATCAAGCACCTCTTTGCAAGGTCGAAGAGGGTCATCATCAGAAAGAACTGTGGTGGCCACGCCATGAGGGTGTGGGGGGATGACACATTTACACTCTACCCCTTTCAGGCCGGTATTCCGTACTATTTCGTAAAACAGTAAATTAACTGCGGGGGGCCAGCGTATAGCGGCCCCCCGCGGATGTCTGTGAGGTGACTAATTGATGAAAATACTAAGCTGCGGAGCAGGGATGCAGAGTACCGCACTGGCTTTGATCTCGTGTGAGCAGACCAGGGGCGAGATCGTACATACTGAGGTGCCGAGGTATGACGCCATTATTTACTGCGACTTGGGCATCGAACCAGCGTGGGTCCCGGAACAGGTCAAGTTTATTGAGGCTGCCTGCTGGAGCAGTGGGATTCCATTTTATATCCTGAGAAGCGACCTTTACAGGGACTATATGAAAAACTTTGGAGTAAACCGGGTTTCTGCCATGCCGTTCTGGACGCTGAATGAAGAAGGGGAGGCTGGCCGTATTGCCCGAAGATCCTGCACAGTGGACTATAAAATCGTCATGATCCAACAATTTGTCAGATATGAACTTCTGGGCTACAGGCCGTATCAGAGGTTGCGCCCGGAGGATATCGGAACGCATGAGCTGCATATCGGATTCTCGCAGGAAGAGTCCCAGCGCTCATTCCCCAGCAGGAATCGAATGTTTAAGAACTGCTATCCATTGATTGAGATGGGCTGGGAACGCAAGGACTGCTATCAGTATAACTTGGAGGAGTGGGGCCTGGACAGCAAGGCCAGTGCCTGCCTGATCTGCCCATACCACAAAAACTACTTCTTCCACTATATCCAGCGCAATTACCCCGATGATTACGCCTCGGTGGTGGACTTTGACGGTGTAAGTGGTATTCCCCAACTTTCTCTTGAAACAGTGGGGCTGTTGCTCGTTTTGGTTTCTGCCATATTCTCTGCTCCTTTGCATAAAAATAGAGCGCATAGACTAGTTTCTATACGCTCTGACGCTGTGTTACCTATTCAGTTGTAATTGTGGTAATAGTTGACAGTTATTTTAATATTTAACCTAACTCCTTAAATTCTCCCTCCTGAATAGAAATTTCAATATCAAATTTTGTGTTCTCGCCC
>OFGO01001409.1_pt1 | contig 17732 bp, 16 predicted proteins | sample 1521761 | NCBI WGS metagenome assembly OFGO01 (sample SAMEA3504128, study PRJEB24116) | mouse gut metagenome | biome: mouse gut; feature: mouse-associated habitat; material: faeces | place: Denmark | collected 2011
CCCCATCATCATGGAGGGGATGATCACCTCGTCCACCATGAGGTCGGCCAGATCCACCAGTTGGCGGGAAATGCCGCCGCATCCCATGAACACGCCCGCCGCTACCAAGAAGAAATCGCCATAATGGTAAAGGAGTCGAGCGCGGCGAAGGAGGTGGGGGCCATGGTGGAGACGCTGAGAAATTCCGAATTGTACAGGGCGGCCATGGCCGAGAAGGCCAGCGCCACGGCAATGGGCACGCCGAGCAGCAGGCAGAGGAACATGGTGCCCGCCAGGGCGGCGATGGAGAGGACCACCTTCATGTAGCCGGTGGAGACGATCATCACCGCGCACAGGCCCAGGACGATGGCCACCAGGTACAGGGTGGCGACCGCCTGCTTCTGGTTCATGCCCATGTCGATGAGCTTGTGGTGGGTGTGGCTCCGGTCCGCCTTCATGGGGTTCTGGCCCTTGAGGATGCGGCGGGTGAAGGCGGAGGCGGTGTCGTAGATGGGGAAGCCCAGGATGATGAAGGGCACGATGAAGGAAATCATGGCGTAGAGCTTGAAGAGCCCGGTCACCGACACGGTGGCCAGCATGTAGCCCAGGAAGGTTGCGCCGGTGTCCCCCATAAAAATCTTGGCCGGGTTCCGGTTGTAGGGGATGAAGCCCACGCAGGCCCCCACCAGGGCCGCGCAGATAACAGCCATCTTCAGATCCCCCATGAGCAGGGCGATAATCAGCATGGTCAGGGCGGCGATGGTGGACACCCCGTCCGCCAGACCGTCCAGGCCGTCAATGAGATTGACGGAGTTGGTCACCGCCACAATCCAGATCACCGTGATAGGCACCGCCATGATGCCGAAATCCCAATAGGGCCCGCCGATGAAGGGCAGGGGATTGGAGATCATCTGGATGACCACCCCGTGCCACACGGCGATGAGGGCGGCCACGATCTGTAGGATGAACTTGATCCCCGCCCCCAGGGGATGGGAGTCGTCCACCACGCCCACGGCCACGATCAGGCAGGCTCCCAGCAGGATGCCCCGCAGCTGCCGGTCCGGCTGGGCGAAGAGGAGCACCGTGATGACAAAGCCCACAAAGATGGCCAGTCCGCCCAGGCGGGGGATGGGGTGGCTGTGCATGCGCCGGCGGTCCTTGGGCACGTCCACGGCCCCGATTTTGTAGGCCAGCCGCTTCACCAGGGGGGTGAGGCCGAAGCTTAGGAGCATGGAGACCCCCAGGGCCAGAATCACGGGCAGTACGCTTGTGCGGTCAAACATCTCATTCATTTTCCAGTCCGCCCCCGCTTATCTGGCGATAAAGCCGATCTTCTTGTACACCTTGCGCAGCGTCTTCTCCGCCGCATAGGAGGCTTTCTCCGCTCCGGCCCGGTAGACGCTCTCCAGATAGGCCTTGTCCGCCAGGATGCGCCGGGTCTCCTCCTGGATGGGCCGCAGCAGCTCCACCACGGCCTCGCCCACGGCGGGCTTGAACTTCCCGTAGCCCTGGCCGTCGAACTCCCCCTCGATCTCCGCAAAGCTCCTGCCGGTCACGGTGGAGTAGATGGTCATGAGGTTGGCCACGCCGGGCTTGTTCTCCGGGTCATAGCGGACGCATTTTTCGGTGTCGCTGTCGGTGACGGCCCGCTTGAACTGCTTCATGATGACATTGGGATCGTCCATGAGGGTGACCCGGCCAGTGTCCCCGTTCTCACTCTTGCTCATCTTGGCGGCCGGGTTGGTCAGGCTCATGATCCGGGCTCCCACCTTGGGGATGTAGGGCTCCGGCACCTTGAACACATCGCCGTAGACGCCGTTGAAGCGCTGGACAATGTTCCGGGTCAGCTCCACGTGCTGCTTCTGGTCCTCCCCCACGGGGACGAAGTCCGGCTGATAGAGGAGGATGTCCGCGGCCATGAGGCTGGGGTAGGTGAAGAGGCCGCCGTTGATGTTGTCGGCGTTCTTGGCGGACTTGTCCTTGAACTGGGTCATGCGGGAGAGCTCGCCGAACATGGCGTAGCAGTTGAGGATCCAGCCCAGCTCCGCGTGCTGGTGGACGTGGGACTGGATAAACAGGGTGCATTTCTCCGGATCCAGGCCGCAGGCAATGTATTGCGCCAGCTGCTCCAGGGTGCGGCGGCGCAGGTCGGCGGGGTTCTGCCGCACGGTAATGGCGTGCAGGTCGGCCATAAAGTAGTAGCAGTCGTATTCCTCGATCATCCTCGGCCAGTGGCGCAGGGGTCCCAGATAGGAACCCAGGGTCAGATCGCCGCTGGGCTTGATGCCGGAGAGCATGATTTTTTTCTCGTCCATGGTTATGTGCTCCTTTGATTGATATCTCACCGCAAAACTGCGAGGTGTGCATATTGACACATTATTATAGCACATGCTTATGGAAAGTACAACCAGGTCTGGAAAAAAGAATTTTTCTGGGCCATTGGAGGCGGATGAGAACCTGAATGCGGATTTTACAGGCCGCAGGGTCCAATTGGCTGACCGCATCAGCGCAGGCCGTCCGCTATTCTTTGCCGATTCTGCGCAGATGGAGATAGACGGTATTTTTGGAGATCCCGAGCAGCTCAGCGCAGCGAATGACGCTGTCCTTCAGACTGAAAATCCCTTTTTCATAGAGCTCCTCCACGATTTTTCGGTTTTTCATGCTTGCTGAAATCGAGCCGTCGCTGTAAATGCGCTCCCGGGCCAGCTCCACGGCATTTTTGATAATATCCTCTACACTGTCAGAAAAGCCCTCGTGCAGATTCAATCCGTGCTTTGCATCCTTGGGCACCAGGGAATCCATCACCTCTGTGAGGGCGGTGTTGAGATAAAAATTGATGCACAGAAGTGCAACAAAGTAGTTTCCCTCCCCGCGGATCGCGATAGTTGTGGATTTCAAGGGGTCTCCCTGGCTGTTTTTTGTAAAATATGAAATATAGGGAACATCGTCCGCGGCCTTAATCTGCGAGAGCATCTCCAGGGCCAGCGCCGTAATGGGGGCCCCCTCGCTGCGGCCTGTGTGGTATCCATTGAGAATCTTGACCACAGAGCAGTCTAAATTTTCCAGGCTGTGCAGGACAAGCTCAAATCCGTTGCCCAGATATTCTCCCAGACCGTCTAGCATTCCCTTGTAAGATTCAATAATTGCATAGTCCAGCGGTGTGAAAGAGACATTATTTCTTTCCATAGCTTTTCCGATCCCCCATGTGGGGTCCTGATCGTTTCCCCTTTCAAAAATTTAAGGGGCCCTCTGTTCGAACGGTAGAGCCCCAGATTGATATATAGCAGTGCGCCAATATGGAATAAAATATATTTTATTCCATATTTTGAGCGGCACACAGCTTTTATTGAAATATATTTTATCATATTTTCCCAGGGAAGCGCAAGCTTTATCGGAAAAACAACCAGAATCTTTTGTATCCGCCTAGCTTTGTCAGTCCAATTTCTACAAAAAATTTCAATAATAGGTATTGACAATAAAATATATTTCATTTATACTGGGTGCAAGAGAACCAAGCTTGCCTCTCTGTTCATGTTGCTTTTTAATTGATTCCCCACGGTACGCAGAAGAATAGTAAAATATTTTTTATCGTCTGTTTTGTGACAGCGAGAAAGGAGTGAGCGACAATGGTTAAAAAGATTGTCTCAACGCCCAATGCGCCGGCAGCCATCGGTCCGTATTCACAGGCGGTTGCGGGAGAACACACCGTGTACGTCTCCGGGCAGCTTCCGATCAATCCCCAGGACAACTCCATGCCGGCGGATGTGTCCGACCAGGTGCGGCAGTCTATGAGGAACGTGATCGCCGTAGTGGAGGCCGCCGGCGGAACAGCGGAGAACATTGTGAAATGCGGCTTGTTCATCCGGGACATGTCCTCCTTCGGCCAGATCAACGAGACATACCAGCAATTCTTCCGGGAGAACGCGCCAGCGCGGTTTGTCGTCGAGGTATCGCAGCTCCCCAAGGGTGCGGATGTGGAAATCGACGCGATTGCGGTTCTGTGAAAGAGAGGGCGTGTGTGAAAAAGTATATTTCCTCCCGATTTCAGGGCGTGGAGGGCGGTCTTTTCACCAAGGTAACAAAGGCCGACGTCGGTGACAGCTTTGCCTCCATGGAGGGCGAGGTGGTGCTGATGGGCTGGGCCGACCCCTTTTATCCGGACCCGTCTGTACCGGAAAATGTCAAAAACGCCCTGATCGGTTCGGTGGAGAGCGGCTTTGCCTCCCACTACACCATGCCCATCGGTTCCTTGGAGCTGCGCACGGAAATCGCGGAGAAATGCAGGGCGTATAACCGGCTGGAGGTTGATCCGCGCCGCAATATCATCATCACCCCCGGCTCAGATTCCGGCCTCTTTTATGCGATGTCTATTTTCCTCAACGAGGGGGATGAGGTGCTGGTTCCGGACCCCAGCTATCCGAGCAACTTCCTGAATCCGAAGCTGCTGGGCGGCGTGACAGTGCCCGTCCCGCTGAACGCGGCGGACCACTATCAGCTGGACATGGACGCCTTTGAGTCCGCGGTGACCGAGAGGACAAAGATGGTTCTGCTGACCCATCCCAACAACCCCACAGGCACCGTCTTCCGCCGCAGCGGCCTGGAGGCGCTGGCCCGGTTTGTCATCAAGCACGATCTCATTCTGGTGGTAGACCAGGCATTTGAGGACATTGTTTTTGATGGTATTGCGTTCATAACGCCGGCCAGTCTGCCGGGGATGTGGGAGAGGACCGTAACGGTCTGCTCCATCTCAAAGGGGATGGGCCTCTCCGGCCTGCGGGTTGGGTACATCGTCGCCTGCGATCAATTTATGGACACCTACTATGGCGGCGCGGTCAACGTCCTGGGCGCGACGAACACCGCGTCTCAGATTGCCGCCATCGAGGCGTTCCGCAACCCCGGGTTTATGAAGTCCTATCAGGAGCACTATGACCGGCGCAGAAGGGATGCCTACCGCATTTTAGGGGCTGTTCCCGGCGTCAAAATGGAACTGCCGGAGTCCGCCTTCTACTGCTGGATCGACGTATCGGCCCTCGGAGATTCCACGGACATCACGGACTATCTGATCCGATCGGCCGGCGTTGCGGTCAATGACGGCAAAAATTACGGCGCACAGGGCGCGGGCTGCCTGCGGATTATCAACGGCTGCCTGGGCAGCGACGACGCATCCGAGCAGGTGCTGATTCGCATCGCGGACGCCCTCCGGCGCTATCCAACGCAGAACATGTAGATGCCATCTACAGATAAAAAATGAAAAGGAGAAACGAACATGAAAGCTACCACGCAAGCCGAGGGCCGGAATTACTATTTGAACTGGGAGCTCCAGAAGGCTGCCGAGAAGATGCTGCGGGAGATCATGAAGGTGCAGCCCGGAGAGACCGTCCTCATTACCTGCGATACCTCCAATGATGAACGCGTGATCAACGCCACCGCCGGCGCGGCGCTGACCATGGGCGCATACCCCATTGTCATGCAGTATCCCGCTTCCCTGGATCAGGCGATTATGATCGAGCCGACAAAGCCCGTGCTGGAGGCCATCAAGGCCGCCGACGTGTGGATCGAGTATGACTACCAGCTGTTTTATACCCGCGGCTGGAAGCAGGCCATGGATGCCGGCACCCGCCAGATTACGGCTGCCTCCATGGATATCAATATGATGCTCAATGTCATCGGCCGCTTTGACCACAAGAAGATCGTCCAGCTGGGCGACCGGCTGGTGGACCTCCACAACGCGGCCAAGCAGATGCGGATCACCAGCCCCGGCGGAACGGACCTCACCTTCTCCTGCGAGGGCCGCAAGTGCAAGCAGAGCGGCACCTATGCCGCGCCGGGCACCTCGGTCATGCTCTCCGGGCAGACCTCCATGTGCGCCATTGAGGAGACCATCAACGGCACCATTGTGTTTGACGGCGGCCTGTTCCCGCCCCAGGAGATCGGCCGTCAGGTGAATCCTGTCCGGCTGACCATTGAAAACGGCGTGTGCACGAAGATCGACGGCCCCGGCCGCGAGGCCCACCTCTTTAAGAAGTGGATGGCCAGCTGGAATGACCCCAAGATGTATTGGGTCGCCCACATCTCCTGCGGCTTCAACCCCGGCATTCCCGAGCCCACGGGCCGCATTGAGGAGGACGAGCGCGTCTTTGGCTGTGTGGAGATTGGCCTGGGCACCCAGGGCGAGGGCCTGGGCGGAAAGAGCTGGGTCGCCGCCAACCACACCGACGGCATCATCCTCAACCCCTCCATCTACTGCGATGGCAAGGCTATTGAGGAGGATGGCTTCTACGTGGACGAGGAGCTTGCCCGCATCTGCAAGGAGCTGGGCGTCGCCGGCTATTGATCCGCCATGGAGATCACGCTGCAAGAGCTGCGCACGCAGGCAGATATTCTGGCGCCCCGCCTGATGGAGAGCATTGCAAAACAGATTTCCTTCCCCAGCGTAGAGGGCCCTGCGGAACCCGGTGCGCCCTTTGGCCGCCCGGTGGCTCAGGCGCTGGACCATATCCTGCGTCTGGGCCGTGAGATGGGCTTTCACGTCCAGAACCACGACGGCTATGTCGGGACCATTGAGTGGGGAGAGGGGGAGATCCTCGGAGTCCTCTCCCACGTGGATGTGGTCCCTCCGGGGGATATGGAGGCGTGGACCAGCGATCCCTTCACCCTGACAGAGCGGGACGGATTTCTCCAGGGGCGGGGAATCGCCGATGACAAGGGACCTCTGCTCTCCTGCCTGTACGGCATGTATGCGCTCAAAAAGCTGGGGTTTGTCCCTGGTAAGCGAATCCGTTTGATTATTGGAACCAACGAGGAAACCGGCTGGGGCTGCATCCAATATTATAAGGAGCACCTGGATGCGCCGGCGTACAGCTTCTCACCGGATGGCATGTATACGGTGGTCAACCGGGAGAAGGGCATTTTATCCGCTGATTTTTCCAAAACCATTGACGAGAAGACCGCAGTGATCCAGGCAGGCGAGGCCGGAAATCTGGTCCCCGCCAACGCCAGCGCACGGCTGCCGGTTGCCGCTGCGGAGGTGGAACGTGCCATTGCGGCCTATGCCGCGCCGGAGGGGATCTCACTGACAACAGAGCCATGGGAGGCGGGGGTCCGCCTGGTGTGCAAGGGCAGAAACGCGCCGTCCCACAGCCCCGCAAAGGGGGCGTCCGCCATCATCGGCATTCTTCAGGTGATATCCCGCTGCGAGGGCGCGGGCAGTGCGCTGCGCTGCGCGTGTCAGGAGCTGCTGGAGCTGCTTGGGCCGCAGCCGGACGGCGCGGCCATGGGGATTAGCTGTGCAGACGACGTCTCCGGCCCCCTGACCACAAATGCCGGACTGCTGAGCCTGCGCGACGGAAGCCTCCGGGTGAAGATGGACATTCGGGCCCCTGTCACCCGCTCCCTGGACGAGATCGCAGAAAAAGCTGCGGCCCAGTTCTCCGCCAGGGGATACGCGGAGGAGTCCCGCCATCTGAAATATCCCCTGTACGTCCCAGCAGATACATCCTTCATCCAGACGCTTTGCCGGGTTTATGAGAAGGTTGCCGGAGAACCAGCGGTTTTATCTGCTATCGGCGGCGGCACCTATGCCCGCGCCTTTCCCAACTGCGTGTGCTTTGGCGCCGTATATCCTACGGAAGAGCTGACCGTTCACTCCCCCAATGAGAGAACCTCAAAGAAAAACATCATGCAGAACACCGTCATGTACGCAATGGCGCTGTATGAGCTGACAAAGTAAGGAGGGAACCCATGAAAAAAACGGTGAGGATTCTTTGCTGCCTTCTGACTGTGGCCCTCTTGGCCGCGATGACCGCCTGCGGCGGCCCCAAGCAGAATCCGGTACAGGATACGAACGCCCCCAGCAAGGACAATTCCGCACCGGCGGCGCCGGCGGGAGACTCCAAGCTCCGTGGTACAACGCCCACAACGCCTGAGACGCTGGACCCCGCCAGAGGCACCGGCGAGAACGACCGCATCCTGTATGTCAACCTCTATGAGTGCCTTGTGGTGCCCAACGAGAAGGACGGCAGCCCGGAACCCCTTCTGGCCGAGTCCTGGGATGCGTCCAGCGACGGCCTGGTCTACACCTTCAAGCTGCGCAAGGATGTCAAATTCTCCGATGGAACCCCCATGACTGCTGAAGATGTTAAATACAGCTTTGACCGCATGATGACCATGGGAGAGGGATATGCCTACATCCTGGTGGATCTGCTTAAGGAGACGAAGGTCATTGATGACTACACCGTGGAATTTCATCTGAACAAGACCTTCGGTCCCTTTGTCACCTCCCTCACCTGCTTCCGCATTCTCAACAGCAAGGTGATGAAGGAAAACACCCAGTCCTCCGGCATGTATGGGGAAAACGGGGACTACGGAACCGGCTACCTCCTGACCAATTCGGCCGGCTCCGGTCCCTATGTTATCAGCAGCTTTGTGGTGCATGACACCATCATCATGGCCAAAAACGAGAACTACTGGGGTGAGATTCCCGCCTCCGCGCCGGATGTGGTGGAGATGGAGGAGCTGACAGAGTCCTCCACCACCCGTATGCTGATGAGCAGCGGTGAGCTGGACTTTGTGCACGGCCACCAGGACACCACCACCATCGCCGCCCTGACCGCCAATGACAATCTGAAAGCGGTCCTGCTCAGCGACGCGGGCCTGAACTACTTCATGATTAACACCAAGAAGGCGCCGACGGACGACGTGCATATCCGGAAGGCTCTGTCCTATGCCTGCGACTATGAACAGATGCGGCAGATCCTGGGCGGCGCCTCAGAGGCGGACGGCCCCATCCCCAAGGGCGTCTACGGCTACCAGAGCACCTTTGAGGCCTATGCCTACAACATGGACAAGGCCCGGGAGGAGATCGCCCAGTCCGCCTATGCCGGCAATCTGGCCAGCTATCCCATCCAGATGGACTATATTGAGGGCAACGGCGACACCGGCAAGCTGGTCTACCTCCTGGCGGCGTCCCTGGAGAGCCTTGGCTTCTCGGTTACCATCAACGAGACGCCCTGGGTCCAGTTCTGCAACAATGAGGCCGACATTGAGACCAGCCCCCATGTCACCAATCTCTTCTGCACCGCCAACTACCCGGAGGCCGGCGCGCTCCTGGAATACAAGTATGCCTCCTGGACAACCGGCAACTGGAATCAGAACGAGTGGCTTCAGGACGACGCCTACGACCAAATGCTGCAGACAGCGCTGGCTACTGTTGACGACGAGGAGCGCATTGCGCTCTACGGGGAGATGCAGCGGTACCTGGTGGAGGACGTGTGCCCCTCCATCTACACCTGCGCCTCTGTGGTGATGCCTGTTTACAACGAGGACGCCTTTGAGTGGCGGGGCTCCACCGGAGACATCCACGCGGCCCTGGAATACAACTACTACTTCGCTGGCTTCCGGATGAAGTAGGGGGCCTGCTCCAGGTGCGGACTGCGGCGCCAAAGCATGGCTCCGCGCTTGCAGGCAGCGCACCGAAACTCCATTCAACTTACCCGCCGGAACCAGGCATTTGTCCTGGTTCCGGCCTGTAAAAAGGAGACAGTATGCAAAAATCTGTTGTTAATATTCTCAAAAAACTTCTCCATACGGTAATCCTGCTGCTGATGCTCTCTTTTGTGGTGTTCTCCTTTATCAGGCTGATTCCCGGAGATCCTGTAAAAATTTCGCTGGGCCCCATGACACCGGAGGAGACGATCATTCAGAAGCGCAGTGAGCTCTACTTTGACCGGTCCCTTCCCGTGCAGTGGGGCCATTGGCTTAAAAACGTCGTCACCCAGGGCAGCTTTGGGGAGTCCCTTTTTACGCACCGGGACGTATCCCAGGATATCATGCAGTACCTTCCTAAGAGTCTGGAGCTGACGCTGTACTGCGCGGTACTTATTCTGATTCTGGGCGTCGCCGTGGGAACGCTGTCAGCGGTCTTCAAGAACTCCTGGATCGACAATCTGATCCGCTTTATCTCCTATCTGGGCGTTTGTACGCCCGCCTATGCCATCGGCGTCATTCTGCTGCTGGTGTTCTCCTACAACCTCAGGCTCTTTCCCATCGGCGGCGTCCCGTCCATCCCCCCGGAGTATGTAAGGACGGGGATGCTGGGGCTGGACTGCCTTCTGGCCGGCGATTTCAGACTGTACGGCCAGGTTCTCAAGAGTATGCTGCTCCCCTGCCTGAGCCTGTCTCTGGGCAGCGTGGCGTATATGGCGCGGATCCACCGCGGGGCAATGGTGGAGAATATCAATGCGGACTACATTGCCTTTGCTAAGGTGGCCGGTGTGAGCCGCGGCAAATTGGTCATGAAGCACCTCATGAAGCCCTCTTTTATCCCCACGCTGACAATCTATGGCCTGCAGGTTGCCTCGCTGGTGAGCAACGCATTTATTATCGAGGTCATCTTCCGCTACCCCGGCTTCTCCCAGTACAGCCTGAATGTTATTCAAAACAAGGACCCCTATGGCATTGTTGCAGTCACCTTTGTTTTCGGTATCATTTTCGCTATTGTAAATGCACTGGTCGATATCGGCGTGGCCTGCCTGGATCCGCGGATTCGAATCAACACAACGGAGGGATAAGCTTATGGCAGCAAAAGAAGTAAAATCCGCCGCCTCTGTTGGGCGGGCCCAGAGCCAGCGGGTGGAATCATTCAAAAAGGGCTGGTACAAATTTTCCCGCAACCCCCTGTCTATTCTGGGATTAGCGGTGGTGGTCGCGGTGATTCTGGCAGCCATCTTCGCCTATCAGCTGGTCCCCTACCCGGAAGACGCCGGACTGACGGTGAAATTGAACGAGGCCTTTGAGGCGCCGAGCGCCGCCCACTGGGCGGGCACCGACGAGTATGGCCGGGACATATTCAGCCGTATGATTATCGGTACGCGCTCCGCGCTGGTTATCGGCATCCTTGTGCTGGCGATTTCTGTCCCCACCGGCGTATTTCTTGGACTCATCGCAGGCTACTACAAGGGCAAGGCCGTCTCCAGATTTGTTCTCTGGCTTACAGAGCTGTTTATGGCGATCCCGCCCCTTATTCTGGCGATGGTTGTGTGCACCATGTTCACAAACAACTATTTCTTTGCGGCCATCGGCATTGCGGTGGCGTGGTGGCCCTGGTATGCCCGCATCGCCTATAACATGGTTACATCGCTCTCAAACGAGCTCTATATCGTATACACCCAGCTCTCCGGCCTGCGGGTCATCCGAATCATCCTCAGTGAAATGCTCCCCAACATCACATCATCCATTGTCACCAAAATGAGCCTGGATATGGGGAGCATCATCCTTACCGCCTCCAGCATGAGCTTTGTTGGACTGGGCGTTCAGCCGCCTCACCCCTCTCTGGGCTCCATGGTATCCGAGGGAATCGCCTATCTCCCTGAGTTCTGGTGGCTGACCGCTATGCCCGCTATCGTTGTTGTCCTGATTGTGCTGGGCTTTAATCTGTTGGGCGATGGTCTGACGGATGTGCTCTCAGTGGAGGAGAAGTAACATGGAAAACAGTCTCGCTCTGAACATCCGAAATCTTTCCGTAAAATATAAAGTATACGAGGGGATCCTCGAGGTCATTCCCGGCCTGAGCCTGCAAATCAAAAAGGGGGAGCGCGTGGGCCTGATCGGAGAGGCCGGCTGCGGAAAAACCACCGTCCTGATCCAGCGGGTCTACAACCGTTCTCCAGAGTCCGCCCGCCATTATCCGGAAGGATGGGATTGAGGTCTGCGGCCAGTCTATCGACGGAAAGGCGGGGATCCAGAATGTGCGCAGAAACGCGTCCATGATTTTTCAGGACCCCTCCACCTCCCTGAATCCTACCCTTAAGATTTCCACCCAGATGCTGGATATCCTGAAGAGCCAGTTCAAGAAGGGCTCCAGAGAGGAATACCAGCGGATGATGCTGGAGGCCCTGGGCTCTGTTTCAATGCCTGCGCCAGAGCGGGTGCTGGGGAGCTATCCGGTCCAGCTGTCCGGCGGAATGCGCCAGCGGGTCTGCATTGCCATGGCGCTGATGAAGGACACGGAGCTGATGCTGGCCGACGAGCCGACAACCGCTCTGGATGTTACCATTGAAGAGCAGATCCTGGAGCTGCTGGACCGGCTGGTGCGGGAAAAGAACAAGTCGCTGATCCTGGTCAGCCACGCGCTGGGCGCTATCCGCAAGATTACGGACCGCGTCTATGTGATGTACGCGGGCAATGTGGTGGAATCCGGCAGGACGCGGGATGTTTTTGAGCATCCAAAGCATCCCTACACAGTCGGCTTACTGGCGGCGACACCCAAGCTCTCCGGCGAGGGAGGGATTGCCGACGGCATTGCCGGCGAAATTCCCAGCTATATCAATCCGCCCAAGGGCTGCCGGTTCGCATCCCGCTGCCCCGCCTGCACGGACGTCTGTCTGAGCACAGCTCCGGAGCTGCGGCCTGTGGCGGGGGAGCCGGAGCGGTACGCGGCTTGCCATCATGTTGGTAAGGAGGTGAAGCTATGAGCGGTTCCAGCGTCGAAAACGTCATTGAGATCAAGGACCTTACCAAGCAGTTTCAAACAAAGTTCGGGACCCTGACGGCTGTTGACCACATCAGCTTCCAGATTCGCCGGGGGGAGAACTTCGGCCTGGTGGGGGAGTCCGGCTCCGGTAAATCCACTGTCGGCTCCATGATCGTCGGAACCTACGGTCCCACCTCCGGGACGATTACCTTCAAGGGGACCGAGGACATCAGCATCAGCAGCGAGAAGCGCTCGTCTGCTCTGAAGCGGCAGATCCAGCTGGTATTCCAGGACCCGGGCGGCTCCCTGAACCCCCGCAAAACCATCCGACAGATTCTCTCCGTCCCTATCGAGCTCCATGGCGGGAAACGGCTGAGCCAGAGCGAGATCGACGACAGGGTCCGGACGGTTATGGCCCAGGTGGGCCTGCCCGACCACTATCTGGAGAAATATCCGCGTGCGATTGGCGGCGGAGAGAAGCAGCTGGTGTGTGTTGCCCGGGCGCTGGCGGCAAACCCCGAGTTCATCGTATTGGACGAGCCTACGTCCTCTCTGGATGTTTCCATCCAGGCGAAAATCACCAACAAGCTGATTGAGCTTCAGAAGAAGAACAACCTCTCCTATCTGTTTATCACCCACAATCTGTGCCTGGTGCGCAACATGTGCGACCGGCTGGCCGTCATGTATCTGGGGAATATCTGCGAGTATGCCGAAACGGCAGAATTTTTCAGAAATCCCCGCCATCCCTATACCCAGATGCTGCTGGCCTCGATTCCCGTCCTGAGCGACGAGGAGGAGCGGCTAAAGCCCCAGAAGATCAAATCTGTGGGCGAGATTCCCAGCCCCCTGAATAAGCCCCAGGGGTGTCCCTTTAATCCGCGCTGCCCCTTCAAAAAAGATATCTGCATGAAAGAGTCTCCCGAGATGAGGGAGGTCAGCCCCGGGCACTTTGCCTGCTGCCACTGCATATAGGGAGCGCCCCAATCCGCAGAGCACAGGCACTGTTCCCAATAAAAAATCAAGGGACCGTCCTTTCGGACGGTCCCTCAGCCTGTTTATGCGATCCTTCCCTCTCACCGCGTGAATCGCATTCTCCAGCGCATCCACCGTCAGCGCCTACGCGCTGGAGGCCATGCGCTGGGCCGTGGAAGCGGGCGTCATCAGCGGGTACGAGGGCGGCCTGGGGCGGCTTTTGCCAGGCATCATCGGAGCGCAGGTCTGGCGTCTGTTCTGCTTGCCAGGAAAGGGGAAATGTGCTATGATAGGGAAACAAAATCGTCGAGGAGGATATACTGTAATGACGAAACGCTGTGCCAACCTGTCTGTCGTCTACGGGGTCATCGCCATGGTCTGGGGGGTGTTTTACCGGGAATTTACGAAGTTCAGCCAATTTGACGGGCAGACCAATCTGTCGTTCCTGCATACGCACTACTTCCTGCTGGGGATGTTCTTCTTTCTGGCGCTGATGCTGGCGGAAAAGGCTTTCTCCTTTTCTGACCGGAATACAGGCCGGCTGCTGGCGGTTTACCAGCTTGGCCTGAACATCACCGGACTGGGCTTCCTTCTGAGGGGCCTGACCCAGGTCTGGGGAACTGCGCTGAGCCGGGGAATGGACGCGTCCATCTCCGGGGTTGCGGGGATCGGGCATATTTTGACCGGCGTCTGCATCATTTTGCTGCTTCTGAAAATCAAGAAAAAGGCTGCCTGACAGCGGAGCAGGACGTATCCGCCCAAGCTGGGACACAGCGTACATAAACATGCGAGCGCCCGCCCCATCGGAGCAAACTGCTTCGATGGGGCGGGGCGCTTTTTTATGACTGCCTGAGGGGCATGGGTTCGATCACGGCAGCGTATCCAGCACCTTGCACACGGCGGCGCGGGTCATGGCGGCCTCCGGATCCAGCCGTCCGTCCGTGCCGCTCACCGCGCCCAGGCCCACCAGGGTCTGGAAGTGGGGGTAGGCGTAGTCGGGGATGGCGCTCTCGTCGGCAAACTGGCTCAGATCAGCGGCAGGCGTGTCGGACGGGACGGGCTCGCCGGGCTGATCCGGCGCGTCCGGGGGGAGCGGATCCTGGGCGGGCGCGTCCGGAGCGCCGGGGGCGTTGGGGTCCAGGGGGAACAGCGGCACGTCCGGCAGCTCCGGCACGCCGCCCTCGTTCTCCTCCTGCACGCCCAGCATACGGCCCAGCATGGTCACCGTCTGGGCCCGGGTCAGGGGGCTCTGGGGGCTGAAGTGGGTGGGATCGGTGCCGTTGACGATGCCCAGCACGTACATGCCCCGGATGGCGTCGCCGGCCCAGTCCTCCGTGGAGCCCAGGTCCGTGAAGGGCAGGGCCGCCAGGGCGTAGTCCTCCGGATTCAGGCCCATATACCTGGCCAGCAGCACCGAGAACTCCGCCCGGGTCACGCCGTTATCCGGGTAGGCGAACAGCTGGCCGTTCACCTCCACGCCGGTGAGCACGCCCTGGTAGTAGAGGCTGGTGAGGTAGGGGCTGGCCCAGTGGCCCTGGGTGTCCACAAAGGGGTCCTCCGCCGTCACGGTCACCGTTACCCGAGCGCTGACGCTGCCCCGGGTGGCTGTGACGGTCCCCGTACCCGGGGTGAGGGCGGCGGTGAACAGGCCGTTCTCATCCACGGTCCCCACGTCCCCCTCCACGGTCCAGACCAGATCCGAGGCGCTGATCTCCAGGGGCCTGTGGCGGTAGGTGGCGGCGGCGGAGAAGGCCACGGTCTGTCCCGGTGTGACGGACAGATTGGCGGCTGCGGCCCCATCCTGCTGGATGGACAGGGTCTCCGGCTCATCCAGCACCAGCACGTCCAGCTGGGAGGAGACCCCGCCGGATCGGGCGGTCACCGTCACCACGCCGCCTGTGGGGGGCGCGGTGAGCGTATTCCCCACCATGTCGCCGCCGGAGGCCTCCAGACTCACAGAACCGCTCATGGGGAAGAAATTGGTGTCCGCCAGCTGGGCGCTGAAAGCCACTGTGTGGCCCGCCAGCACCGCCGGCGCGTTGGCGGTGAGGTAGATGCTGCCGGGGACGCCGGTGGACTGCCCCGGGGCCAGCAGAAGGATGTGGTTGGTCACCTTCCGCTGGCTCTTGTCGCTGGGGGAGTTGAGGACCTTGGCGGAGGCGCTGTCCGGCAGGGCGGCCAGGGCGGTGGTGGAGCCGCCGCCGTCCAAGGCCAGGGCGGTGACGCACCCCAGCTCCGCCATCCGCCGGGCCACCACGCTCAGGGACGCGCCCATGCTGTGGCTGGACTGGCGGCCGTCGATGGTGTAGAGCACCACGTCCCCGTTGGCCTTTACGCCCACGGCGGTGCGGGGGGCGGCCACGGCCTCGAAGTCCGTGATGGGCTGGCCGTCGGAGACCAGCAGGTACAGGGCCCCGATGGCCTCGGCAACGTCGTTCCAGGCCGGGTCCGGGGTGGAGAAGGAGACCGTGAGGGTCTGCCCCGGGGTCAGGGACCGGAGGAAGGCCAGCCCCACGTCGTAGCCGTTGGACGCGCCGGAGAGGAGGACCTGATCGGGCTGGAGGACCCGTTCACTGGCGTCCTCCGACACCTCCTCCACCCGCAGGGTCAGGGACTCCCCGATGGATGCCCGACCGCCCACAATGGCCGCCACCACGTTCACCCCATCGGAGGCGACGGAGGGGCCGGTGGCGTGGTCTGTCCGGTAGTCATAGGTGAGCATGGTGATGCCCGCCTTGTCCACCCGAGGCTTGTTGAGGGAGGCCAGCTTCACGCTCTGGGTATCCGTGGAGGCGGTGATCTCCAGCTGGGGCTCCCCGATGACCGCGCTGCCGTCCTGGCGGAAGCCCACGGCGTAGTAGCTGGAGGCCCCGGAGAGGAGTTGGCCGGCGGAGATGAGCAGGCCCAGGGGGTAGCCGGTGGCGGTGTCGTAGAAGTCGCCGTTGACCGCCCCCACCACCCGGTAGCCCAGGCCCTCGTAGTACCGGGCCGCCTCGGAGGCGGTGAGCCGGGCGCAGACCGAGCTGCCGTAGGCGGCCACGGGGACCACCTGCCCGGCGCCGGGGCTGTTGGACAGGGCGGACAGGCTGAGGGTTCCGTTGGTGAGCAGCCAGCCGGGGATGTCCTCATCCGCCGGCGGAGTGGATTCGCCGGGGGCGTCGGGGCCCACAGGGATCGTAGGGGTGAGGGGCGGCAGGTCCGGAAGACCGCCGGCCGGGGAGTAGGTGAAGTAGTACTCGTGGCGGGGCTTGTTGTAGCCGTCGCTCCAGAAGATGTTCTCGCTGTAGACCACGCCGTCCCCGATGGCGGCGCTGCGCAGCCACACCTCCTGACCGTAGGCCTGGGAGTCGGCCAGGGCTGTGGAGGCGGGCAGGAGGGCGAGGACCAGGACCAGGGATAGGAACAGGGATATAGCTCGTTTCATGGGATCTCCTTTACTATGCAGGGCAGGATCTATGTACGCCTCTTCCGGGCGGACAATATCCCTACTATAGCACAACCGGGTGGAAATGTCCACCTCTGGAGCCTGGATAAAATTTCCTGAAGCCGCTTAAAGGCGTCCAGCCTGAGAAGGCCGTGTTATTGGAACTTCCAATAACACGGCCTCTTCTCTCTCACTCCCCTGCTAATCGCGCCTCCTGGGCCGCCAGGGTGGCCAGGGTGTCCCCCAATTGGACGAACACCGCCGCCAGCACGGCCAGCTCCGAGGCGGACATGGCGCTGTAGAGCGCGTTGGACACCGCCGTCACCAGGGCGGTCAGCTCCCGTGGGTCCATGGAAATCCCCCCTCGGGCTATCTTATGCCGCCCCGTCCGTCCCCGCGCCAGCGATAGACAGCCCATAAACGCCGGCCCGCAGGGCGCGCCTCCCAGGGAAAAGAAACCCGGGGGTGAAACGCGCCTTGCAATCCCCGGGCGGTCTATGGTAAAATAGCCCCAAGAACCGTGAAAAGGAGAAGGGAATGAAGGGTTTTCTGGTCCTGCTGGCGGCGCTGCTGACCCTGACGGGCTGCGGCGCATGGGACGACGGCGACGCCTCCGCCTTCGCCCCCGGGGAGGAGGAGCGGCTGACAGTCTACACCTCCCACAAGGCGGAGGTCTACGGCCCGATTGTCCGGGAGTTCGAGGAGCGCACCGGCATATGGGTCCAGGTGGAGACCGGCGGCACCGCCGAACTGCTGGAGCGCATCGCCGGCGAGGGGGAGGACACGCCCTGCGATCTCCTCTTCGGCGGCGGCGTGGACAGCCTGTCCGCCTGCGCGGATCTCTTCGAGAGCTACGAGAGCCCCCGGGCCGCTGACCTGGACCCGTCC
>OFGO01001417.1_pt1 | contig 17614 bp, 24 predicted proteins | sample 1521761 | NCBI WGS metagenome assembly OFGO01 (sample SAMEA3504128, study PRJEB24116) | mouse gut metagenome | biome: mouse gut; feature: mouse-associated habitat; material: faeces | place: Denmark | collected 2011
CTCCTGTTCTCGGCTATATTCTTATTATAGTCCTATTATAGCCGAAGTATAAGCGCCGTGCAAGCCTAAATTGGCTGCTGGAAGAGGGTTCCCGGCTCTTTTCCCTCGCAGTTCCCTCACAAGTTCCGGAACAATGCGCAGCACTTCATCCACATCCGCCTGTGTATTATCCTCGTTGAGCGAGAGCCGGAGCGCACCAACCGCCGCCTCATGGGAGCGGCCTATCGCCAGCAGCACATGGCTGGGGGACAGAGACTGAGCGGTACACGCGGAGCCGGTAGAGGCGCAGACGCCATGCCGGTCCAACAGCAGCACCAGGCTTTCTCCCTCGATCCCCTCAAAGGAGAGGTTCACATTTCCGGGCAGCCTGTTTTCCGGGTCACCGTTCAAAACAGCGTGAGGGATTTGCGACAGCCCCGCGGTCAGCTGGTTCCGAAGGGCAGACACCTTTTGCGTGTTTTCCGTCATGTGGGCGCAAGCCTCCTCCAGCGCCGCCGCCATACCCATGATGGCCGGCACATTTTCCGTTCCGGCGCGGCGGCCCTGCTCCTGATCTCCGCCCTCGATCAATCTGGTCACAGGGATACCCTTCCGGGCATACAGCGCCCCGATCCCCTTCGGCCCGTGGAATTTATGGGCGGACAGGGACAGCAGATCGATATTCTGGGCCTTCACGTCAATGGGGAGGTGGCCCGCCGCCTGTACCGCGTTGGTATGGAATGTAACGCCCTTTTCCCGGCATACCACGCCGATCTCGGAGATGGGCTGAATGGATCCGATCTCGTTGTTGGCGTACATGATGGTTACAAGGCAGGTATCCTCCCGGATGGCCCGCTCCACTTGTTCAGCGGAAACAATGCCATTGGAATGGACACCCAGCAATTCAACCTCATAACTCTCCCGCTCCAGCTTTTCCAGGGTGTGCAGAACGGCGTGGTGCTCAATGGCCGTGGAGATGATGTGCCGTTTTCCGGCCTGCGCGCCTGTTCGGACGGCGGAGAGGATCGCCTGATTATCCGACTCGCTGCCTCCCGATGTAAAGATGATTTCATCGGGGAAAGCGTTGAGGCAAGCCGCAATACGCTCTCGGGCATCCCTCAGAGCATCCGCGGCCCTTTGGGCGGGGGCATACAGACTGGAGGGGTTGTACCAAATGTCCTCCATACACAGGAGCATGGCCTGGATGACCGCCGGGGTCATCTTCGTGGTGGTCGCATTATCCATATAGATCATTTTATCCACATCCTTTCATGTCTGAAAAATGAGATTGGAAGCGCCGCAAAACGACGCTTCCAATCAGTAAAGCTGATATTTCTTTGTTGGATAATAGAGAAGCCTACCTAATTTAGCTACTCTTCATCCTCAACATATTCAAGAATATCTCCCGGCTGGCACTTCAAAACCTTGCAGATTGCGTCTAAGGTGCTGAACCGAACGGCCTTGACTTTTCCGGTCTTCAAGTAAGATAGATTGACATTAGATATACCAACTTGGGCGGCAAGGTCATTCAAGCGCATTTTCCTATCCGCCAACACTCGGTCAAGCCGAATAATAATCATAATGTATGATCCACCTCGTCCTGCAAATGCACTCCGTAATGGATGATATATGCTGCTACAATAAAGGCAATACTGGGAATCAGCATATTGAACATAGCCTGTCCCGTAGAAATAGACATTCGACCATCTGATACAAGATTGGTGAGTTCGCAGAGCAGCAGTTTGATATATGGGACAAAAACGGCCGTCAAAAATTGGAGCAAGCCGTAATAAAGCAAATAAGAAGCATTTTGCTCCGTAAAAATCTGTCCCTTCCGTATATTGGAAAACACCCGACTCAAAAACCAGAAAGCAATAATCATTGGAACTGAGTTGACCGCATACATGAGCGAGAGGCCAATTTGAATCTTCAAATCAATTTGGTCATCGTCATTTGTCCATACTCGAATATCATCACCCATGTGGACAGTCATACTGCGAGAATGGGGATTGTGGTTTTCCTCTGCGTAAATTGCCCGCTCAAAACTTTCTGTTTTTGTGTGCAAGAAAAAGGTTTGACGGCCCATAAAGCAAAGGATAGTACATAGAATGTAGAAACAGATTGCAAAATAGCAAGCAAATTCCATAAGTTGGGCGGCAGGTCTTGCAAATCGCTCATTCATCAATTTTTGAACGAATTTCATAGTGTATCACCTCAGATTCATAATAGCAATGCCATTCACATTTGTCAAGAATTATTTAATGATTATCATTAAATAATTCTCGTTTTAATCCGTCTATCAAATGCGGAGAGCTGCGGCAATGCAACCCCCCGCATGATTGTGACGGATAGATACTCGCCTGCTTTACGCAATCTTCTGTTCGCCCCAGCGGATCTGGAATTTCCCTTCATCATCCATTTCCCGGCGCATCAGGAGGGCCAGCAGGTTGTAATCAACGCCGAATTTCTCATAAATCTGATCGAGGTCGGTGTCCTGGCCCTTCATAAACAGGTTGATCTTCTCCTTTGCCATCACCATTTGAAGCAAATTGGACTCCAGGCTGCCAATATAATTGAGGAAGTAGATGTCCTTATACTCCGTAGAGGTAAATCGAATAAACCGCATGTAAAACTGGCTCATACCGGAGTTGTTATAGTGCATTTCCGGGATCAGGATTTTATTGACATAATCAAAGTTGACGCTGGACGGAAGGCTCTGCTGGGTGCAAAGCAATATCCCATTTTTGCTCTCTTTGAGGGTTTTCCTCAAAGCCCTCCGCTGCTTGAACGTCCAGGTCGAACCTGTGACGGTAAACAGCGGTCGGTCCGGCAAATACTCCCGGATTGCCTCGGCGTAGGCATCCAGCACATTCTTGTGTCGCACACCGATGGCAACGATCTCGTTATCCCACTGACCCGCCATTTCCACCGCCGCTATGATCTTTGTGGGGGTGCTGCCCTTGTATTCTTGCAGAGTGTTGGGAGCGGCCGCCGCCCGGAGCAGCAGCGTAATCTGCTGCATCAGGCGGAGCATGGCGTCCTTGCGGGAATTGCCGGTAGAGTTAAAATACTCCCGCTGTATCCGGCCAAATTCCTTCACCACAACGTCATAAACGGCTTTTTCTTCATCAGTGAAGGAGAGCGGCACCTGATGGAAGCGCCGGATCTCTTTCCCGGTGACCTCCTCAAAGGTACGGGTGATCACTGTTTTGCCCAGAATGTCATTCAGTTCATTGGCATTGTAGATATCCTGTGTCCGCTCGCCTATGCCGAATACCGTGGGCTTCTCCGGCAGATGGCAGGCAGAGAACAGAGAATACCCACGCTTGTAGGCGGGGATAGGACGGCCATACCAGCTGTTGCTTTCGCTGTCAATATCATTGGATTCTTTGTCATAGGAATACACCGTTTCACACCAGCAGATCATATTGATGGAATTGTTATAGAGCAGTTCCAGTTGGGGCGCAAACTCCGAGATATTGTTGCGGGTGCTGGTACCGGTAGTCAGCTACTTTATCCGGCAGCGGCGGAAACAGGACAATGACGCCTTGGCCCGAACGGAATTGGGGTTGGAAATTTCATCGCTTTCATCCAGAACCAGCATGATGCGCTGGTGGTGTCTCTTTACCCACCGCTTGATGTGCCTCTGGAGCATTCCCAGCCTGTTCAGCGTAATCAAAACAAAATCGCCGGGTTTAATGCATGCCAGGTCTTCCAGCTTTTCCACAAATACATAGGACAAGCCGTAGTTTGGCAGCACTACATCCCAGTTGTTGCGAATAGAGATGGCCGAGGATACCACCCAGGTGGAGTGCAGGCCTTGGTTCTGCATCCGGTATAGCCCCATGGCAATGGCGGCCAGTGTCTTGCCGCTGCCCTGTTCCCATTGGAGCATTCCGTACCGCTTCTGAAGCATCCGATTGATGTCCCGGCGCTGGACGTCGTTGAGGTAGATAGATTCCTCATTCTCAGCGTCCCACAGGGTAAACTCCTTCAGCCACTTGCCAATCACCGGGTCCTCCGCCATATCCTCAAAGGATTGGCTCTGATTATCATACTCTCGCCTCTTCCGGCAGAGCAGACGCTCAAACCCCGGGAACCGCTCCGGTTCATTGTCCAACACCGCCTGATAGATGGGGACAGGTATTTTCATATCACCGGCCAGGTTGCCGCGGGCTTTGGCGCTGTATGCCTTATAGACAAAGCTGTCATTTTGCTTGATCAGGGCGATCACATCCCGCTCCGGCTTTTGGTTCTGCCGACGCAGCGCTCGACGTAGATAGGAAAGCACCTTGGTCTCCGTCAGCCTGATCCGCTGCCACTCCTTATAGTCCATACCCTTCGGCATGGTCTGGGTATAGAAGCGGTGCAGGTATTCGCAGCACTTGGCGTACTGCTCCCTGGTGGCGGGATGGACCATGATCTGATAGAGCAGCTTTTGCGTCTGATAGGCGAACTCCTTTGAGGCGCTGTGCTCCTTTGCCAGCTCCAGCAAAACATGGGATTTGTTCTTCTCCAGGTCGGCTTTAGGCAGCATCAGCATCTGTTCATAGATACGTTCCGCCTCCGCCGCCGGGTCAAATCCACAGGAGAGCGACCACGCCAGCTTTGTTGTGTAGCGGTGGGGCGTCCAGCCTTTCACCTCGCTTTTCTTCTGCCACAGCTGGAGTTTTGTGGAGAACGACTCCACGCCGAGATCGGAAAAGGCGTCATCCGGCAAGCCGACCTGTCCTAAAAAGCTGAATTGCCGCTCCATCTCCTTGATCATCGCTTTATCCTGGAAATCATCCGCAAGAAATGATCGGGGAACGATCAGGGCCAGGATGCCCAGCGGCTTCAGCAGCTCCGCCGCCTTACGGCAGTAGTACAGTTGGGACAGAATTTCCTTGCCCTCTCCAGCCCACCAGCGGAGGTTGAATGGAGGATTTCCTACCACACAATCAAAACGCAGCCCCGGTTGGTAGGTGCGGATATCTCCGGGTGTAATATTGGCAGTGGGGAACAGGAACCGGGCCACTTTATAGGCTTTGGCGTCTATCTCACAGCCATAAAGATTGGACTCCACAGGGAAGAAGTTGAAAAAGCTGCCCTTCCCGCAGGTGAGGTCGGCCACCAAATCAAATGGAGCGGGCTTGAGAGCAGAGGCCACCAGCTGGCAGAGATCCGGCGGAGTGAAAAACTGGCCGTTCTCAATCTCCTTTTTCGCCTCGCTGTAGCTGTGGTAGTCGCCATAGTCCTTTCGCTCCAATCCATGCAGGCCGCCGTCGCCGGTGTAAGCGTTATAGATGTCTTCGCCGGTGATCCCGGCCTGAGCCGCCGTTCCTCTGTCAATCAGGTATAATACCTTTTCATTGAGCGTTTTACGGCTCTCCACGTCAGATGGTCCGGGATGATACTCATATTTCATTTTACAATCTTCTCCTTAATATACGGTACCCAGATACTTGCTGATAAACTGCTCTGCGTACTCCGGCGAACGGAACTTCAAATCGACACGATTGTTTTTGAACAGCTTGATTTGTTTCGCCATATCGCAGGTTGGAAACTCCACCACCGTCTCCTTTGTACCAGCGGGGGTAAGCAGTGGAAAAAAACCTATGGGCAGCACCCGATAGCTGTCTGTCTCAAAATGCACCAGCCCCCAGAGGATATCCTTCATACCGTTCTGCAGCTCCCAGGTGTCTTTTGACCAGCTTTTGAGGCCGCAGAAATAGCCGGTAAAACAGATGGTGTCCTTCCTGCGCTCAAATCGTGGCTGTTGTGTCCTGGCATCCCATGCAGCATTATGGCATTTAGCATACAGCTCATAAAACGCCTGCTCGGAAAAGCTGCGGCCATCCAGCCGGAGGATGATTTGGTCCACTACGTCCTGATACCGAACAGTTAGCGTCTGCATTTGCGCATGGTACGCCTCATTGAGTCTCGAACGCTCACTTCTCGGGCACCCGTCTGGTCGTTTCGGCAAGAGGGCTTCGGATACATCCGAGGAGTCCACAGAGACATGGTAAGTAGAATTAAAGTAGCGGGTCAGAGTTATGATGAAATCAGTGTGCAGCGCTTCTATGTGCTGGTCAATCAACTGCCTGGATATGGATGGCCCATTATGGGAGACAAGATAGTTGTGGTAAAATGGGCTATTACTGTCCCCAAGCAGTTCCTGCTGCGCTTTGGTCATATCCTCCCAAAAGAACGACAGCTCCTGAAAACTGACGATGGCCGTCTCATAGGCTTTCTGATGAAGCGAACAGTAATCCCTGTCCATCTCTGTTATGCGGTGATCTGCCTGAATCTCCACCGCTGCAAATTCTTGCTGCAATTCCATAGTCGTAATCCCTCCTTAGATGCAAAAGGGCCCGGCAGACTTTGTTTCATCTGTCGGGTCCTTGTTTCAATTTGCCATATCGTGATAATATGGCGCCATTCCACGCTGTTTCAGATGCGGCCCCGATTAGACCGTCTCACGCAACGGAGCCAAAGTAATCGGCCACGAACTGCCGGGCGTAACCCTCGCCAGTAAAGCGGATATCCATGCGGCCGTTCTTAAAGAGCCGGATCTTCTCCAGCTTCTTGCAGTCCTCCAGCTCCCACAGGTCATACCACAAGCGGTCCTTTTCAGACAGCAGATCCGCTATCCCATCGGAATATTGGCCCAAAACCCCGGTTTCAAAATACGCCAGCGCCTTCAAAACGCCTTTCGCGCCATCATGGATGCGCCATTGCTCACATCCGTTGTAGTAGCCATAGTCACACGCGCTCTTGAGAATCTTCACCAGGTTTTTCTGCTGCGAAAAATTAGACTTCTGCCCAAGCCATGCAGCGGAATGGCATTGTTCCAGCAATTGATAAGGCCCCTGCTCCGCAAAGGTCCGGCCATTAAAACCGGCCAGGATTTTGGCCACGGCATCCTCATAGCGAAGGACTACCGGGGACCAGTCAAACTCATCCTCTGCGCAGATCCGGTCCGGTTCCTCGGGTAGAAGGCTGGCCGCAATGGAAAAAGAACTGATGGAAAGATGATAAGCGGTGTTCAAATAGGATACCAGCGTGTCGATGAACTCTGCATGCAGGGTAAAAATATGATTCAGCAGGTAGTTTACATCTATTTCGTGCCACCAGCTGGACACAAGATATTTATCCTTCCAGGCATCTTTGCAGTCTTCCGGATCAAATAAGACAACCTTCTGCTGGCGGTACATATCCGACAACAGCCCTCCAATTTGATAAAAGCCCGTTACCGCATCCTGATAAGCCTCCTGATGGCGTTGGCAGAACTGACGGTCCGCCTCAGTCATACAGTCAGATACCTTGATCTCCACTGACGAAAACTTTTCTAACAAGTCCATACTGACTCCTTTTTTCAAACCGGTCTGCCGGAGGAGACCCGCATGACGCGGACGTACTCCGGCAGACTTCTATTCAAATTGTGGAGCGGTCCACAAGTCAAAGTGGGAACCGTCCATTGGTGGAGTAGTTCCACTCAATGGTGCCGTCCGCGTACTGGATGACACCATGGGCAGACAAACTCCATTCATCTTTCACGCGTTTCATGTAGGCGATGTGTTCCCCTAACGCCACAGACTGCCGCTCCTGCTCCTCGCTAAAGTAAAAGCAGTTGCCGGTGCAGAGGTAGTCCCCTCCGTTGCGATTGGTATAGACTCTGCCAACGACAGGAACGATGTACTGTTTTTCCATGCTTCCCCCCTCACAGCTCAAAGCTGCAGTCCAGGAATTTGCTGGCGGTCTCATAGCCGTTGTCCTGCAAGAACTGGCTGATGTCGCCCAGAGCCTTCATGTAGGGCGGGCGGAACTGGCACACCTCCGCAAAATGCAGCGGATATCCGTCCGAGGGAATGACCTCGACCAGTCCTTTCAGCATCTCCGGCTGTCGTACATACAAATCCAGCAAATCGTTTATCAGCGGAATGCTGCGGTCACCCGTTACCCGGAGTACCGCGCCGCCGGATTGGTCAATGCGGTCCCTGCCGTTCAAATAATCATAAAACTTTTTCACAATATCGAAACCTTTCCTTTTGATTTTGGCCGTTGTAAAACAGACGAAAGCGCCTGCGGCGTCAAAACTCCTTCCATACGGTCGATTCTCCGGTTGCTTTATCAAAGGCCATGATCAGCCGACTTCTCGCCCCGGAGGGAGATACCGCAAACGGCTCCCGCTTGTACTCGTTCTCAACAGACTGAATGGCCCGGAAGATGTCATAGGCTTCCACCTGAAATTTCCGGGTAGTGCGCTCTTCAACGATTACGGTGAAGTTCCTCAATTCAAACCGCCGCCCATGTACGGACACTCCGTTCTGTTCGCCGTCTTCCGGTTCCGCTTTTATGATGTCCCACTGGAAAACATCGCCATATCGCTCCAGACGAATGCAGTTTTTCGTCCTTATTGTATAGCGGTTACTGGGAGCCTGAACGCTGACGGGGATGTTCATGGACGCGGCCAACCTCTTGTATGATGCATCCATAGCACATTGAACGCTTTTCAGCATGGAAAAGCTCCGAACAGAGGCTTCAGAGCCGCCGTGATCGCCGTTCCCCTTGAACAACAAGAGATAATTCACTTCACTCATTTTAAAATCTCCTTTTTCATTGTGTATAAAGTATCCAACGAATCTTTCCCCCTGCCGGGTATCGGGCTGTGTCACGGGGCCGTGAGGGGCAGTTCCAGCCGCCAGCGGACGCTTTTGTCACGCCCTCCGGCAGGAAGCCCACTGCCCGGAGGCTGCTGCCGCTCTCTTCCGGGAGCGTATAAGTCAGAAACCGGTGGTACCCCAGCTCACGCCCAATGCGGACCGCACGGGCGTAGAGGCTGCTGCACACATCCGCATAGCGGGGGTCGGCACAGCAGCGGTTGATCTCCAGCGTCTTGCCGTCCATCTGGCAGCGGGCTTTTGGAATGCTGGCAACGGCAACGCCTACCGGCTCCGGCTCTCCGGGAACACGCAGGCAGACGGAAAACTTGTGAAACGTCGGTCCGGCGTTGTGCCGGTGGTGCCGGTCGATGTAGGCGCTGGCCTCCCGGAGCGTGATGGGGACGGCCTCCAGTCTGGTGACCAGACTGGAGGTGATGCCGTCCACACGGTAGAACCGGCCATAGCCGTCCTCGGTGTCCGTGAGCACATAGTCCCCGCGTTTGCGCCGTACCGCAAGGGTCTGCTGCCGCCGCTTGTCCTTCAGCCGCATGGGCTGGAGAGGCGGGGCGGACGGCAGGCCGTCAATATCCACCGGCAGGTCCGGGGCTGCGGCCAGCACCGGGTTCTCTGCCGCCCATTTCGGGTCGCTGGTGTGGAACGCCCGCAAATGATAGGGCATCTTCCAGCAAAGAGCGTCCATTCGGCAGTCAAAGGCGGCATCGTCCAGGGTGGGGGAGCAGCGATAGGTGTGCCCGTCCAGCTGGGCCAGGAACACATGATAGTTCACCCAGCATGATGTCATAGGCATTCCTCTTCACAGCCCATTTCCCAGGCTGCGCTTTGGTACGCCTCCTGTTCCGTGGGTTTAATTTTGCAGTTCTCATGGGCGACAGCATGGGTGCACGCCAAAAACACCTGTTCAATCAAGGCCTGGGGCAGTTCAGCAGTAAACCGGTGTTTGCCGCCGGTATGGTCAATGTAGTAGACGTTGCTGGGATGTACTGCAGATGCCTCCGTGTCAACCACGATATAAAACAGGCGCTGCTCAAAGTCGTAGTTTACACAGACACCAAAGCAGTTTGGGTCAAAGTGATCTCCGTCGATTTGGCGCGCCTCGACCTGCATTGCCTGGGAAGCATTGGAGAGAGCCACCCAAAAGGTGATGGCGTCATCCTCAGAAATATCATAGTGCTCCACTTGTTCCGCTTTCATTGGAGCGTCTGTCAGTCTTTTTCCCGACAGAGCCGAGGGGCGGGCGAAATTGGATTTGTTTTTGGCCGCAACAGTGCGCTGGGCCTTGAGGTAGGCCATTGCCATCGCCTCGCCGCCCACATCGCTGTCACGCTGCCTTTTCCCGCGCTTTTTCCGGCACTTTTCCATAGCCTTATCATAGTCGTAGCCGATACCGGCCTGGTATTTCTTCGAGATTTCCTCCAGCTTGTCTGCGTGAAGCTCATAGACGGCCCGGTGGCAGCCTTGCAAATTCCACTCCCCGCAGACCATGCGCAGCATTTTGGCATAGTCCCGCAGGGCGTTGACGATTTTGCAGATGTCGCCGTAGCAGGTCTTGATTTCACAGGGGCCGTCCAGGTCCTGAAAGCAAATGCTCAGTTCCGTACCCAAGGCGTCCAGCTCCAGCGGCTGGGAAACCACCGGTTCAAATTCCCCGCAGGGCAAATTCAATGTTTCATTACTCATACACACGTACCTCACAGTTATCTTTTTGCCCGTCAGGCAATTCTGCTTTGTCGCTCATTCCGGTCAGATGGAAGCTCAAAATCCGTTCCACACTTGCCGTCCGCAGTATTCAAAGCACTCTGCGTCGTTGCAGTCCTCCGGCGTCAGGTCCGTGATCCTCTTCCGGCTTCGGGACATAAACAGAGTGGACTTCATCGGCGGCATCGGGGTCTTGTCTCGGAGCAGGTTATCAATGCCTACAATAGCGGCGTAGGTTTCCGGCTCATGCTGCTGGACATACTGGTAGAAATAGTTCCGGTGGAACGGACAGAAGGCACAGGCACTGGCCTTGGTGTCCAGCTTCCACTTCTCCAGAATGTACTTGTAATTGTCCGCCCTGGTCAGGCCCATTTTCACCAATGGAAACTTGTTGACAAACAGCCGATTGGGATTTTCCTTGCAGCGGTGCTTCTCCTCCGCGCTGAATCCCATGTGCAGTTCGTGGGCCTTAATGTCCACTGACCAGAGACGCTGGCCTTTTTTATAGCCCAGCAGCTCCCAGCGAATAAACTTTGCGATCATTTCAACCTTATAATCTATGGTGCAGTTTCGCGGCATCTTGGCCTTGTGACCGTCCTCCATCAATGTCCACCATGGGATACTGACGGTGCGGCGCTGCCCAAAATTCTGTAAAAAGTCCTGGTACAAAGGGGTATCCAGAATGTAAAAGGGGATGCCGGCTTCATCGCAGACACAGTGAATAAAGTCCACCTGCTGCTTCACCCAGACCGGTTCCAAGCCCAGGTCACAAAAGATGATCGCGTCATAAATTGGAACGTCTGGGTACAGGCTGGCGCCGGTGATAGCCTGCTCACAGGCCATCAGGGCCAGGGCCGTGGACTGCATCCCGGCGCCACAGGAGAGAATCTTCATTTTGGGTCTGCCTCCCGCTCCAATTCTCTCCTTGGTGTGTAGCGGTGGATCTCCTCGTTGATTCGCCAATATTCTTGATATTGGCGGCCGCAGTTACACCAGTTGATCTGTTTCTCGTTCATGTGTCAGCCTCCTTCATTTTCGGTGGGAATGGGCTTTCCATTGTCATCCACAGGTCCCACCTTGTTGTCAATCTCATGCTCACAGTATGGGCAGACACGAAAGATGCGGCAGCCGCCGGGAATATCCACTTTCCCATATTTGGCTTCTTCCAGCGGCACAGATTCACCGCAGTTTTGGCAGTAGCCAGGATAGTAAATCTCAATTCTCATAGCACCTCCTATGCGGCTTCCTCTGACGCCTGGGCTGTGACAGCCTGGATCAGAGCGTTCATACACTGGAAAAACTTCTGTGAACACCGTCCGCCTTTCGAGCGAAAATATTGCAAACGCTTGCATTTCCCATCTTGAATGGTAGCATTAACCAGCTTTTCATTGATCCAGCCCTGTGTTCGGAGTGGGACATCCACCTGGTACAGCCGCATCAGGTAATTTATGATGGAATAGGTGCTGGAGCTGTATTTGCTCTGGCAAAAACGGACCTTTTCGTTCTTCAGTACACCGCCGTTCAGAATGGTCTGAACAGCGGCCGCAACAGCCTGCTCCGCAATTTGGTTCTGTTCCACGCAGTATGCTCTTTCCTCCTCCTCAGCGAGAGCCCGACGGGCTACATGTTCATCCTGACGTCTTTTGCGATATACCTCAGAGAGCTCCATACACCGGGCAAGATCATTCATTACCAGCGCACCGATAAAATCCGGGAACGTCTGTCCGCCGTTTTCTCTTGCTTTAAGATAGATGCTGACATGATCGTTCAGGAAATTCAGAATATATTCCACCTGCCGGGCAGGGTCTCCACCATACTGCTCAATTTCCTTTTGCTCCTCCGCCACTGCCGCACTGACTGCATCATTGCCGCCGGATGCTTTGAGCGCATCAATCCACGCCCCACGCTTTTCCCTGCCTCCGTACAGCTTTTGGGCCGCAGGTTCAAAGCCGCAGATGTCGGTCAACTTATAATCAGTCAGCCCAATAGAGACAAGGTAGCCGTTGGCCTCGACATAGAGGATGTACCTGTCATTCTCAGTTCGGGGGTAATCCACGGTTGGCTTCCCGGCGGAGCGCCACAGCCGGTAGGTCTGTGTGCCGTCAGAGACCTCCCTTTCCAATACCGCCCGCATTCTGCGGTCCTCCCGGTTGAAATTGCCGTTATAGAAAAGCGGGGTCATCAATTTACTGGTTTCCATATTGTCCTCCTCAATGCTTATAGGCCAGTACAGCGCCGATGCAGTATCGGACGCCAGGCTGGGCCTTACGCAGAAATTCCTCCAGAGGCGTAGGTTCCAGGCCCTCGCCCCACAGTACATAGTCGCCGTACTTCTGGGTAAAGGCTTCCGTCAGGTCAAAAATCAGCCCCTGCACTTGGTCATGCTCATGGATAAACTGGGCCTCGTTCAGCTGCTGCAACGCAGTTACAGCCTGCTGGAAGGCGGCAAACCGGTTCTCAAAATAGAGGTCTGCTGCCTGGGAGTCAATGGTGAATGTCTCACCGTCCAGCTCACCCAGCCGGTTCTCCTCCAGCCATGCGCCAAATCGGGTGATTACATCGCTCCGGTCTCCTGCCGCCTCCACGGTGTCAGCAATGGGGAAAGCGTCCGGGTGCTCGTGGTACTCCCAGGACACTGTCCATTCGCTCACCGGGACGGGGGCCTGGAGCAGTTCATAGATATAGTTTTTCATCTGTTTTCCTCCTTGAACGGAGGTGGACGGCTGACCATACAGCCGTCCACCTTTGTCAAAATTATTTGTCGGGAGTTTCCTCCCACACATAGCAGTCATAGCCAGCGAGCGTGTCGAAGTCAATGACCCGCTCTACCTCCGGTGGCTTGAGCCTGACGATCCGGTAATCTTTCCCACACTTACGGTAGAGAAAGTCCGTCTTTGCGTAGCGCAGACAGTCAAAGGTCAGCATCTGCTCCAGACTGGTGCGCTGTCGATTTGCATCAGGGTCATAACTGAACTCAGTGCCAAAAACAAATTCACCGGTCACAATATTTTGGATTGCATACATACATATCACCTCTTCCTCTGCTGGCCTGTGTGCTGATCGCATCTAGGCCGCATCCAAGGGCCGTTCACCTGGAAACAGGCTTAACTGAGTATTCTTCGGCGGTGTGGCTTTCGATGTCTGCCTTTGTTGGAGCAGTTCGTCAATCCGATCCCCGCCCAGCAGCTTTTCCGCCCGGCGTTTCCAAATGTCCTCCAGATGATCCCAGCCGCAGGTCAGGATCATCCTCTCAACTTTCCGGATTCTCTGGGCTTTTGCCGCCTCACGCCTTGCCCGCTTCTGGGCCTTGGCCGCTTTCAGGCTGTCGGCCGCGTGAATGACCTCTATGCCGTTGGCGACATCCTGAAGATCCTGCAAAATGTCCCGCTTATCCACTCTTGCGGCTCGAAGATTGATGATCTCGATTTCCAGCGATTTGTCAAAAAACAGATCATGGTGGAACTCTGATCTGACACGATCTTCGATACGGCCCCGTCCATATTTGACAATGGCCTTGCACAGTGTCAGCGACGCAGTGCTGCCCAGCAGCTTGCGGCCCTTCTCCACGATGGTTTTCCGCTGGTCTGGGAACAGGCCCTCGCCTTTTACAGTCCAGGACCTCCGCAGGTCGTAAAACACATTTCCTTTTCGCGTATCCAGCTCTTTTGCCAGGACATCGCAATAGGAGCAGCAGCCCAGGTTGGCACAGTCTATCGGGTCATAGAACGCTTTCCAGGTTTTTGTTGTCCGGCCATAATGGCTCTGCTGACGGCATACGCGCCCGTTATGCTGGACCTTAAACACTTCCCAGCGTTCGCCGGCTTCTTTCCATACACGGTCATGGGCTTCCTCTACGCTGCCCTCATAAGTATACGGGCGGTCTGTCTGATGACAGGCACATTGGTAAACCTGATCTCCGGAACCTCCGGTAAGCCGCTGTGAGCCCAAAAGCGGGTCACGCAGCGGGCATGGAGCGGAGGGGAATACTGGGCAGCAAACGACCGGGTTCCCGTTCTCTACCCGCCAATCCACGCCGCCAAAAGACATATAGCCGTTCAAAAACTGTCTGCCCGCGGCCAGCAGCCCGCAGGGTGTCTCCCACACCATGCCGCGGATCGCCTCGCCGGTGTAGGTCCAGCCGCCATAATAGTCCTGATATGGATGTGTTCCCGGCGGCGTGTCCTCCGGCTTCCAGCCCTCCGCCAACAGGCGCCTGGTCAGTTCGTTCAGCTCAGCCATGGTTATATCCCCGCGCAGGGGCGCATCCCGAAGAAGCCCTCCAGGATGTCCCGGAACTCCGCCTGGGTCTTGCCGTGCTCCTTGCAGAGGCAGTCCTCGCAGACCTGATAGGTCTTATATCCCAGGGCCTTGCTGGCCCGGTCGTCCCAGCTGTTCAGCTCCCTGCCGCAGAGCGGACACGGGATGCCCAGCTTACGCAGCCTTGCCATGGGTGAAATCAAATGCGGGAGCGTTCTCCTCCGGCGTGCCGGGGAGGATCTTCAGAGTATAGCCGGATTCCCGCAGGAGATTGAACATGGCGATCATGCGGTCCAATTCCTGATCTTTGCTTTTCAGAGATCCTTCCGCAGGCTTTTCCGGTTCCGCCGCCGCAGGTCGCCACTCAGCGTCCACGGGTTCGTCCGGAACAGCGGGGGCGGTCAGCTTCGTCCACAGGGAGCGAAGCGCCGATACCAGCAGCAATCCAAACAGCGTCCGCTTCCTGGGCGCCAGATGGATGATCTCCTCCGCTTTTGCCTCGCAGATCTCGCTGGCGGCCACGGTCAGCTTGCCGGTCTCCACGTAGGAGGCGGCCAGGTAGCAGGACACGGCGGCGCTCTCCGACGCGATGAGCTGCGGCGTCTGCACGCGCTTGGCAATCAGACGCTTGCAGGTCACGGAAGCGGCCTCCAGATCGTCTACACGGATGTCGTCCGCAGAGACGCTGCCGGCGTAAATCGTCCCGTTGCCGGAAATGCTCCTGGCCTTGGTGCTGTCCAGCACCTTCAGGCAGCCTTTGACCACGATGCGGTCTGTGGTCAGATTTTCGTAGGATACAGTTTCGCCCTTGGGAATGTAGATGGTTTTCATGACATTTTCTCCTTCTCAGTTTTGTTCTTTCTGAGCTTCGCCAATAAAATAGCCGGAGCGTCGGGCATAGTCCAGCAGGGTCCCGGTATCCATCCGGGCAAAGGCTTCCGCCGCACAGATAGCGCCTTGCAGATTCTTCTCCATGAGCAGGACTGTCATCTTTTGCAGGATGGCAATGGTCAATTCCTCCGAGGTGCTTTCTTGGATGGCCGTCCGGCCTTTATCCAGAAATACCTCCATTGCCAGTGAAAAGAGCATCGGATCGCTCCTGTGGAGTTGGTCAAAGGTTTCGTAGTCCATATGGTATTCTCCTTCTATGCCGCCGCTGCCATGGGCGTCTTCAGCCGGACCGGCAGCACGAGCGCACAGTCGCTGCGGCCATCCGCTTCCAGCAAAATGGGTGAGGCCGGTGTTCTGAACTTCATTCGAACACGGGGTTCTCCCTTGAATTGCCGGAGGGCATCCGCCATGTGATGCAGGTTGAACCCAATCTCCATCCTACTTTTGCCCTCCAACTGGACCCTGGTCTGATACCTGCACTCATCCGCCTGGGCCAGCAGCCTGCCGCCGCAGAAGCAGGCGTATGGCTTCTGACCAGCCGGTATGAGCTCCTTCAGATAGGTCAGCTCCGCCAGAAATTCATCCGGACAGCAGCAGACCTCCTCGCAAAATTCCGGGGGAATGGCACTGTCCAAGTCGAACGGCACAGCTTCCGCTTGACGGAATATGAGATGTGTCGTGTTGTCCGTGATGTCAACATAGCGGCGGTCAAGCCGCATGGATACATCCTGTTTGCCGAAGATCTTCAGATACTCCATTGATGTGACCGGTACCAGGAACGGCTTCGGCACAGACAACGCTTCATCTGTACTCCAGGCAGCCCGCAGGCCATCCAGACAGTAGATCCTGCTGCCCTTGAATTGGATGCTGGTGCTGCATACGTTCGTATTGGAGGCGGACTTCAGCGTGGCGTACTTGATCCGGTTGATCCGTTCCATCAAGAGGAAAGCGTTGGCCTGGAAGGAATATTCCGGCTCCGTCTCAGGCATTTCCGGATATTCCACCGGGTAGAAGGTGTGAAACTCTCCCACACGGTCTCCGCAGCTCATACAGAGCCGCAGCTGCCGCTTGAGGCCCTCTCCGGTTTCCGTCAGCTCTATGGCCAGCTCACCGTCAAAATGGCGGCAGGCTCTTACCACGCTCGCCGTACGGTGGAAGACGAAAGCAAAATCGTCTCCCTGCGCCGGGATCTCTGTAGTCAGCCATGTCTCCAGGTTAGTCCCCGTCAGGACACACCGCCCGTTGGTAAAACAAACCAGCACTTCCTCCAGGACCGGGAGAAATTTCGATTTTTGGACGGCCCTGCTCACCTTGTCCAGCGCCCCGGAAAATTCTTTTGCGTTTACGACTGCTCTCATGCCGCTTTCCTCCTTTGCTTTTTTTGAATTTCTGGCCGTACATTGACACTTCTGGTGGAAAAAGTGATCTTCCGCACCGAGCTGTCGCCAAGGGCAAGGATGTTATAGATCATATCCACCACAGCGGCAGCTGCTGTGATATTGGCCGCAATGCTCTGGGGAGCAGACACGGACGCTTCAGCGCAGGACAGCTCCGTTGGGAATTTGTCCGTATCCTCCAGCACATCCGGGTAGACCGCTCCGATAGGCGGGTAATAGGTTTTGCCGCCCCGGCGTATCCCACAAACTACCTGGCCGGTATACTCTCCGTTCCCGCTGTCGATGTAGATCAGCTCCTTTGCCTCCTGAAAAACGCGGTGGCAGAGCTGGCGGGACTTGTTGTTGTCCACCGCGCCGATCAGAATGACCTGCTCCCAGATGAACTTTGCGCGATCTATCCGCCAGTGGTCCGGCTTCAGCAGACGCCGCAGGTCATCCTCCTTCTCTACAAAGGACGGTACATACTCCGTCTCCAACCCAAATACTGTGGAGTACCGCTCAGCAAGCACTTTCGCCTTGTTTTCTCCCAGATCGGCCTGGATGAAATTCTGCCGTACCAGGTTTTTCTCCTCTACAACATCGCCGTCGCAGATGATGAACCGTACCGGACATTCCAGGGAGTACAGCAGGCGGTACAGGTGGGGCGCGATATGGCCCCCGGTCCCGCCCGCGCCCAGCATGACGATCTTGACCGGGCGTGTCTGAGAAAATTTCATCGAACATCTATCC
>OFGO01001419.1_pt1 | contig 17608 bp, 16 predicted proteins | sample 1521761 | NCBI WGS metagenome assembly OFGO01 (sample SAMEA3504128, study PRJEB24116) | mouse gut metagenome | biome: mouse gut; feature: mouse-associated habitat; material: faeces | place: Denmark | collected 2011
TTTTGAAGCGGGACGCCGTGACCAAGAAGCCGTTGAAGGGCGCTGAGTTCCTGGTTCGGGACAGCTCCGGCCATGTGATCGGCCCCAGCAACGGCCTTTACACCACCGGCACCGACGGCACCGTGACCGTCACAGGGCTGGCCCCCAATTCCACCATCGTGGTGTCCGAGAAAAAGGCCCCGGTGGGCTACATCCTGGACGAGACGCCGAAAAATATCGTGGTGCGCTCCGGCGTTGCCAACAGCCTGATCTTTGACAACGAACCGGGCACCACCCTGATCATCCGAAAGTTTATCGAAGGCACCGAGAATGAACCGCTCTCCGGCGTCTGCTTCAAGGTGGTGGACGGCGCTGGCGCTGCTGTCGGCCCGGATGATGGGGTGTATTACACGGATAAGGCCGGGGAGATCGTGCTGGAGGGCATCGAACCCGGCACCACCGTGATTGCCCGCGAGGTCAAGACCGTGGAGGGCTTCGTGCTGGACGGCACCCCCCAGGACATCAAGATCGTGGGCGGGCGTGTGCAGCAGCTCACCTTCTGGAATAAGCGGGCCGGGACGCTGGTGATCCAGAAAAAGGATAAGATATCCGGCGAGATGATCCCCGGCGCACAGTTCCAACTCACCTATGCCAACGGTGGCTATGTGGACAATGACAACGGCCACCTGTCCAGCAACGGTCTCTACACCACCGATGATAAGGGCGAGATCCGCATTTCCGGCGTGGTGGGCACCATCGTGGCAAAGGAGGTCAAAGCGGCCCCTGGCTATGTCATTGACAGCGGCACACAGACGCAGACCGTCACCGTCAACCCCCTGGACACGCAGACGTTGACCTTCCTCAACGAGCCTCTTTGTTCCCTCACCATCACCAAGCTGGATTCTGTGACGGGTAAGCCCGTGCCCAATACCTCTTTTGCGGTGAAGGACGGCAATGGGAACGTGCTGGCGACCTGCACCACCGGGAAGGACGGCACCGCCACCGTCACCGGCCTCGTGCCCAACAGCACCGTGGTGGTGGTGGAGACCCGTGTGCCGGATGGCTATGTACTGAACACCACACCCCAGGTGATCACCGTGAAAAATGGGGTCAACACCCTCACCGGCAGCTCCGGCACCGGGGGCACACCCACCAATCCGGGCGGAATAACCGGGGGTGGCAACGATGTGGTGGTGGAGAACGATCCCAAGACTACGCTGACCATCCAGAAGTATGTGGACGGCACCACCGATCCCATCCAGGGCGTGACCTTCCTTGTCACCGACAGCAGCGGCGCGGTGGTGGGGCCGAACAACGGCGAGTATGTGACGGACCGCAATGGCCGCATCGTCATTGAGGGGCTGGAACCCGGCGTCACCATCACCGCCAGGGAAACCAGGGCCGCCAGCGGCTACGTGCTGGACACCACGCCCCAGTCCATCAAAATCAAGGTGGGCCAGGGGCAGACGATGACCTTCTTCAACAAGGCCGAGGGCGGGCTGGAGCTGATCAAGGTGTCCGCCAGTGACAGCACCCAGCGCATCCCCGGCACCACCTTCGAGATCAGGAAGATGGACGGCGCTTTGGTGGAGACCGTCACCACCGGCAAGGATGGCCGCGTCCACGTCAACCTGGACGCTGGCAGCTACTATGCCGTTGAGACTGAGGCGGCGCAGGGCTTCAAGCTGGACGCCACCCATCACGATTTCACGGTGCAGGATGGCAAAACAACCACGCTGACGGTGAAAAATAAGCCCTTCAGCGGGATCTTGATTCATAAGACGGATTCCGTCACCGGCCAGGGGATCTACGGCGTCACCTTCCTGCTCTACGACAACACCAACACCCCCATCGGGCAGTACACCAGCGACAATTCCGGCTACGTCTACATTGAGGGCCTGACGGACGGTGGCCGCTATTATCTGCGGGAGTTGGAAAATCCGGGCTATATTCCCGATACGCAGATGAAAACGGTCTATGTGACCGCCGGGGAGACCACGCTGATCGAGTGGAAAAACACCCCTATCACCGCCCAAATCCAGATTACCAAAAAATCCGCCGACTACAACCCCACCAACGGCCTGCCCGCCGGGACGCTGCTGGAGGGCGCGGTTTTTGAAATTCGGGACAAGGCCGGGAATTTGGTGGATACCATCCGCTCCGACAGCCGGGGTGTGGCTACCTCCAAGCCCCTGCCCCTGGGCCGGTACACCATTCGGGAGGTCAAGGCCCCGGCCAATTACGGGGTGAGCGACCAGGAGCTGACGGCCTACCTGGAACACGCGGGCGAGATTGTCCGCTTTGAAGTGACCAACAAGGCCCTGTCCACCGGCGTGTCCATCACCAAGACCGGCCCCAAGCAGATCATGGCGGGCCAGCCCGTGCGCTATGTGTTCTCCGACATCGGCAACAACTCCAATGTCATGCTCACGTCCTTCTACTGGCGCGACACCCTGCCCGCCGAGGTCCGGCTGGACAAGGTGGTGACGGGCACCTATAACTTCCCCGGCACCTATAAGATCACCTACCGGGTCAACGGCGGTGAACCCCGGACGCTGGCGGATAACCTGTCCACCAGCAAAAACTACACCCTGGCGGCGTCCGCCACCGCCCTGAGGCTGGCCGCCAACGAGCGCGTCACCGAGATCATGTTCGTGTTCGGTCAGGCTCCCGCTGGCTTTGCCCAGGTGGAGAAGCCCATGCTGTACTGCATCGCTGTCAAGAACATCGCGTCCGCTTCCTTTGTGAATGTGGCCGATGTGGGCGGCGTGTACGGCGGCATTTGGGTGCAGGCCGTGTCCCGGTGGGTCACTACTGTGTACGGCAAGCCCATCGTGCCCTCTCTGCCCCAGACCGGGTATTAAATCCATCTTTGCGTGACGCCGCCCGCACTCCGGGCGGCGTCACGCCGGAAAGGGGAAGCACAATAATGTACCCGTCCTATAGTGACTATTGGGATATCCGGCAGAACAAATCCGTGCGTATCGCGTCCCCTGTTGGTCAGGCGCAGTTCATACTTACCGACTACACCCACATGATCGAACCGCGCCCAAACGAGTGGCTGCTTCTTTGCCGGTTTGCGGATACCATTGGGATTGAGCATGGCGACAGGGAGCTTCGGGAGCTGAGACATCTTGCGGAACATCTGAAAAGCCGCTGTTTTGAGGGTTTGTATGGCTATGTTGATCCCATGGTTGCCATTGAAATAGAGAAGGAGATCGTCCTGCACACAGCCCCCGGCTATTCTGAAGGGCTGGGACATGACATCACCCCCGCCGTTAGGCTCCTGAAAGGCTATGAGCAAAACGGCCCTGTTTTTACCCAGGCGGAGCGGAATTTGATCTTGACCCACGCATATTTCATGGGCGGCGTCCGGGACACCGAGCAGATCGCCGGTAGGATGGCCGCTCACGATTTCTCCAGCCGGGATATTGCCGCCGCCTGTGCCGGTATTGAGGCGGTAAATCTGGAGTGGAGCGGTTTGGAGCGGATGGAAGGGATCGAGGTGGGCACCGAGAAATGTCCCACGTTCCAATTCAGCTTTGCCAACTGCGAGGACCCCATGAAGGGTTATCCGCGCTTTACCTTCTACCCCACCTTGTTCCCCCACGGCGGCGAAGTCCTTCAAAGCGGGGTGGTGATACGGCCCTGCCCCGATGCTCCGGGCCGCTGGCAGTCCGACCTATGGAAAATTGACCAGACCTATACAGCGCCCCGTTACTATTTGGAAGCTGGCCGTGGCCGTTTTGAACTGGCGGAATACGTGGATATTGACAACCCGCGCGATTTGGAGGCATCGGTGTGCAAAGGATGTATCATCCCGCGACAGCCGGAGGGTATGTCAATCGTGCCCCAAAAATCCATTCGGAAAAAGCTGCGGGACGCGGCGCGGGAGATCGGCCAGCGTTCCTCACAGAAAGGGTCGGCCAGGGATGGTGAAGCCCGATGATGTCTCAGGCCAGGGAAGCACATAGCTGGGAGGATCTGTTCACGGCGGAGGAAATGGAGACCGCCAGGGACACCGACCTGCCTGACCTGCTCACTTTCCTGGGCTACCACGTCAAGAAAGTCGGCCGCTATTTCACCACTAGGGAGATGGACAGCATCCGTATCCGGGACCGGCGCACCTGGTTCCGCTACTCGGAGCTGCGGGGCGGGGACGCCATCTCCTTCCTGGAACGGTTTCAAGGCATGAGCTTCACAAAAGCGGTGGAGTTTCTGCTGAACTACCATGGAGGGGCGCGTGTCCATCGCGCCCCTCCGCCGCCCCCGCCCCCCAAAGAGGCCGTCCCATTTGCCCTTCCACCGCCCAACCAGGACAATCGCCGCGTCACCGCTTATCTGAATCAGACCCGGTGTGTCGCGCCCCAGGTGATCCGGGACTTCATCACCGCTGGGCTGCTCTACGAGGAAGGAAAATACCACAACTGTGTTTTTGTGGGGAAAGACGGCCAGGGCAAAGCTGTGTACGCCGCCAAGCGGGGCACCTATGACAAGGACGGCACATCTTTCCGGGCCGGAGTCCCCGGCAGCGATAAGGAGATCGGTTTCCGGCTTCCCTGCGGCGAAAAATCCATGCGGGTATTCGTCTTTGAGGCCCCCATCGACCTGATGAGCTACTGCACCCTGCACCGCAATGTGGAGGACAGCGCCGTGGCCCTGTGCGGTCTTTACGAGGGGCCGCTGGACAGCTATCTCCGGGACTATCCCCAGCTCCGGCGCATTGACCTGTGCCTGGACGCGGACGGGCCGGGGCGGGAGGCGGCGAACCGCCTGAAAGAAAAGTACGCGGCCCAGGGCTATGCCGTGGCTGTCCACACCCCGCCCAGGGGGAAGGACTGGAACGAATTTTTACAGCTCCGGCAGAAGTGCCGGGGCCAGGAGAGGTGATCATTTTTGCAGGAGGAAGTGGAAAACAAAACGCTCACGCTGGCGATCAACGGGAGCAAGCTCACGGGCCGGATGTTCAAATCGGCCATTTCCAAGTATCTGGCCCACCGCCGGGAGGTCAAGCAGCAGAAGCGGCGCAGCCGGGACAGCCCCGTGATCCCCCATGGAAAGCAGACGGTGAAGCAGCTTATCGGGCAGGATCAGGGCGTGTCCAACATTGAGATCAACGACCCCACCATCAAGGATTTTGAGCGCATCGCCCGGAAGTATGGGGTGGACTACGCCATCAAGCGGGACAGGAGCAGCGACCCGCCCCGGTTCCTGATTTTCTTCAAGTCCCGCGACGCCGACGCCCTCACCGCCGCGTTCAACGAGTACGCCGGGAACAAGGTCAAAAAGGCGTCCCGGCCCTCGGTGCTGCAACGGCTGGCTCACTTTAAGGAGCTGGTGAAGAATACGGTGGTGAACCGGGAGAAGCGGAGGGATCTGGAGCGGTGAAGCAGGTGAATGTGAAAAAGCTGGCGCTGTCCAACCTGCCCTATGGGGTGATCGGCCTGTTTGCCACCAAGCTGGGGCAGGCGTGGCGGCTGGCGGAGGGGGCGGACGCCTCCCAAAAGCTGCTACACCTGTTGGACGGCATCTCCGCCGCGTTCCAGAACAGCCTCCCCAGCTTCCATCCCTTCGATCTGCTGGTGGGGCTGGTGTGCGGTGTGCTGCTGCGGGCGGCGGTCTATTACAAGGCCAAGAACGCCAAGAAGTTCCGGCGAAACATGGAATATGGCACCGCCCGCTGGGGAACAGCGGCGGACATCGCCCCCTATATCGCCCCGGCCTTTGAGGACAACATCATCCTGACGCAGACGGAACGGCTCACCATGAACAACCGCCCCAAAGACCCCAAGACCGCCCGGAACAAAAATGTGCTGATCGTCGGCGGTTCCGGCAGCGGCAAAACGAGGTTTTTTCTTACCCCCAACCTGATGCAATGTACGTCGAAAACTTATCCAGTATCGTTTGTGGTCACTGACCCCAAAGGGGACATCGTGATCAACGCCGGGAAATTACTCCAGCGCAATGGGTACAGGATTAAGATTTTCAACACCATCAACTTCAAAAAATCCATGCACTATAACCCATTCGCCTATATCCACAGCGAAAAGGACATTTTGAAGCTGGTCACGACACTGATCTCCAACACCAAGGGGGAGCAGAAAGGCGGGGACGCCTTTTGGGAGAAGGCCGAGACGCTTCTGTACTGCGCCCTGATCGGATTCATCCACTACGAGGCCCCGGTGGAGGAACAGAACTTCGCCACCCTCATTGAGTTTATCAACGCCATGGAGGTCCGGGAGGACGATGAAGAATTTAAGAATCCCGTTGACCTGATGTTTGAGGAACTGGCTGAACGGGAGCCAAATCACTTTGCCGTGCGTCAATATGCTAAATATCGCTTGGCGGCGGGCAAAACCGCAAAGTCGATCCTTGTGAGCTGCGGCGCACGGCTGGCCCCCTTCGACATCGCGGAGCTGCGGGAGGTCACGGCCTATGACGAGCTGGAGCTGGACACCCTGGGCGATCAAAAAACGGCGCTGTTCTTCATCATGAGCGACACGGACGATTCCTTTAATTTTTTGATTTCCATGTGCTATACCCAGCTATTCAACCTGCTGTGTGAAAAGGCGGACGATGTGTATGGGGGCCGTCTGCCCGTCCATGTGCGGTGCCTGATCGACGAGTGCGCCAACATTGGGCAGATCCCCCGGCTGGAAAAGCTGATGGCGACTATCCGCAGCCGGGAGATCTCCGCCTGCCTCGTCCTCCAGGCCCAAAGCCAGCTCAAGGCCATCTATAAGGACAACGCGGACACCATCATTGGCAACTGCGACTGCTCCATCTTCCTGGGCGGTAAAGAGCCGTCCACACTGAAGGATCTGTCCACCGCCCTGGGCAAAGAGACCATTGATACGTTCAACACCGGCGAGAGCCGGGGCCGGGAGCTTTCCCACTCGCTGAACTATCAAAAGCTGGGCAAGGCCCTGATGGACGTGGACGAGCTGGCGGTATTGGACGGCGGCAAGTGCATCCTGCAACTGCGGGGCGTCCGTCCGTTCCTCTCGAACAAATTCGACATCACCCAGCATCCCAACTATCGGTTCCTTGCCGACGCGGACAAGAAAAACGCATTTGACATCGTGCGTTTTCTGTCCACCCGGCTTAAACCCAAACCCTCCGAGGTCTATGACGTGTACGAGGTAGACGTATCGGGGGAGGATAACGCCGCCGACCCGGAGCAGCGGGGAGAGGCGGAATAAAATAAAGGGAAAATGTGCCCTCAAAAATCTAAAATTTTTTGGAGGTACTTATGGCATTTTTTCAGTCTGCAATCGACGTTCTGAAAACCCTGGTGATTGCCCTGGGCGCTGGCCTGGGCGTGTGGGGCGCGGTAAATCTGCTGGAGGCTTACGGCAACGACAACCCCGGTGCCCGCAGCCAGGGCATGAAGCAGCTTATGGCGGGCGGAGGCATCATCCTGCTGGGCACCACCCTGGTCCCCCTGCTGTCCGGGCTGTTCGGCTGATCGTGTCCCATCCCAACCACAGCCTCTCCCGCCCCAGGCGGGAGGGGCGCTGAAAGGAGGGCCAGACCCCTATGGATTTTCTGTGGGACGCCATCACCGGCTGGCTGAAGGATATCCTGGTGAGCGGTATCATGAGTAACCTGTCCGGGATGTTCGACAGCGTGAACGAAAAGGTGGGCGATATCGCAACCCAGGTGGGTAGTACGCCCCAGGCGTGGAACGCCAGCATTTTCAACATGGTTCAAACCCTGTCCCAAAATGTGGTGCTGCCTGTGGCCGGGGTGATCCTGGCCTTTGTCATGACGCTGGAGCTGGTGCAGATCCTCATGGACAAGAACAATTTTCATGATATTGAGACGGCGGTGTTCTTCCGCTGGATCTTTAAGACGGCCTGCGCCATCCTGATCGTCACCAACACCTGGAATATCGTGATGGGTATATTCGACGTTGCCCAGGGTGTGGTAAACCAGGCGTCCGGCATCATCATCGGGAATACCAGCATCGACCTGTCCGCCGTCATGCCTGACATGGAGGAACGGCTTCTGGAGATGGATCTGGGGCCGCTGCTGGGCCTGTGGGTACAGTCGCTGATCGTGGGCATTACCATGTGGGCGCTGACCATCTGCATTTTCATCATCACCTATGGCCGTATGCTGGAAATATACCTTGTCACCAGCATGGCCCCCATCCCCATGGCCGCGATGCTGGGCAGGGAATGGGGCGGCATGGGGCAGAACTATTTGAAGTCCCTGTTCGCCCTGGGTTTCCAGGCGTTTCTCATCATGGTGTGCGTGGCGATCTACGCGGTGCTGGTGCAGGGGATCGCCGTCAGCGACGATATCAGCGCGGCCATCTGGACGTGCATGGGCTATACGGTGCTGCTGTGCTTCACCCTGTTCAAAACGGGGAGCCTGTCCAAGAGCCTGTTTGCGGCACACTGACAACATAAGATAGGAGGATTTCCAATGAACGAAAACAATACCCAGCCCACCGGCGGGAATCAGCCCGCCCCACTGGATGTAAGCGTGAAGATCACGCCGTCCAAGGAGGACGGCAACCTGCTGGCCTTTGCCAACGTGACCCTGGGTGGTTGCTTTGCCGTCACGGGCATCCGCGTCATGGACAGCGAGAAAGGCGTGTTTGTAGCCATGCCCGACAGGAAAAACGGCAAGGGCGAGTATCATGATGTCTGCTTCCCCACCACGCCGGAGATGCGGAAGGCATTGCACACCGCCGTCCTGGGCGAGTATCAGAAGGTGATGGAGCAGTTGGCCTCCCGTGGCGCACAGACGCGGGCCTCGGTGCTGGATGCGTTGAAAAACGCGGCAAAGTCGGCGGAGCGTCCCGCCCCGGCCCCGGTGCCGGACAGGGCACCCCAGCAGCGCAAGGCAGACAGAGGGGCACGGTAAGCATGACCGATGCCTCAAAGAAATACAGCATCATCCTTTGCGATCCGCCCTGGGCATACCGGGTATGGGGCAAGAAAGGAGTGGGCCGAACAGCCGAAAACCATTATCCCACCATGCGTCTGGAGGATATTCTGGCGCTGCCTGTGGGTGATCTGGCGGCAAAAAACTGCGCCCTGTTCCTTTGGGTGACGCTTCCCAATCTGCGGGACGCTTTTTCTGTGTTGGACGCATGGGGCTTTACCTATAAAACCGTGGCCTTTGTGTGGGTGAAGCAGAACAGAAAAACGCCGTCCCTCTTTTGGGGTTTGGGCCACTGGACGCGGGCCAACGCGGAGCTGTGCCTGCTGGCTACCCGGGGAAGCCCCAGGCGTCAGTCCGCCGCAGTACATCAGGTGATCCTCTCCCCGGTGGAGGAACACAGCAAAAAGCCGGATGCGGTTCGGGATCGCATTGTGGCGCTCATGGGCGACCTGCCCCGCGTGGAGCTGTTCGCACGGCAGGCCACCCCCGGCTGGGACATATGGGGCAACGAGGTAGTGTGCAGCCCCGGCCTGTTGGAGCGTCTGCCATGCTGAACATTATTCCAAACGAGAAGGTGTTGACCGCTGGGGGTGAGTTTTGTTGAGGATCGGCTGCGCGGACGTAGACAGCCACAACTGGCCCAACCTGTGCCTGATGAAGCTGTCCGCCTACCATAAAGGACGGGGGGACATCGTAGAGCTGTGGAGGCCGGAGGGCTGGTACGATCTCGTCTACAAAAGCAGGGTATTCACCGATACCTATTCCAAAGATAAGCTCTACATCGCCAACGCCGACCAAATCATCCGGGGCGGCACCGGCTACGGTCCAGGGCCGGATCTGCCGGACGTGGTGGAGCATCAGCGCCCGGACTATTCTCTATATCCGCAGTTTCCCGATACAGCCTATGGGTTCCTGACCCGTGGCTGTCCGAGGGCCTGCGGATTTTGCATCGTTTCGGGGAAAGAGGGGCGGCGGAGCCGTCAGGTGGCCGACCTGTCCGAGTTTTGGGATGGACAGCGGGAGATCAAGCTGTTGGATCCCAATCTGCTGGCCTGCCCGGAACATGAACGGCTGCTGTTACAGCTTGCGGAGAGCCGTGCCTATGTGGATTTTTCCCAGGGGCTGGACATCCGCCTGATTACCCCGGACAATGTGGCCCTGCTGAATCGGGTTCGGGTAAAGGCGGTGCATTTTGCCTGGGATGACCCCAATACCGACCTGACCGGCTATTTCCGGCGCTTCGTGGAACTGACCGCCATCAAGAGTGACCGCAGGCGGAGGGTATACGTTCTCACCAACTATGGCAGCACCCATGAACAGGATCTGTACCGGGTAGAGACCCTGCGGAGCCTGGGCTATGATCCCTATGTCATGGTCTATGACCGGCCCAGCGCCCCGCCTATCACCCGGCACTTGCAGCGGTGGGTGAATAACAAGCGAGTTTTTTACACGGTTCCCCGCTTTTCCGACTATAGGCCGAGTGACAAAAAACCGCAGATGGAGGGATAAAATGGACAACTATGAACAGCTCTTTGCACGGGCGGGGTCCAGTTTGAAAAAGCACCGCGCCACATGGCTGGCGCAGACGCCGGAGGCCCTGATTGGGCAGGCCAAAGAGATCGCCGCCCTCCAGGATGCCCACGAGTATCTGGCCCAGGGGCGCGGCATCGACCCGGAAGACGTCGATTACCTCCTGACCCTGGAGGATCCGCTCCAAGCGGCGGCTGACCACTGGCTGAAGCGGCTGGACGATCTCAGTGACTTCAGCTTTGCCCTGGACGAGCTGTGCCGGTGCCGGAGTGCGCCGATCCGCAAATCTGTGCTGGCACAACTCCAGGAAAAAGGGGCGGCAGGACCGTCCAAGCCCCATGCCACAACGAAAGAACAGGAGGCGCGATAATGGCCTATGTCCCGGTCCCCAAGGACTTAACCAAAGTAAAAACCAAGGTGGCGTTCAACCTGACAAAACGCCAGCTCATTTGCTTCGGCGGCGGTGCTGTACTCGGCATCCCGCTTTTCTTTTTGCTCAAAGGGCCGCTGGGGAGCAGCGCGGCGGCGATGTGCATGATCCTGGTCATGCTGCCCTTTTTTATGCTGGGCGTCTATGAAAAGCACGGCCAGCCGCTGGAAAAGGTGCTGTGCAACGTGCTGAACGTCTGCTTTCTGCGTCCCCAGCAGCGTCCCTACAAAACCAACAACTTCTATGCCGCCCTGGAGCGGCAGGATCAATTAGACAAGGAGGTGTATCACATTGTTTATCACGGCCATCAAAAATTTCATTCGCCGCCTGTTCGGGAAAAAGCCGGACCCCCAGGCCAGACCGCCCCGGCCAAAAGGCGGTAAGCATCTTTCCCACGAGGATCGGCGGCAGGTGGAAGCGGCCATCGCCAGGGCCAAGGGCACCGACAAGCAGGAGCTGTCCGCCCAGGACAGCATCCCCTATCAGCGGATGTACCCGGACGGCATTTGCCGCGTCACCGATACCTTCTACACCAAGACGGTACAGTTCCAGGACATCAACTACCAACTCAGTCAGAACGAGGACAAGACCGCCATTTTCGAGGGCTGGTCGGACTTCCTCAACTATTTTGACAGCTCCATCCGTTTCCAGCTCTCCTTTTTGAACCTGTCCACCGCCCAGGACGGCTATGCCCGGAGCGTGGTCATTCCCCTGCGGGGGGACAAGTTCAACGATGTCCGGGAGGAATACTCGGAAATGCTGCAAAACCAGCTTGCCAAGGGGAACAACGGCCTGACAAAAACCAAATTTCTCACCTTCGGCATCGACGCGGACAGCATCAAGACCGCCAAGCCCCGGCTGGAGCGCATTGAAATGGACATCATGAACAACTTCAAGCGGCTGGGTGTGGCCTGTGCCCCCATGGACGGCATGGAGCGGCTGCGTCTGCTCCACGGCATCTTCCACATGGACGGACAGACCCCGTTCCGCTTCTCCTGGGACTGGCTGGCCCCCTCCGGGCTGTCCACCAAGGACTTCATCGCCCCCAGCTCCTTTGAATTCAAGAATGGGCGGGTGTTCCGCATGGGGAAGCTGTTCGGTGCGGTCAGCTTCCTGCAAATCCTGGCCCCGGAGCTGAACGACAGGATGCTGGCGGATTTCCTGGACATGGAGAGCAGCCAGATCGTCAACCTCCACATCCAGTCTGTGGATCAGATCAGCGCCATCAAGACGGTGAAGCGGAAGATTACCGACCTGGACCGGGCCAAAATTGACGAGCAGAAAAAGGCGGTTCGCGCCGGGTACGACATGGACATCATCCCCTCCGACCTCGCCACCTATGGCGCGGAGGCCAAGAAACTGCTGCAAGACCTCCAAAGCCGGAACGAGCGGATGTTCCTGGTGACGTTCCTGGTGCTGAACACGGCGGACAGCCAGCGGCAGCTCGACAACAACGTGTTCCAGGCGTCCAGCATCGCGCAGAAATACAACTGCCAGCTCACCCGGCTGGACTTTCAGCAGGAGCAGGGCCTTATGTCCTCCCTCCCCCTGGGCTATAACCAGGTGGAGATCCAGCGGGGCCTCACCACCTCCAGCACGGCCATCTTCGTTCCCTTCACCACCCAGGAGCTGTTTCAGAGCGGCAGCGAGGCGCTGTACTACGGGCTGAACGCGCTTTCCAACAACCTGATCATGGTGGACAGAAAGGCTCTTAAAAATCCCAATGGGCTGATCCTGGGCACCCCCGGCAGCGGCAAGTCCTTCTCCGCCAAACGGGAGATTTTGAATGTGTTCCTGGTGACGGACGATGACATCATCATCTGTGACCCGGAGGCGGAGTATTACCCCCTCGTCCAGCGCCTGGACGGGCAGGTGATCAAGATCTCCCCCACCAGCAGGCAGTACGTCAACCCCATGGACCTCAACCTGGACTATTCGGACGATGAAAACCCGCTGTCGCTGAAGGTGGACTTCCTGCTCTCGTTCTGCGACATTGTGGTGGGCAGTAAAGACGGCCTCCAGCCGGTGGAGAAAACAGTGATCGACCGCTGTGTGCGGCAGGTCTATCAGAAGTACCTCTCCGACCCCAGGCCGGAGAATATGCCCATCCTGGGCGATCTCTATGATACCCTGCGGGCGCAGGAGGAAAAGGAGGCGCAGTTCATCGCCACGGCGCTGGAAATCTACGTCACCGGCTCCCTCAATGTGTTCAACCACCGCACCAATGTGGACATCGACAACCGCATTGTCTGCTACGACATCAAGGAGCTGGGCAAGCAGTTGAAGCAGCTCGGAATGCTGGTCATCCAGGATCAGGTGTGGAACCGCGTCACCGTGAACCGGGGGCTGGGCAAAACCACCCGCTACTATGTGGACGAGTTCCATCTGCTCTTGAAGGGAGAGCTGGCGAGTTGGAGCGTGGAGATTTGGAAGCGGTTCAGAAAATGGGGCGGCGTCCCCACCGGCATCACGCAGAACATCAAAGACCTGCTTGCCAGCCGGGAGATCGAGAATATATTTGAAAACTCCGATTTCATCTATATGCTCAATCAGGCGGCAGGGGACAGGAAGATCCTCGCCAAGCAGCTCAACATCAGCCCCCATCAGCTTTCCTACGTCACCCACTCCGGGGAGGGCGAGGGGCTGCTGTTCTACGGCAATGTGATCCTGCCCTTTGTGGATCGCTTCCCGAAGGACACCGAGCTGTACCGCATCATGACCACGAAGCCCCAGGAGGTCTCCGCATGAGTGAGGCCGTCTACACTAAACAGGATCTGCTCACCATGCAGGCGTGGCCGCTGGAACGGAAAATCCGGGAGAGCCAAACAAAAATCCGGGAATGGTATGAACACTATGGAGGAAAAGTATTTGTCTCCTTCAGCGGAGGGAAGGATTCAACCCTGCTTTTGGATTTGGTGCGGGGCCTCTACCCGGATGTGCCCGCCGCCTATGCCGATACTGGCATGGAGTACCCGGAAATCCAGGATTTCGTCCGCTCTATCCCCAATGTGGTGTGGCTGCAACCCGTTATGCCCTTCACCCAGATCATTGAGCAGTACGGATACCCGGTCATATCAAAAGATGTGGCAAAACGTATCTACTACGCCAGGAAGGGCAGCAACTGGGCAATCAAACAGTTGAACGGCATGAACTCGGATGGTTCCCCATCCTGGTTCTGCGGGCGGTACATGAAATGGCGCTTCCTGCTGGAAGCGCCATTTCCCATTTCCGAATACTGCTGCGGCGCTATGAAAACGAGGCCCCTCCACAAGTACGCCCGCCAGACCGGCAGGGCCGCCATCATGGGGACGATGGCCTGTGAGAGCAAGCGGAGGGAGGGGGCTTTTCTGCAAACCGGCTGCAATGCCTACGATAAAAAGGAACCAGCCTCCAAGCCGCTGTCCTTCTGGACGGAGCAGGACGCCCTTCAATACCTGCGCTTGACCGGCATCCCCTATGCCTCCATCTATGGGGAGATCGTGGAGAAAAACGGGAAGCTCGTCACCACCGGGGCGCAGCGTACGGGCTGTATGTTCTGTATGTTCGGCCTGCATCTGGAGAAGGAGCCGAACCGCTTCCAGCGCATGGCCCTGACCCACCCCAAGCAGCACAATTTTTGTGTCAACAAATTAGGCTGCGGAAAGGTGCTGGACTACATCGGCGTCCCCTATCAGCCGCCTGGGACGGACTGAAATTTGTGAAGGAGATGACCACACATGAGTTTTTTGAACAATACAGCTCCCCAGCGGCAAAGTGCTGACAGGCCAGGGCGGGGCAGATGGGAACGCCCCTCCGTCCGGCGTCAGTTGGCACAGAAAAAGGCGGCGATCCCCGCGCCGCCCGGTTCCGGCCTGCTGAGAAAGACCCATGAGGCCGAGCGGTGAGCCAGCCTAAAAATTCTCGGCTCCAGTTCACCGATGCCGAGCGCGGAGATCCCCGGCTGAAGGAGCATATCCGTCGCGCTGACAAGGTTGCTGATAAAGCGGACGCGGCCCAGGCCAAGGTGCCCAAAAAGAAAAAGCTGGTGAAATACCAGCAGGCGGACCCGGCCACGGGCAGATCCAAGACCCGTTTGCGGTTTGAGGACGTGGACAAGCCCGTTCCCGCGTCCAAACTGACGCACACCGTCAAGGCCGCGCCGCTCACCGCCGCTTCTGCCCAGGCCCACCGAAAAATTCAGGAGGCGGAACAGGAAAATGTGGGTGTGGAGAGCGCCCACCGGCTGGAAGAAACCGCCGAGGGCGGCGTCCGGCTGGCGGCGCACTCCCGCCGCGCTCAGAAGCTGAAACCCTACCGGGAGGCGGAAAAAGCCCGGATGCGGTTGGGCAAGGCCAATGTGAACGCCCTCTATCAGAAGCACCTCCGGGACAATCCCCAATTTGCCAGCAACCCCATCTCCCGGTGGCGGCAGAAGCAAGCCATCCGCAAGCAGTATGCCGCCTCGGTGCGTTCCGGGGAGGGCGTCGCCGCCACCATAGAGAACGCCATGAAAGCGGCAAAACAGGCGGCGGAGAGATCCAGGGCCAGCGGCAATTTCGTCTGGAAACATAAAAAGGGCTTCGCTGCTGTGATAGCCCTGTTCCTGGCGGTGTCCGTGTTCCTCAATGGGCTGTCCTCCTGCACGGCGCTGGTGGAGGGTGTGCTGTCCGGCCTGGGCGGTTCCACCTATCCCTCCGCCGATGAGGATATGCTGGGGGCGGAGGCCGCTTATGCCGGGATGGAGGCCGCGCTGAAAAACGAGCTGGACAACTATGCCGCGCTGCACCCCGGCCATGACGAATATCAATTCGACCTGGACGAGATCGGACACGACCCCTATGTGCTGATCTCCCTGCTCACCGCCTACCACCGGGGGGCCTGGACGCTGGAACAGGTGCGACCCACCCTGGAAATGCTCTTTGAGCGGCAGTATATCCTCACCGAGACCGTGACCCGCCAGACCCGCTATGACGAGAACAGTCAGCCGTATGAATACACCATCTGCAAGGTGAAGCTGGTCAACTCCGACCTGTCCCATCTGCCTGTCTATGTGCTGGACGAGGACGGGATGCACCTTTACGCCAGCTATATGGCTACCCTGGGCAACCGCCCGGATCTGTTCCCCATCACCGAATACCCAAACGCTTCCCAGCGGGAGAACTATCTGGACTACGATGTGCCGCCGGAGGCGCTGGAGGATGAAGTGTTCGCCGCCATGCTCAAAGAGGCGGAGAAATATTTGGGCTTCCCCTATGTGTGGGGCGGCACCAACCCCTCCACCTCCTTCGACTGTTCCGGCTATGTGTCCTGGGTGATCAATCACAGCGGCTGGAACTATGGGCGGTTGGGGGTAATGGGTCTGGAGGATGTCTGCACCCCCGTGTCCAGGGCCAACGCCAAACCCGGCGATCTGGTGTTCTTCATCGGCACCTATGACGCGCCATACCCCGACAGGCCCTCCCATGTGGGCATCTATGTGGGCAATGGGATGATGATCCATTGCGGATCGCCCATTTCCTACGCCAACATCAACACCCCGTACTGGCAGAATCATTTTTATGGCTTTGGCAGACTTCGGGAACCTTGAAAGGAGTTTTCACCATGAACCCGAAAATCAAGAAGATCAACACGGAATATCAGAAGAACGCCGCCAAAATCGCCGAGCTGGAAGCGCGGCAGGCGGAACTGACCAAGCAGCGCACCGAGTTGGAAAACCTGGACATCATCGGCCTGGTTCGGGGCGTGGGGCTGGACCCGGATCAGCTTGCCGCGCTCATCCGCGCCGCCCGCCCGGTGGAACAGGAGGACGCTGCCCATGGGGAAATGTAAGCGCCTCCTGACCGTGGTGCTGGCGGCGGTGCTGTGCTGTACTGCGCTGCCCCTCACCGCCTTTGCGGGCGGCGGGCCGGAGGATGGGAGCGATAAGGTTCTGGAATACTGGAGCCAGGGCACCCCCTCCCCCCAGCCCACCACGCCCGCCGATCCCCAGCAGACGGGCCAGCCTGTCTCCGGCACCCAGCAGACGCCCACCCAGGGGAAGCCGTTGTCCCCCGGCAGCGAGTTTTCCACCCGAGATATGCTCTACGATAAGGACACCCACAAGCAGTTCATCACGGTGGAGGGCCGGGACGGGCACACCTTCTACATCGTGATCGACTACGACGCCCCGGTGAACGGCAAAGAGGAACAGTATCAGACCTATTTTCTGAACAAGGTGGACGAGGCCGACCTTGCCGCGCTGATAGAGCAGGGCGAACCCGCCGCCTGTTCCTGCACCGAGAAATGCCACGCCGGGGCGGTGAACACATTCTGTCCGCTGTGCGCGGTGAACATGACCGAGTGTGTGGGCAAGGAGCCGGAACCCTCCGCCCCGGTGGAATCCCAGCAGCCCGACCCAGGCCCGGAGCCGGAGAAACCCAGCGGCGGGAGCGGCCTGCTGGCCGTCAAGCCCTGTCGCAATTACCGTTATTTTCACTTCGTCTGTCATATTTTCATCGTATTTCGCACCAAAAATAATATTGACGTTGTCCCCTGCCAGATCCTGTACGTGGCTGACCGCGTCGTTGGCGTCCATCAGGGAAATATCTCCTGAAATATTAATAATGACATGGGATGCGCCCTCGATCCGCGTTTCAAGCAGCGGGCTTCCGACTGCGTGCGTAACCGCTTCAAGCGCTTTGTCGTCGCCTTTTGCAGAACCGATACCAATATGCGCCATGCCCTTATCTTTCATAACCGTCTGGACATCGGCAAAATCCAGGTTGATCAAAGCAGGCACATTGATCAGATCCG
>OFGO01001426.1_pt1 | contig 17478 bp, 12 predicted proteins | sample 1521761 | NCBI WGS metagenome assembly OFGO01 (sample SAMEA3504128, study PRJEB24116) | mouse gut metagenome | biome: mouse gut; feature: mouse-associated habitat; material: faeces | place: Denmark | collected 2011
TCTGTTTTCGTATCTCCATACTACCATAAACCTCCTGATTTTACAAGCCGGGAGCAGACGCATAGCGTCGCGCATTTCTGAATCCCGGCCTGTTTCCGTTATCGTTTTTTCACATCTGCTGTATCTCATTTTTCAGCATACTCAAGTTTTATTATCCCTTACTCACAATCTCCTTCGCCGCCGCTTTAGTCGCTCTGGCTCCTTCCTCCCGAAAATTCTTACCGGAAAAGAGAACCGGCGCACGCCGTTCCAGTATGCGGTCATAAATCCTTGCGTGGGAAAGGTCTGGCGGATTCTTGATTTCTTCCAGTTTCAGGTTGGTTGTGACAATCAGCGGCTTCTTGCTCCGATACCGGCTGTCAATGACGGTAAACATCTGCTCCATGGCATATTCGGTACTGCGCTCCACTCCTAAATCGTCAATGACAAGCAGGCTGTAATCGTCCAGGCTGGCGATAAAGGCTGCCCTATCCTCGGCAAACACGCCAGTCAGCCGGTTCAGGATAGACGGGAAATTTGTCATCAGCACCGGCACGTCACGGTCAAGCAGGGCATTGGCGATACAGCCGGCAAAGAAGGATTTCCCGGTTCCCACATCACCAAAGAGCAGAAGGCCGATATTGTCCCGGTATGCCTCCTTCCAATGCTCCACATAAGCGCAGGCTTTCTCCATGACGGGATTCTGGCCGTTAAAACGCCCCAGCACGCGGAAAGCCGCCAGCATCTGACCGATTTGCTGGCGGGCCGACAGGCCAACGGCATCATCTTTACCACCATGCAAAAGTTTAAGGGGAGCGGCGAACCGCATTGAAAAAAGCAAAAAAGAACTGGGGCAGATGGAGGCCATTCTGGGAGCTGACCAGACTATTCACTCTCTGATAGATGATATTCTCGACCATTATGAAAACTACCGAGCAAATATCCTAACTGGATAGGCAATGATTGTGGCCTACTCCCGCCCTATTGCCATGAAGATTTACAAAGAAGTTTCTGTCCGGCAGCGACCTGAAAAAGGCGCAGGCCATCACCGGTGGCGTGAACTTTATCTTGGGCAAGAGCGTTGCAGAGCATGACTTGCCCGAAAATGAGCGCACACAGAACATTTACATCAAAGAGGCACTCCTGCTACGACAGGCCCTTTCTCTCTGTGGCAGCTTGGCGGACGAAGCATCACGCTATGAGGCGGCGTTTTTTGATGCAGTCCGAACGATGATTGTTCGGCTGCAATCCGGTGGAGCAGGCAAGAAATTTACCCTTCCGGAAGTGAATGAGCGGATCAACGAACTTTTGAAGCAAAGCATCAAAAGCGAAGGTGTAATTAATCTTTTCTCTGATGTCGGAACAGAGTTTTCTCTTTTTGACCCTAAATTTCTGGAAGAAGTCGCCAACATGAAGGAGAAAAACCTTGCGGTGGAACTTCTGAAGAAGCTGATTGCGGAGCAGGTTTCCATCTATCGCCGGACGAACCTGGTCAAGTCGGAGAAGTTCTCCGAGACCATTCAAAGTGCTATGAATCGGTACCTCAACGGAATGCTCACCAACGAGGAGGTGATCCAAGAGCTGCTGAAGCTGGCGAAGGACATTGCGAAAGCAAATGCAGAGGGGGAGGCGCTGGGGCTGAATACGGAAGAGCATATATCACCCCAAGCCGAAAAAAGCTTCTTTTTCACTCCTGAGTCTTTAACAGCTGCGCTATCAAATGCTCCACCTCCTGCAGCTGCTCTCTGGAGCTTTCCTTATGGCTCTGTCTGCGGTACTGAGAGGGGGACATACCCTTCAGGGCATGAAATGCCTTGGCGAATACCAAAGCGTCATTATAGCCGCAGGACAGGGCTATGCTTTCTATGGGGTAGGAAGTGGACTCCAGAAGCTCTCTGGCTTTTGTAATGCGAAATGTAGTGAGAAACTGCTGGGGAGACATCCCCACATAATTCTGAAACAGCGTATAAAGATAGCTTCTATTGATACAGACATACTCCGCCACGTCCGTGACCTTGATGGGGTTGCAGTAGTTGCTCTGGATAAAGGACACCGCCTTTTTCACATATTGGTTGCCCTTGTCCCCCTCGTCCTTGGCCACCACCCCGGCGCTTTGGGCAAGAACGGACAGAAAGACCCCCAGCTGCCCGTTCCTGCGCAGATCGTCCGCCACGCCGAAAGTGTTGTGTTCCATCATGTCCTTCACAATGGAATACAGCTCCTGATCACGGCTGCAGGAAAAAATGGGATGCCTGTCGGACAGCCCCATGGCGCTGAGATACTCTCCCGCCCTGCTGCCGCCAAAGCCCACCCATAGGTAGCTCCAGGGGTCCTTTTCGTCCGCCTGATAAAATGCCAGCTCGTTGGGCTGAATCAAAAAACCGTATCCCGCCTCCAGACGATATTCCTTGTCATGGAAACGAAACAGCCCCCTGCCGCTGAGTACATAGTGAATCAGATAATGAGGCTTGGAGGCCGGGCCGAAGCTATGAAGCCCCTCGGTCCGGGAACAACCGCAGCAATTCACATATAGACTGCCGATCTTGTCGTTTCTAAAATCCAGCTTGAACGCCTTCTCCATTCCCTGCCTCCCTCAAGCCTCCCTTCAGGCAAAATCCTAAAACGCAAACTCCTTCTTCTCCATATCCTCCTGCACCTTGGTCAGATCCTCCCGGATATGCAGCTTCTGGGGACAAGCCTTCTCGCACTTTCCGCACTTCACGCAGTTCTTGGCCTGCTTTGCATCCCCCAGACGATTCTCCCAGCCGCCTTTGACCATATTATAGTTCTGGTACATATGGTAGGTATTCCAGATCCTGAAATTGCCCGGAATATCCACCCCCGCAGGACAAGGCATGCAATACCCGCAGCCTGTGCAGCCGTTGCGCACCCGTCCCTTGATCAATGCCACAATCTGGTTGATCTCTTTGCTTTCCCTCTCGGAAAGAGGCCTGAACTCCTCAAAGGTCTTCAGATTGTCCTCCACCTGCCCCATGGTGGACATGCCGCTGAGGATCACCTTCACATTGGGCAGGCTGCCCACCCACCGCAGGGCGAAGGATGCCACGGAAGCCTGAGGATCAAGTTCCCTGAATCTCCCCGTAATGTCGTCCGCATACGCCGCCAGAGTGCCGCCCTTCACGGGTTCCATGATCACCAGAGGCACCTGCCTCTCCTCCGCAAGCTTATATCCCTTCATGCCCGCCTGCTGATCCGCATCCATGTAATTCAGCTGAATCTGGCAGAAATCCCACTCCCTATAGCTGAGAATCTCCTCAAAGGCATCATATCCGTCGTGGAAGGAGAAGCCCAGATATTTGATCTTCCCCTGAGCCTTCAGCTCCTCCAGCCGCTTCACGCAGCCCATCTCGGCCATTTTGCGGAAGCTGTCCCTATTCAGGGCATGCATCAGGTAGAAGTCTATGTAGTCAGTCCGCAGTCTGGACAGCTGCTCACTGAATATCCGGTCAACATCCTCCAAAGCGTTCACATGCCAGCAGGGCAGCTTCGTGGCCAGATAATAGGAATTTCTGTCATACTTGCTCATAACTTTCCCCACAAAGGGCTCGCTCTGCCCGTCATGATAGGGATATGCCGTGTCGATATAGTTCACCCCCGCCTTGATGGCACGATCCATCATCTCCTCCGCCTCCGGCTCACGGATTTTCCCCTCAGCCGTCACCGGGAAGCGCATGCATCCAAAGCCCAAAAGCGACGTCTCGATACCCAATTTTTCCAGCCTTCTCTTTTCCATTTTCACCCTTCCTTTCCAAAACGGTACTGTCAATCGTCAGGAACCCCTTCTTCCTTGTTCCTTCTGAATGCCAGTATACCACAGATTGGAATTTCGTGCAACGAACGCCCCCATATCCTCTGCCGTTATTCATAATGCAAAGCCCAACTTGGCGTCTCCTTTGTAATAATTATCCCTATTTTTTCAGTATAATCAAGTGCTCCGTCTCTATCTTCTGTGCCTCTCGGTAGTTTTCTTCAATCCATTGGAAGAACACCGGATTCTGTACAGAAAATCCCCACGACAGCGCGTATGCCGGATTCTCTCCGAAAGTCTTGTCGTACACCACCACATCGGGAACCTTTTCGGGATGCTCCTCATAATAATGCAAAAACATTTCATTGTACACCGCGGTTCCCAGACAAGAGGGCGTTGCCAAATCTGCTTCCAGACAGACATAGGTCAGGCTTTCCGCCCCGATATACAAAACCTTCTCTCCATTCTCCACGTATTTTTCTAATTCCCCATAATTGTCATTCCATATATGGGCAGTATCCGCCAACACATAGACGCCCTTTTCAGGCCCCCTCTCCATCTGCGTCAAAGACGCCCGAATTGTCACGGGCCCACATCCCGAAACCCGTATCAGCACCAGCCGGCATACCAGCATTGCGGCCAGCGCCGTTGCTGCCAAAGCATAATTCACCGCCTGCATGATTCTTTTTTGGAAAGTAGTTTTTACCGCCTCGCTCCTATACTGCTCCAATATGGCAAGGCTTCCCAGCACTCCCAGAAAGGCCTTTGCATAAGTGACGTTCACGGACATATTGGTGACAAAAAGCACGGCAACCACGGACATGATGCCGGGCAGCAAACACAAGTGAAGCCACAACGCCATTTTTTTATAACAGCAAATGCCCAAAATAAGGCCCGGCAAAATAATGGCCCCGTACCTGCCCTGCAGATAAAACTGATTCTGATCCTGAAACAGACACCCATAAACGGCTCCGACCTGCAGCAGCATAGCCGCCAGCAGCAAAACCAAAATCCCCATCCCCGCTATGGCCCTCTTCCGGCAGGCTTGTCCTTTGATACACTTCCATGTCTTTTCGACACTCCCGGGCCTCATGAGGCTGCCTAACATGAACAGAAAGGCGAAAAGCAACACAATTCCTGCCGACAGCGCAAGGCAGGACGCGTACTCTGCCCCATGCCCCAACATTTGCTCAAAATACCGTGCCCATTTTTCCCCCATGGAATAAACCCCATGGGATGTGTCCATAAAAATATAAGAAATATAGCGGGAAAACTCTTCCGGCGACATATAGCTTAACAGATATGCCAATAGCCCCGCCCCCGTCAGAAATGCCCCCAGCGTAAACACGCCGCCGCTCTCCAAAAATATTCTCAGGCGGCTTTTTTCACTGCCCTCACATTCTCCATACTGCCTCTCCGACAAATAAATCCCCAGAACATAAAAAGGGTATAGAATCACCATGGTGGGGTAGCACATCATACTGACAGTCAGCAGACAGCCTGCCCCGAAAAACAAAGCCATTCGCACAAGTCCGGCCTTTCTGCCTATTGGCTTTCCGCTTGTAAAACAAGTATATAGGAGGAGAAAAATCCCCAGAAGACACCAATAATGCATCAGCTCAAATTCCGGCATCTGCACCCATTTGGGCAGATAGTTCAGGTGCAGAATCATCATGCCAAAGGCGAAAAAGCCATGGAACCTTTTCCGGAGCAGCCGGTACAGCGCCAGCCCTAACCCCATATGAATCAGAGCGCCCACGATTCTGAGATAAATCACAAGATAATCTGTATTGCCCCCCCGGAACAAAAGATACGGCCCCGTAAACAGCGCCGCCAGAAACCCGCTGAACTGATGCGGTTCCCACATATCTCTCACAAGCATATCCCCCCGCGCCATGCGATATCCCAGAGCAACAGCATAGGATTCGTCCATATCCAGACTGATCCAGATACTTTTTGCAAAAGCAAGAACCGTGAGCACTGCCAGCAAAACCTCTATGGCTTTTACAACGCCTTTAACTCTTTTTTCCCGCGCCATCGTCAATTCGTCCACCTTCTTCTGCGTCTCCCCTTTGTCCGTCAGCCCTCCGGTTCTATTCCCGGCGCCCCGGCCTTTGGCTCTCCAGCCGCTTCCGGCTGCCCCTATAGGTTCTCACCTGATTTCCCGGTATATGCAAAACACCTCTCCCGGCTGCCCCTATAGGCTCTCACTCCCCGTAAATCTTCTCCTTCAGATAAGCGATGTTCGCCTGAAAATCCAGCTCCAGTACCGCCATATTCCTGATCGTGGCATTATTATAGGCGCCGGGCTGGGGAATGCTGTCCGACACAATCTCATAAGTGAGCAGCTTGCCTGCCATCAGACTGAGCCGGAAACACTCAAACTGGGTCAGGTTGGTGGTCAGATTGGACATCAGGCCGTCTATCAGCCCGCCTGCATTGGTCAGCACCGCCTTCGGCAGCTTACCGATGACCTCCGTCAGCACCTTTCTCTGACGCTCCGTTCTGCCGAAATCGGTTCCGATATAGCGGTTCCTGCTGTAGGCCAGCGCCTGAGGGCCGTTTAAATGTACCAGCCCGCTGGCGTTGACGTCCATATTGTCCGTGCCCTCAGGCCGATTGGTAAGCCTATTGTACTCCGACAGATACCCGTTGACGAACACGATCTCATCGGTGGTCAGCTCCAGATCCACCCCTCCCACCGCGTCCACCAACCCCGCAAAAGCCTCAAAATTCACCAGCATGTAACGATGGACGGGAATGTCAAAATTCTTTTCTATGGTTTTCATCAAAAGCTCCGCGCCCCCGAAGGAATATGCGGCGTTCAGCCGGTTATTGTCATAACCGGGAATCTCCACATAGATGTCCCGCAGCAGAGACGTCATGTATATCTTTTTTGTTCTGTCGCTGATGGAAAGCAGAATCATGGCGTCGCTGCGCCCGTCCTCCCCGTTTTCCCGGGAATCGTTTCCTATGAGCAGAATATTCACCACTCCCTGCTCCTTCATGGGAAGGGATGCCATGGATTCCACCTCCCGGAAGGTCATCTTTCCATAGGCAAAGCCCACCAGCTGATATAGGCCGAATCCCACCACAGCCATGATCACTGCCACTGCTATCAGCAGCCTGCACAGCTTGGCCATGAGCTTTGAGCCTTTCTTTTGGGGCGGCTTTCCCGCCGAATTCCTCTTCGAGCCCGCCATACTTTCCTCCATGGATTCTTCCGCAGACGCTTTACCGGATACCTGCTTTGCCGCGGATTTTTTTCTATCTGATTTATTTCCGCGGGGGCCTTTCCCCGCCGCTTTTTTTGCACCGGGCATTCCTTCCCCGGATATTTTTTCTCTGGGCATTCTTTCTCCGGATATTCTTTCTCCGGGCATTCCTTCTCCGCACATTCTTTCCCCGGATATTCTTTTTCTGGGCATTCCCTCTTCGGCTCTTTTTCCTTCAGGCCTTCTTCCCCGGGCCGAAGTACCGGCTCCCTGCCCCCTCGAAGCCGAGGGCCTTCTTCCACCCGGAGAGCTCTCTCCCGCAGAATATGCCCGGCCCGCCGGGTAGGACGCGCCCTCGGAGGCGGAAGCCCTTTGGGGCTGACGGATGCCGGAAGACGGCTCTCCATAGGGACGCCCTTGGCGCATGTTCCAGCCCCCCACACAATCCCAGTCCTCCGAATCCTCCTCTTCCGCATCCCATTCATCTGGCCGCAGATCTTCCGGGCCTACGAATCCATCCCCTTCCCCGGCCTCCTGCTCCTCTATATCCTCTTCCTCGTCCAAGGCTCCTCCTGACAAATCCCATTCCAGAAGCTCCCCGGCCATATTCCTATATCTCTGCTGCCGCGGCTGCCCCGACGCCTTCCCGCCCTTTTGGCCGCCCGGTCCCTTGGGCAGACTGTCCTTCCCCGGCTGTCCCCCTGCTCCCTCCGGCCTCCCTCTCCTCTGCTGCACTCCCTCAGCTGCCGGAGTGCGGCCCTTCACGTCGATGACCTCTATTTCCTTCTCCAGAAACGCCTCCAGCCCCCGCTGGATCTGTTCCATCTCGTTCCCGCTTCTGCCGCCCTTTTCATCCATACACAAAACCTTTTATCCTTTCCCAGCCATGAATCTTCTGCTCCCCGCGTCTTCTCCTTTTGTCTGTGTATTTTTGAATCCCTGACTGAAATGTAACTATACCACATATCACGGCCCCCGTCACGATAGGAAAGATTAATTTTTTTTAAAGAGTTTATTTCCTTGCATTACACCGCATTTTTGTTTATCATGGAACTAGGATCCGCTTGTCAAATCAGGTTCTGCAATTCACGCCAAAAGCGAGGAAGATCACGAGGAACATTATTATGAAAAAAATTACCCAGCAATTAACCGGAAGCCGCCGGTACAGGATCACGCTCCTGTCTCTCTGCATGGCTGCACTGTTACTGGTGCTGTCCGTCATTTCACCGGAAGCTTCAGCCTCTGAGAACGGCGCAGGAAAGCAGTTGGACATTCTATTCCTGCATGACACCCATTCCCACCTGAACAGCTTTCTCACGGTAGAAAACGGCACGGATGTCACTTTGGGAGGATTTGCCCAGATCAAGACTCTCATCAATGAGACCAAGGAAACCAGTCCCAACGCTCTGGTTCTGGATGCCGGGGACTTCTCCATGGGCACTCTGGTGCAGACCATCTTCCACACGGACGCGCCGGAGCTTCGGATGCTGGGGGCTCTGGGATGCGACGTCACCACTCTGGGCAACCATGAATTCGACTATCGCTCCTCAGGACTTGCAGGGGCCCTGCAGGCGGCAGCCCAAAGCAAGGAGCCCGTTCCCGCCATGGCCCTATGCAACATCGACTGGGAAACCATGGAGGCGGAGGGCCTTACGCCGGAGCAGCAGCTTTTGAGGGATGCCTTTGACGCATACGGCATGAAGGATTATGTGGTTGTCACAAAGGGCTCTGTGCGCATTGCCGTTCTGGGTGTCTTCGGCATAGATTCTCTGGCCTGCGCCCCCACCTGCGTCCTGAAATTCAAGGACGCCTCCGAGGCTGCCTCCGCCGTAGTAGAAGAGATCAGAGCCAAGGAAGATGTGGATATGATTGTCTGTGTCTCCCACAGCGGCACCAGTGAGGATTCCAAAAAGTCCGAAGACGAGATTCTGGCAAAAGCAGTTCCGGAGATAGATCTGATCATCAGCGGCCACACCCACACGGCCCTCTCCCAGCCCATCCGGCACGGAAACACCTACATTGTATCTTGCGGGGAATACGGCAAAAATCTGGGAAGCCTTTCCATGACACAAATGTCAGATGGCCGCTGGTCCATGGATTCCTACGAACTCCTGCCCATCACCCAGTCCATCTCCCCCGACGCCCCGACGCAGGAGCTGATAGATAGCCTAATGGAAAAGGTGGATTCCGGCTACCTTGCCGGATTCGGCTACGAAAGGACGCAGGTTCTGGCCCAAAACGACATCAAATTCGCCACCTCCTCGGATCTGTACGAAATCCATACCGAGCATAATCTGGGCAATCTTTTGGCCGATGCCTTTGCCTATACGGTGAATCACGCCGATATTCCGGACGGCGCTCCCGTGGATGTGGCCATCGTCCCCTCCGGCTGTGTCCGGGATACCTTTGCCACGGGGGACATTACTGTGGAGGATGTTTTCAACGCCTACTCTCTGGGCATCGGCGCGGACGGCATCCCCGGCTATCCCCTGATCAGCATCTATCTCACCGGGGCCGAGCTGAAGACCGGAGCGGAAATCGACGCCTCCGTATCCGACTTCATGGGCGCCGCAAGGCTGTATCTCAGCGGATTCCACTTCACCTACAATCCTCACCGGATTCTTTTGAACAAGGTCACGGACTGTTACCTGACCCAAGAGGCGGGAGGCCGGACGGAAATCCAGGATGATAAACTCTATCATATCGTCTGCGACCTTTACAGCGGGCAAATGCTGGGCGCTGTGACAGACGTGTCATATGGCATTCTGTCCGTCCAGCCAAAGTTCGCAGACGGCACCCCCATTGAAAATATCGAGGACGCCATCATCACAACTGCAGACGGGAAAGAGATCAAAGCATGGGCCGCCATCGCCGGATATCTGGAATCCTTTCAGGACACTGATGGGGACGGCATCCCCAACATGCCTCAGGCCTACGCCTCCCCTCAGGGGCGCAAGGTAGTGGAGGACAGCCGATCTTTGGGGGATCTGTTAAAAAACCTCAATAAATATGCCGTAATCATTATTGCGGCGGCAATTCTCCTTTTGGCTTTGGTGATTCTGCTGCTGATACTGATCATAAAGCTGGTCAGGAAGCTGCTCACAAGATCCCTAGGCAGACGGCATGCCGGATAATCCGCCCTCCCGCCCGGAAGCTCCCACAGGAAGCCATGGCGGAGGTTCCCCTAGGCGGCGCTGTCTGCCTGACCGGCATCAGGCCTGCCCCAAACGTACCCAAAGGGGCAGCCCCCTTTAAAAGAGGGCTGCCCCTTCCTATGTTCTCCCATTCTATTTCATTGTCCGTCCACAGATCAGGATATCTTACTTCCCGCTATACACGCCGAATATTCCGCATATAGGATTCCCTTCCGGATCCGGCCTCTCCAGACGCCCCCGGCTGATAAGCTCCTCCGTCACATAGCTGATAATCTCGTGGGCATAGGTGCTCACCCACTGATTGATCTGATCTTCCAGACGCTGAGGAACAAATTTTGTAAAGCTCTTCCTCACCGACAGAATCCAGTCGGACAGCAGATCGTCTAAACCCTGATCCTCCGGGCACAGCAGCTCTGAGGCCTTGCGGAACTGCTCTCCGGTAAAGCAGGGGAAATTCAGCCAATATCCGTCCTTCTCTTTCCGAATCACCCTTGCCTCCAGAAACCGCAGCAGCTCATCCTCCTGCAAAAACCCCTCCGGAATCCATCCCTCAGAGCCGGTCTGCCCAATCCCCAGCTTCTTCAAGGAACCCATGATATCAAATACCCGCTGGTTGAAATATTTTGTGATGGGATAATAGCACAGATAGTACTCCGTCCCCTTCTCTTCGTTCTTATACAGACTGCAGCCTACGCCGGAATCCGGAGCCATCTCCCTCTCGTCCTCCGTCTCCTGAATATGGAACCATCCGCATCCCCCGTCCTTTCTGGGCGGGAAATCCCCGTCGGGAAGGTTCAGCCTGCCGTTCTTCAGATCCCGGATCTTCTTCCTTATGAAATAAGGCAGGAATGCATGGCCCAGATACCCCATTCCGGCCTTGCACCCGTAGAAGCCCACACCTTCCAGAGCCTCCTCCTTCCCCCACAGCATCTCCTCATAATAGTCCGCAATCTCCTTGATCATACTTGCGCACGCGCTTTCTATCTTGGCCCGATCCTCCAGCCGGACTATGATGAAATCGGCGGCATATTTGTTGCCTATCTTTCTCACCGCATCGCCATACTCCAGTCTGGGAAGCTCGTCCTCGATGTACATAGCCGGGATCCCGGTACACTGGCTGATCTCCTCCACCGTCAGAGGCTTCTCATAGGCCGCCTGACAGATCGCTCTGGCAATCTGTGTATGAAGATACCGATCCGAATGCATCCTTCCGTTACAGCCCGTGGTGTTCCAATTGATTCTCTGATAAACCTTTTCCATTTCGCCCTCTCCTATCCATTCTCTGATTTTGCTCCGGCCCACGTTGAGGCGCCATTTCACGGTGGTTTCCGGAAGCCGGTATTTTCGGGACAACTGCTTTACTGAAAGCTCCCCGATATAGTAGTCTACGAAAATGTTTCTGTACTCGGAAGAAAGTCTGTGCAGACAGAGAAATACGGGCTGGAACTCATCCTCCACGGAAGCTTCGTCTATTTGTCTATAGTCTATGTCCGCCTCCGTCAGCTCCTGATCGGACAGCAGCTCCATCCTTTTCCTTCTGGCCTCCACAAACCGGGCATAGCGGTTGTGGGCTATGCGCCACACCCAGGCCTCAAGAGATTCGATCTTGTATCTTCCCATGCCGTCCAATATATGGCACAATATCTCGCTGGCCAGATCCTGCGCATCATAGCGGCTGTTCAGCCGCCTATAGCAGAATCGGAATATAGGCTCAATATATGGAATGATATCGTTTCCGTCCATGTCTGCTCCTTTTGCCGGCGTTTCAGCTTCCTTCCAAGCTTTTTCAATCATCGCGGTGATACCCTTATAGTGCTCCGCAAAAGCCATCGGATAGGGGAACCTTTGAAAATTTTTGTAGATTTTTCAGAAATATTAATTCGGATAACACATGATAAATAACATACAAAAAAGGGCAGCATAAAACCGCCGGGGCATCCCCCGGCGGCTTCCCTGCCCGCAAAAGCTCAGAACCGGCAAAACTCCCTCGGCGCTGCCGCCCAAAGTCCAAAGCGCTGTCTCACACGCTCCTGCTCTTCATGATCAGGCTGGCTTCATAGGCTCTGGCCGCCTGCCCTATCTGCCTCTTCCTGTTCCATTTCCTGATCATCCGGTCATGCTCTAACCATCTCTTTTCCAGCTCCCTATTGATCAGCATATCCTGTACCCGCTTTGCCTCAGCCTTCTTTTTCAGGTACTCCTTCAGCAGCTTCTTGCGCCTCTCCTTCTTTGCCCGAAGCTTGGCCTCTCTCCTTTTCCTCTCCACATACCTTGCATATCGGTCATTGTCCTGCCTTCCCATGGTATAGCCATAGCACTTCTCCCATGTGTCGTCTATGTGGATAAGGACGAACCGGGGGGCATGCCCTCCCCAGTTGGCCGCCTTGTTCCGGGCCAGAAAGTTCAGAACCTGCCTCTCATAAATAGGATCCACCCGCATCCTCTCATAGGCCGCATCCGTTATGTCCACGTACCAGAATACATTCTTCTGGGACGGATGAGTATACAGCTTGTTCACCATATCGTTAAAATATGCCTTGTATTCCCCCAGCGTCATATCTCTGGGACAAGCCTGGAACTTCTCCGCCATGCTGTCCGCAAAGCTGACCCCCGTCTTTTCCTCCGCGTTCACGGTCTGACTCCTATATTGATTTCCCGTCGAAGCCTTGAACTCTGCGCTTATCATATTGTCCATGGCATTCCCTCCCTTGCTTCCCCATTCCGCCCAAGGCGAAAATATAAGCCGCCATACTATTCCGCAACCGCTCTTATAAATAGTATCGGAAAAAATGCAGATTTTATGATAGTTCTTGCGCAAACCGTTATCTAAATGGCATGAACAAAATAGAGTCCCGCGCCATACCCCTCCAGCTCCTGAACGCCCTGCAGAATCTCGTCGGTCCAAAGATCCCGCATTTTCGTCTTTAACTCTATCCGCGCAGGCTGAGGCTGAAAATTCAGCACGAAAAACCAGCGGTCTCCGCCTTTGCCGCGAACCGCCAGCTCGCAGCCCTCCGGCAGGCCAATCAGATCCCCGTAAGGCTCCGCTGCCCCCAGCTTCTCCAGAAACACCCGCGCGGTATCGGCCCCAAAGGCTCCCCCGAAGTAATAGGCCTCGCCCTTCCCGTAGCGGTTGCCAATCAGCGCCGGGGTTCCTGCATAATAGCTGTCCTCATAGACCGCCAGCACCTTGGCTCCCGAACTGCCCTCCTTGGCCCCGGTCTCTTTTCTTCCCCAGAAAGCAGCTGCCGTTCTGCTGGCATCATGTAGTCCCACAGCCCCCTTCGGTTCCTGCGCCTCATCACCTGCAGCCCTCTCCGGCAGCGGCGCAAGCAGATCGTTGAACACGGCGGCCTCGATCTTCGTTCCCTCCCAGTCCGCCATGACTCTGTTTTGATCCGGCGCCACAAAGGAGTATTCGGGAATGTCCGTTCCGGTAAGCTTTGCCGCCAATCCCGGAAGATGCTCCATGACGCACTGCCCGTTCTCGTCCTTATAGCCCGTGCGGCAGCCCATCACCAGCTTTCCTCCCCCTGCCACATACTCCTCCAGAATCGCCATGCGCTCCTTGGTCAGTATGGATCCATGAGGATAGAACAATAGGTCATATTGTCTCAGACTTTCCGCGCCTGCAACACCTTCCATATATACATAGTCGAAAGGCACATGGGCCTGCTGCATGGCCGTAAACAGTCCCCTTTGGCTTTCGGACTCCACCCTGCCGTGCCATCTGTCTACCTGAGCGTCCCAGACATTGTCATAATCCTTCAGAATGCCTACCTTGGCCTCATAGCGGGATCCTGCCAGCTCCTGCATCTTTTTTATCTTTTCGTATATCTGCCCCACTTCCCTGAGCCTGCGGTTGTCCCTGCCGGAATAATCCAGAATCCCATGCCAGTACATCTCCGTGCCGAAAACCGCCGTCCTCCAGCGAAAATACCCGATATAGTCCGCCCCGTGGCCGATGCTCTGCATGGTCCACAGCGTCATCTGGCCCGGGCGGGGCGACGGAGCCTCCATGCGGGTATTCCAGCCGTTGGCGCCGCTCTGCTGCTCCATGATCCCGAAATTGGGGGACACGGCGCGCACCTCCGCCAGATTGCGGCTCCACCACCTATCCTTCATAGGATCCCCGGCATTGTACCCATCCAGCCCATATCCGAAATTCGGATAGGAATCATACATCAGCACGTCCAGACTTTCCCTCTTCATCCGCTGGTAATCGATGTTTCCAAACATGCCGTTGGTGGTGATGAAGTCGCCCGGCTTCAGATACTTCCGCAGAATGTCCGCCTGCATTTGCGCGAACCGGCATACGCTGCGGGAGATAAAGCGGTAATAATCCAGCTTCAAATGGGGATTGGGCGAATCGGTATTGGTCCGTCTGGGCACCCAGACCTCCTGCCAGTCCGTGTAGGTCTGATTCCAGAAAACAGTTCCCCAAGCCTTGTTCAGGGCATCCAAGGTGCCGTACTTCTCCTTCAGAAATTCCCTGAAGGCCTCCGCATCGCTCTCCGAATAAAACTCATCCTTCTCACAGTTGAATTCATTGTCCAGCTGCCACCCCACAATGGCCGGATGCTTCCCGTAATGAGAAGCTGATATCTCCACAATATTTCTGCACAGCTCCTGATATTTGGGGGAGTTGTAATTATAATGCCTTCTGGAACCGTGATGGATCAGATGCCCGTCCATGTCCGCATTCAGGGCCTCAGGATATTTTGCCGTCAGCCATGCCGGCGGAGTGGCCGTGGGGGTGCAGAAGATCACCTGCATACCCTTTTCCTGCGCCAAGTTCAGGAAATCGTCGAAAAACCCAAAGGTATATTCACCCTCTCTGGGCTCTATAAAACTCCAGGCAAACTCTGCGATGCGCACGGTTCTAAGCCCCACCGCCAGCATCCTGTCCAGATCCTCCGCCCAGAACCTTCTCTCCCAATGCTCCGGGTAATAGCAGACCCCTAAGTCTATGCTGCTTCCGCTGATCAGTTTTCTCATCTCAAGTCCTTCCCTTCCTTCATGCCATCCTATACAGCCTTAAGCTGTTCTCCCACACCGCCTGCCGCAGCCTTTCCTCGGAGACTCCCTTGAGCTGCGCCAGAGCCGCCGCCACATAAGGGAGGTTCAGCGAGCTGTTCCTTTGCCCCCTATTGGGCACCGGCGCCAGATATGGGCTGTCCGTCTCCAGAACCAGCCGATCCAAAGGGATGTACTCCACCGCCTCCTTCAGCTTTTTTGCATTCTTGAAGGTCAGCACGCCGCCGATCCCGATGTAAAATCCCATATTCAGAAAAATCTTGGCCGTCTCCTTGGTATAGGAAAAGCAGTGAACCACGCCGCCGATCTCCTTGGCCCTCTCCCCCTCCATGATATCCACGGTGTCCTTGGCCGCATCTCTGGAATGAATGATCACAGGCAGACGGCACTCTGCGGCCAGATTCAGCTGCCGGGCGAACCATACCTTCTGAACCTCCCTCTCCGGCCGGTTCCAGTAATAATCCAAGCCGATCTCCCCCACGGCCACGCATTTTTTCAGCCCGCACATCTCTTTCAGTCTCTTGAATACATCCTCGTCCAGCTCTCCGGTCTCGTTGGGATGTATCCCCATTGCGCCGTATATAAATTCATATTTTGCCGTCAATTCGGCAGTGCGCCCGCAGGAAGCCATACTGGCGCCTACGTTCACCACCCTTGCGATGCCACTTTCCTGCAGGCCGGCCAAAAGCTCCTCCCTATCCTCATCAAATGCCACGTCGTCATAATGGGCATGGGTGTCAAAAATATCCGTCATCCTTCTGTATCCCTTTCTCTGCAGCCAAAAACCTTCCTGAAAGTTTTTCCTCAGGGTCTTCCATTCACCGGCCGCTCATAATATACCCTGCTCTTCTCCAGCACGGTAAACCGCCCTCCTTCCAAGGACAGAATGGTAGCCGCGCAATTGGGCAGAGACGTCTTCCAGAAATCTTCCAAAGGAATATCCCCAATGACGCCCACCAAGCTCCTATTGAAAGCCCCGTGGGCCACGATGAGCACATTTTCGCATATGCCCTCCAAGGGCACAATCTGTTCCTGCAGAAAAGAACGGGCCCTTTGGCTTGTTTCCGAAAAAGATTCCGCTCCCTGAGGCGCCTTATAACATTCCGGCTTCATTAAAAAATAATAGAGCGGATGCTCTTCATCCCTTTTCATCTCATCGAAGGCATGGCCCTCATATTCACCGAAATGAATTTCCTTCAGCCTATCATCCCGAATCAGAGGAACCTTCCGCTCCCCCAGAATCAGCTCCGCCGTCTCCGACGCCCTGCTCAGGGGCGAGCAGAAAGCCCTGTCAAAACAGACCTCCTTCAATGCCTCCCCCGTCTCTATGGCCAGCCTCCGGCCATAGTCATTCAGAGGCACGTCGCTCTGCCCCTGCAGCCTTCTCTCCTTGTTCCAAGCCGTCTCGCCATGTCTAAAAAGATATATCTTCATCCTTATGCTCTCCCCATGTTCTCCAGCATCTATTCCGCAATAGATATACAGCTGTTACCCATCTTAGCATTTCTGAGGGGAAAAAGCAATGACCCGCCGTGCAAAGGCTCCCGGAAGGCTTGGCTTTTATGTGGGATTATTTCACATTTTTTCCAGTGTCCGCAGCCTTTGCTTCAGGCTGTCGATTTCCTTCTGCTGTATCTGCACCATCCGCACCAGCTGCGGAACGAACTTGGAATAGTCAAGCCCTTCCGGTAAACCCTCCCCATTATATACGATAGGATACGGGTTTATTTCTTCAACTTCCTCAGCAGATTTATTTAATACTAATATTTTTGTGTTATGTATTTACATTTTCACAATGATGTTGTATCATAAGGTCAATCGAATATATGTTCTGTATTCGTCTGCAGGGAAGCGGAGCAACCGATACAGCGCCAGCCCTAACCCCTATTGTATACACGTCCGCCGGGACAGATTAGGAGAAAGCCATGAACTTCGGAGAGAAACTGAAAACGGCGTGGCTGGCATCTCCACCATTAAAGACCGTCACAAAGTATATGTCATCATGGCAGAGAAGGGGAAAATGACATGATCACCTATGAAGAACTATTGATGGAATCCGACAGAAACCATCTCGTCACCAAAGAAAAACCCTTGCCTATCAGCAAGGGAAGAATCAAGGGAAACCGCATAGCCATACGGCAGGATCTGACCGAAAAGGAAAAGAAATGCGTGCTGGCAGAAGAGCTGGGACACCATTATACAGCGGCCGGGGAAATATTGGATCAGTCCTCGGTCTCAAACAGAAAGCAGGAGCTGCGGGGGCGGGCTTTCGCCTATAACAAGCTGGTGGGGCTGACGGGCATTGTAGGCGCCTACAAGCACG
>OFGO01001431.1_pt1 | contig 17431 bp, 11 predicted proteins | sample 1521761 | NCBI WGS metagenome assembly OFGO01 (sample SAMEA3504128, study PRJEB24116) | mouse gut metagenome | biome: mouse gut; feature: mouse-associated habitat; material: faeces | place: Denmark | collected 2011
TGGACGAAGCCACTTCCGCGCTTGATAACGATACGGAGGCGGCGGTGATGGAGGCGGTCGAGAACCTGCAGGGTACGAAGACGATGATCATCATTGCCCACAGGCTGACGACCATACGCAATGTGGATAAGATCTATGAGGTGGAAGGCGGCAAGGTGCTTCCGAAGAGTAAGGAAGAGGTGTTCGCGCAGACGTGATACGGTTCTGAATGGAAGGATACTTGTAACAGCGTGCCGTGTTATGGATATTTCGGAAGAACGGGAGGCGATCATGCTGAAAGGAAAGAGATGGGCGGTGCTGGAAAGCAGACAGGCTGAGTGGTGTTTCTATCTGTCACTGGCAATGCTCTCCCTGTTTGTTTTTTTGGTCATGGGAAAGCCGGGATACGTACTTTTTGATGACAGTGGTTCTTATATGGATCTTTATCTGAATATGGAGGGGGTAATGCCGGTCTATCCACTCTTTCTGCATGTAAATAAGTTACTGTTCGGGGAGGGCCGGTATTTATATGTGGTGGTGGTTGAACAGGCGATACTTGCGTCGGTGTGTGTGATCATCCTGGTCGGTGTACTCAAAAGGCAGTTTCAGTTAAAGTATTGGGAAGCCTATGTGTGCTATCTATTGGCATTGCTGCCTTTTACGACAGATCTGCCGCAGGCGATGACGACTCATGTGATCCTAACGGAGGGAATTGCCTATGCCCTGTTCTATCTCTTTTCGACAGCGCTTATGTGTTCCATCTGGAATAAAAGTCTGATGTGGCTGAGTATGTTATATGTTATAACGCTTCTTTTGTCGTCTACCCGTTCGCAGCTCCAGATTTTATTCGGTGTATGTGGTGTAGCCTTTATCTACATTGTCTTGTTAAGAAAGTCTGACAGTGGGAAAAAAAGAATGCTGCTCCGGATGCTGTGTGCTTTGGCGGGATGTATGATCATCGGACTGACCGGGATCTGGATCACCGGGAAGGTCAGCAGCACTTATCAGCAGATCAGGGTGGAAGCGCGAAAGGAGCAGCAGGTGGCGGAAGGAAGAAGACCGGCGTTGAAGACCAGCCAATATGTCACCCTGATCTTTTCCAGAGGAATGTATGAAGCAGATCAGGAGGATTATCAGCTTTTCGAGGATGAGAAGATAAGGGAACTGTTTCTTGAGATGTATCCTGCCGTTGACGATGCTGGATGCAGATACGCGTATGCATCTCCCGGGCTATGGATGTGGCGGGATATTGCAGGGGGAATCGGTGCTGTCGGCGGGGTATGCTTTCGCGTACAGAGCGATTATTATCAGGAGAACTATCCGGAACTGATCTATGACGACAGCTATTCCGCGGTCAGAAGCAGGGATCAGCTGCAGATCGGACTCACGTTGCTTGGTGCTCATTTCGGAAGGTTTCTGTATCACACGCTTATCATGCTCCCGCAGGCTTTTATCTGTACGGTATTCTTTCAGATTGAACGGATCTATCTGTTATGTCATCTGGTGACATTATTCTTATATGTTTCTGCTGTTGCGATGATGATCTGGGCATATAAGAGCAGGAAAGTGAGAAATGCATACGGAGAGTTCATGTGTGCGGTACTTGGCACGAATCTTGTGATGATCGTGGTGATATCGATGGTGTTCTTCGGACAACAGCGGTATCTGGTATACAATTTCGGGTTATTTTATATATCTTATTTTCTGCTGTTGATGCAGGTATGGAAGCTGTATGGACGCGGATTGGTGGTGAAGCTTTGGAAAAGACGGGAAAAGTAAAAGTTCTGATCATTATTCCGGCGTATAATGAATCGGAGAGTATTGAAGGCGTTGTTGGGAGTCTGATGAGCCAGGCGCCGCAGTATGATTATCTGATCGTCAATGACGGTTCGACAGACAGTACACTGCATATCTGCAGGAAGGCAGATTTCAGCTATCTGGATCTGCCGATTAACCTTGGTATCGGCGGCGCGGTGCAGGCAGGGTATGTCTATGCGTATAAGAACGGGTATGATATCGCAGTGCAGATGGATGGAGACGGACAGCATGATATTGCCTATCTGGAAAAGATGCTGCAGCCGATTCTGTCAGATGAGGCAGATGTGGTAATCGGATCAAGGTTTCTCAAGAAGGAAGGGTTCCAGTCTTCTCATACAAGGCGGATCGGGATCGGACTATTGAGCATGCTGATCAGGCTTACTACCGGGAAGCGGATCATGGATGTTACCAGTGGTTTCCGCGCAGTAAACAGGAGATTTATTGAGATTTATGCCAGGGATTATCCGACAGACTATCCGGAGCCGGAAGCGATCGTGACGGCGATCATGCACCGGGGAAGAGTATTGGAGGTTCCGGTCAGAATGAAGGCAAGAGAGAGCGGGACAAGCTCTATTACACTGCGTAAATCTGTTTATTATATGATCAAAGTGACGCTGGCGATCCTGATCTGCCGGTTAAGCTATGGTTTCAGGAGGGCCGGGAGATGATACCGTCTACATTACGAATTACGCTGATCATTGCAGTTATCTGTTATTTTATCATCATTCTGTATTTTTTAAAAAACAGGGCGTTGAATCTGAAATATACGCTTCTGTGGCTTTTGGCTGGCGGTGTGATGGGCCTTCTGGTTATTTTTCCTGATTTGTTGGTGTATATGATCCGTATACTGGGGATCAGTGATAATATGAATGGCCTGTTTATCATTTGCATCGGGTTTATGTTGATGATCTTAATGGCGCTTACATCGATTGTATCCAGGCAGAACGGGAAGATCAGGTCATTGATCCAGGAGATAGGTATATTGGAGAAACGGATCAGGGAATTGGAAGAGAAGAAGGATTGAATGCGGATGAAAAAGGTCTTGCTGATAGATTATTACGGAATATGCGATAAGGATGGGCGGGCAGTCGGACATTCACCCAAAGTGCTTCAAGAGTACAGCGTGCTGTTGGGAGACTGTTATACCGTCAGTGTTGCCGCCTCGCCATGTCTGATCAAGGAAGCCGGAGAACAATTTCATGACAAATACACGTTGAGATATGATATTTATTCGGATAGGGAAATGTCTGTGAGAAAGAGGATCCAGGACAAAGTACGCCTCTTTTTCAATATAAATGAAGCGCTTAAGCTGGACGGTTATGATATCTATTGGTTTTATAAGACGGACTTTTTTCTCTTTTTCTTCTTGTGTTTCAGGGGAATCTGCCGAGGCGGGAAATCTGCAAAGTATATGGCGCAGATTTATCAGGCTGGGTTTGGACAAAGCGGACTGGCGCCTGTCCTGAACTGGTTTTACCGCAGGGGAATGCGGAAGTTTGATGGGATTACGTATGCCCAGAAGGATATGGCCGGTCTCCATCCCAATATGCTGTATTTCCCTGATTACTATTATGATCCGGGTAAGTATCAGAAATACAGGAAGACGGAAAAGCAGGAAAAAGCAGTGTGCCTCGGAACGATGAATACCTATAAAAAACTGCAGGAATTGATAGAAGCTTTTAGAAGCAACGGGTATCCATTGGAGATAAAGGGATACTTTTATGACAAAGATTATTACAAGAATCTTCGGGAAGGGTTGACTCAAAACATTGTATTGGAAGATAGGATATTATCGGAAGAAGAGTATTACCGGACGCTGGCCGGAGCGAAGTATACCGTTCTCCCTTATGATATGGGGCAGTATCAGAGCAGGACTTCCGGGGTATTGATTGAAAGTCTGTTTTTGGGTACGACAGCGATTGCGCCAAAGCAGTTACTTGCGGAAAATCAGATTAGCGGAATAGGATATGATAGGATAGAGGAGCTTAAGGACATCACTTTTCTCACAAAAGTTCCGGTATCCAATGATCATGACAGGATAAAGGAATTTGATAAGAATGAGATTGCGGGAAGGCTGACAGGCTTTATGAACAGTTTGTAGGACAACTTAGAAATGTTGGCAGCGCATTACAAAGAACATCTAAGAGATTGAAAGAGGATTATACATGGAGATCGCAATTGACCTGCTGTGGCTCAGACCCAGGCAGGTGGGTGGAACAGAGTTTTATATCAGGAATTTGCTGGACGGCCTGCTGAAATTGGACGAGGACTTTCATTTCAGTCTGCTTGTATCAAAAGATAACAGGGAGTCCCTTGCGCACTACGCTCGGGATAAGCGGATCACGCTTCTGGAAGCGAACATAGAATCGGCAGACATAGCAAAAAGGATTCTCTGGCAGTTCTTCTGCCAGAACAGGTTTCTGCGCAGGAAGCGGATCAGGCACTGCTTTGTTCCGGTCTATTGCAGGCCTCTTTTCAACGGGGGGATTGTGTATGTAAATACGATCCATGACTTGCAGGCGGCACACTATCCGGAGTATCACCCTTTCCATGAGATTGTCTATTCCAAATTGTGCTGGTGGCTGGATGTGCACAGGTCGGCACATATTGTGGCCATATCTGACTGGGTGAGAGATGATATTATGCAAAGATATCACGTGAGGCCGGAAAGAATTACGACGATCTATGACCCGATCACAGTAGATGTGAACGAGATGGTCCCGCTGGCAAGACTGACGGAGAAATACGGTGTGACAGAGAAAGGATTTTACTATACGGTCGCGCAATTGATACCGCATAAGAATCTCGACACACTCATCGAAGTGATGTGCCAGATCAAGGAACAGGAGATAAACCTGCCGCACAGGCTTCTGATCTCCGGTGTCAACGGTGAGAGCAGAGAGAAACTTGAGAGACAGATACGGCAGCGGGAACTGACACAGGAGATTACGTTGACGGGGTTTGTGGAAAATGCAGAGCGGAATGCACTGTATAAGTACAGTAGGGCATTTCTTTTTCCCAGTGTTTTTGAAGGGTTCGGAATGCCATCTATTGAGGCGATGCTTTTTGGGACGGTGGTAATTGCGGCGGACAGGACCTGTGTTCCTGAGGTGACGCAGGGAAAAGCCAATTATGTATCTGACCCTTATGATGTGCAGGAGTGGATCAAGGTTATGCGAGAGCCTGAGGACAGGATCGCAGAGATGGACTTTACAGTGTATGATCAGATGCGGCTTACAAAGCAATATTATCAATTGCTGTGCGAGCAGTTTCAGAGCTGAACTGTAAGTGGGAGGTTTTCAGAGAAAGGATGCTGCAGTGAATATATTATACATTGCTCATGAGAGCCGGCTGGGAGGCCCGAATAAGTCCTTGCTTGAGATGATCGACCAGCTTTCCGGAGAGAATACTATTTACGTAGTGGTACCCATTAAGAGAGGTTTTCTGGTGGATGAATTGCATAAGCGAAATATCCCGGTGATCTATCAACATTCATTTTGGTGGATGATAGCGCCAGGAGGTAATATGGCCACTGCATTTGTAAGAAAATGGATCTACAGAGTACTGGTACTGCACAATTATGTGTGTGCCTGGCGGCTGCGTAAAGTTGTGAGACAGCAAGAGATTGATATAATCCATACGAATTCCAGTGTGTTGAATACAGGAGGAATCCTTGCTTCTATGGTGCATATACCGCATGTCTGGCATATCAGGGAACTCAGACAGGAAGGGTTGGGGTTTATCGATGTATGGCAGCCTGCACGTATCAACCGTTTTATGGAAGAACATAGTAGTCGGATCGTCGCGATCTCTAAAGCGGTTAAGGACAAATATGCCGAACATATTTCCGGTGATTTGATCAGTGTTGTTTACAATGGTGTAGGAGAGGAAAATCTGTATGAAAAGGAATTGGAAAAGCATCAGGGAGATACGGTAAATTTCCTGATCAGTGGAAGAGTGAGCGGGGAGAAAAGGCAGGAAGAGGCTATAAGAGCCGCTGCGCTGCTGATAGAGGAGGGGTATCGTAATCTGCATTTGTCGATTGCGGGGCCAGGAGATACGGACAAGCTTTGCAGTTTGATAGCAGACAGAAAGATAGAAGAATATGTTACTTTTCTCGGATACCGGTCGGATTTGCCGCTTCTTCGTCGGGAGATGGATGTTGAATTGGTCTGTTCTTTATGGGAAGCCTTCGGCAGGGTTACCGTGGAGGCGATGATGAGTTCTAATCCGGTGATCGGTGCGGACAGCGGCGGAACGCCGGAATTGATCAAAGACGGTGATAACGGATATTTATACCGGCAGGGAGACGAAAGCGATCTGGCGGATAAGATGAGAAGATTTATGAAGCATCCTGAAAGGATACGGCGCATGGGCCAATGCGCCTATCAGACGGCAGCGGCTCAATTCAGCAGCAAAAGGAATGCCGGGAGGATACTGGAAATTTATCGGGAACTGATGAGGTAAACGGACGATATGCGGCAGGAACTAAGGAAACTAAAGGATTTATGGGATAAATTTCAGTTTATTTTGACAAAACGCCAGAAACAGCTGGGGATTGGAATACTGGCGCTTACGCTGATCGGCGCTGTTACGGAGATGCTGGGAGTGTCCATAATGGGGCCGTTTGTACAGGCGTTGATTGCACCGCAGGAGTTGTTGGACAACCGGTATCTGAAACCGGTGCTAGAGTGGTTTGCGGTAGATACGCCAGAGGAACTTCTTGTATTTATGGGAGTGGGCATCGCGGCCGTTTACATCGTTAAAAATCTGTATCTGGTGCTGCTCTCTTATTGCAGGATCAGGTATTCAACCAAGGTACAGCGGGAACTGAGCGTGCTGATGATGCAGTCTTATATGAGAAGGGGGTATCTGTTCTTCGCTCAGGTAAATACAGGAGAACTGCTGCGGGGAGTGCTGGAAGATGTCAGATCAGTCTATCAGATCATGTATAATACGTTCCGTATCTTTGCAGAACTGTTTACAACAATGGTGATCGTATTGTTTGTTTTCACGACGGACATTATGATGGCGGCAAGTGTTGTGGTATTGGCGTTTCTGTGCTTTCTCATTGTCATTATGGGCTTTCGCAAAACGATGCACCGGCTTGGAGAGGAATACCAGAAGAGCTATGGGGAATTAAATAAACATTCCCTGCAGGCGTTTCAGGGAATCAAAGAAGTGATTGCCATGCGGCGTCAGCAGTTTTTTGTAGACCGTTTTGAGCGGGCCTTCTACAGACAGCAGAAGGCATTAGTGGGACAGGTAGTCGCCGCGGAGAGTCCGACCTATATTATTGAAGGGGTCTGTGTAGTAGGGTTTATCCTTGCCGTAGGACTCCGTCTGCAGAACGGAAGCGACTCTGCGGAATTTCTGCCCAAGCTGGCGGCTTTTGCCATGGCGGCATTTCGGATTCTGCCGTCCATGGGCAGGATTACCAGCAGCTTCAACCAGGTTGTATATTTTATGCCGTCTTTAAACAAAGCATATGAGAATCTTCGGGAAGTGAAGCGGCTGGAGGCGGAGGAAGTGCAGGAAGTCACTGCGTTACTGGAAGATGGAAGTGAAAAGGACGTGACAGCAGAGCGGACAGCCGGGAATGCATATTTGGAAATAAAGGATATATATTGGAGATATCCGAATACGGAGCAGGATGTGTTAAGCGGAGTCAATATACAGATCAGGAAGGGTATGGCAGTTGCATTGATCGGCCATTCCGGAGCCGGGAAGACGACGCTGGCGGATATTATCTTGGGCTTGTATAAACCCCAGAGAGGATCCGTGCGGCTGGAAGGTACAGACATTAAGATGCTGTCCGGAAAGTGGTCTGAGTGTGTCGGCTATATCCCGCAGTCAGTCTATCTGACAGATGATACGATCAGAAGTAACGTGGCGTTCGGGATTGATGAGCCGGATGACACCATGGTGTGGCAGGCTTTGGAGCAGGCGCAGCTGAAGGAACTTGTGGCAGGACTGCCTGACCGGCTGGATACGGTCATTGGCGACAGAGGCGTCAGACTTTCGGGTGGCCAGCGCCAGCGCATCGCGATCGCCAGAGCGCTGTATTATAATCCGCCCATTTTGATCCTGGATGAGGCTACTTCGGCACTGGATACGGAAACGGAGAATGCAGTCATGGATGCCATTAATTCTCTGCAGGGACATAAGACATTGATCATTGTTGCGCATAGATTATCGACCATTCAGAATTGTGACGTCATCTATGAGATCACGGGAGGACATGCTGTGGAGAAACAGAAGGAAGAAATCTTTGGCTGACCATCCGGTAGGATCAATAAGAACAGAAGAGAAGAGGAACTCATATGCTGACGGCAGTTTTGATGTTATGTGCGAATATTCATTTATACAAGAAAAGAAAAGGGCTGAGAGCCGGTTTGCTCGACTCTTACATAGAAGCCGGCTGTGTATGGACGCTGTACCTGTTTGTGGTGACGGAGGTCCTGTCTTTAGGGCATTTGATGAGATTCAGGGTAGTGTTCATGGCATGGGCATCATTGGATATGATACTGGCTGCGCTTCTGCTGGTACAGTGTGGAAGATACGGAAGGATAAACAAAGCCTGTTTTTCATGGAGCGCTTGTGTTAAGGCAGTCAGAGACTGTAAGGATGGAATCGGAGCTGCCTGTTTCTATCGCCGGGGCAGGGAGACGGTGAAACGGGAGGGGAGGTATCTCTATTATGGGATTACGGTTCTGATCGGAGCCGCGGTCCTATGGCTGGCGTATAAGACGACTCCTTACAATTGGGATTCTATGACCTATCACCTGCCCCGCATTTCTTATTGGATACAGAATCGGTCCGTGGAGCATTATGCCACAAATTCCATCAGACAGATTGCAAGTCCGGTGCTTGCGGAGTTTGTAAATCTGCATGTCTGCATTTTGAGCAGGGGCGGTGATGAGCTGTTTAATATGCTGCAGGCATTTTCCTATATTACCTGTGCAGTTCTGGTGAACCGGATTACCCAAAAGCTTGGAGGCAGCAGAGAATTCGGATTTATGGCGGCACTGATCTATATGACGATGCCCATTGCGTATGCGGAAGCGCTGACGACGCAGGTTGACCTTTTTGCGACAGTGTGGCTTCTGTTCTATGTCTATATTCTTCTTGACCTGGCAGGACAGAATGAGAATCTGAAATTTGAGCGTACTGCAGTCAGCCGGGTATGTGTGCTGGCAGCGTGTGTGGCGTGGGGGTATCTGTCCAAACCCTCGGTGTGCTTTGCCATGGTGATCTTTGCACTGTGGCTTTTGATCAGATGTATTATCAGAAAGGACAGGGTGTGGGAATTGTTCCGGCTTCTGCTATGCGCAATTCCGTGTGTCAGCCTGCCGCTTGTACCGGAGATACTGCGTAATTTTAAAACATTTCAGTCTTATGCCAATACAATTGCCGGAGAAAAGCAGATGGTGGCAACATTACAGCCGGCATATCTGCTGGTCAATTTCCTGAAAAACTTTACTTTCAATCTGCCGACGGCACTTATTAAGAACAGTGAAAGATATTTTGTAAAGTTTGCCGAAAAAGCGGCAGCGGTTTTACGCGTGGAATTAAATGCGGAGTCTATAGCTGAGAACGGCATGGAGTTCAGGCTGCACACGGGCAATACCTACGGGCATAATACGGCGATCAACCCGATCGTAATGTGGCTGTTTCTTTTCTGTGCAGTATGGACTGTCCTGGAAATAAAGAAAATAAATAAGGGGGGGGGTGAAATATAGAGGATATTTTTTAGCGAGTACAATCTCCTTTTGCTTCTTTTGTGTTGTTTTGCGTTGGGAAATATTTGTGACCAGGTACATGGTATCCTATCTGGCATTGCTGTGTCCAATGATCGCCGTATGCATTCAAAGGGGAACGGAGCAGGACAGAAGGCGGCCGGTTCGTCATGCCATTACAGGCATTGTCTGTTTCCTGTGTGTGATGGAGGCTGTCAGTGTAACGGCATATCATTATAATGCCTATGCGAATCGGGGCGCGGACAGCAGGCCCTGGGGGTATTTTGTATCCAGAAAAGGGGAAGCAGGATACTATGTGGAGGTCACGAATGATATTAAAGACCGGGGATATGAGTCGATCGGACTTTATATAGGATCGGACGATTACGAATATCCTATTTGGAAAATGTTGGGAAAACAGCGGATAGAACATATCAATGTGCAGAATGAGTCCGGAATCTACAGAGACGAAACCTTTACGCCGGACTGCATCATATGGTTTGGAAAGCCACCGGAAGGTGAGGTCAGAATTAATGATGCAGTCTACATAGTGGTAAGGGATTACGGCGAGAATCATTATCTGCTTGGGACCCAATAAGAAATCCAGGTGCGGCAGACCAACACATGAAGAAGGAGATACAGATATAAAGATGCGCAAAGAGAAAAAAACGGGTACAGAATATCGTGTTTTTACACTGCTGCTGTATGTGATATTCAGTATTCTGATGACAGCAGTGATTGCCGGCAAGAAAAATATGCATACAGATGAGGTGCTTACCTACGGCCTGGCAAATGCTCCGGAAGGATGGATAACGTTGACAAATGGCGAAGTCTATTCGCCGGCCCGGAAAGCATGGATGGATTATGTGACTGTCGACGAAAACAGATTTGATTATGCTGTGGTTTGGAGGAATCAGGCAATGGATGTGCATCCGCCGCTGTACTATGCTTTGATCCATACAATCTGTTCGTTCTTTCCGGGAAAATTCAGTCTGTGGTTTGCGGGAGCCGTTAATCTTATTTTTGCAGTATTGACTTTGTGGGTATCCAGGCGCCTGCTGGAGGAACTGACGCAGGATTCGGACGCAGTATTTTGGGGCACGTTTTTTTTCATTTTGTCTGCGGGGATTCTTTCGGCGGTCTCTTTCCTTAGAATGTATATCATGGCAATGTTTGAAGTTACTTTAGTAACGTGGCTGTTTGTGCAGGCAGTTCAAAGAGGATGCAGTTTGAAATTTTACAGCAGGCTTTTCATTGCAGCGATTGTGGGAGCGCTGACACATTATTACTTTCTTGTATATCTTTTTTTCATATGTGTTGTATATGGCGTTTATCTGCTGCTCCATAAGGAATTTAGGAGTGCGGTTATGGTTACGCTGTCTATGCTGCTGGCCGGAGCGGCGGCAGTATCTTTGTTTCCGGATATGATCAGGCATATGTTTCTGGACAATGGAAATCGTGGGGAGGAGTCTATCCGTAATTTAAAGGATATGTCCTTTTCCGCTTATGCAGAGAGGCTGCGTTTTTTTTACGATTGTGTAAATGAACAACTGGCAGGAGGACTGCTTACGTGTCTTCTTGCTGCTGCCATATTATCTGTAATTTACGGAATAGTGCATAGAAGAAATCATGGAAAGAGTCAGACGGCGATGCCGCTGCTATTGCTTTTGCTGCCAGGCATCTGCTATTTTCTCCTGGTCGCAAAGATGGCAGTACTGATGGAATGCCGCTACATTGTTCCTGTTTATGCAGTTGTCCTGGTTGGTATCTTCAGTCTGCTTTATAGAGGGGTTTGGATCTGGATCAGACAAAAGTATCGAAAGGTTACGCTTTGGCTTGTGATCTGTGCGATGACGGCCGGCGGCTGGCATGTATGTGAATGGGAACATTTATATTTGAAGTCCGCAGAATTCCTGGAAAAGACTGAACAATACAGCGAAGAAAATATTATTTATGTTTATGATAAAAAATGGAAGCTGGTGAATGGATTCTTCGAGGCAGAAAACTATCATAATGCGGAATTTATCAATCTGGAGAAACGTCAGCTGGAAGGCATACACTTTAAGGGGGAGAGCAGCTTACTTGTTAATATCACAAATTCATGCGATCAGGATAGTGTCCTGGATAAAATATTAGAGATATGCCCGTTATTGAATACCTATGAGATGGTGGGCGGGTATGATTATACAACAACTTATTATCTGCGGTAAGAGTAGTGCGAGTTTTATGGAATTTGTGTCAGGGATGACATGAGGAGCTATGCATAATGATATCGATGGGCCGGAAATCTTGAAAACAGATTTCCGGCTTTAGCTTTGCGGGGGAGTTGACCATTCTGGAAATAATTTACGATTTTTTTCACTGGAAATATTCCGAAAACATGATATTATAGAAAAAAACAGGTAGACATAACATCTTGTCAACAGGAGTTTCAGAAAGGAAAAGTGGTGTGATGAAACATTTTATAATAAAAAAACGAAAAAAATACACGGTGCAATGTCGATTGACGGCATTTATTCTGTGTTTTGCACTGTGCATGGAGAGCAGTACGATCCAAGTGCTTGCAGCGGAAGAAGGCGGGAGCGGCAGCGCCGTGATACAAAGCGCAGATGATGTGGCGGGGACGGATACTGTATCCGATGGTGAGATGGATCCGGTACCGGGTGAAGGCACAGACGCCGAGCCAAGTGAAGGCGCAGATGCTGAGCGGGGCGATGAAGCAGACGCTGGACCAGATGAAGATACAGATTCAGAACCGGGTGAAGATGCAGACGCTGAACCAGATGAAGATACAGATTCCATACCGGGTGAAGATGTAGATTCTTCACCGGATGATGATACAGATTCAGAATTGGGCGAAGATGCAGACGCTGAACCGGATGATGGCGCAGGTTCCACAACGGATGAAGACTCAGGCTCCATATCGGGCAACGATCCGGATTCTATCTCGGAGAACGACCTGACTTCTGTTTCGGAGAATGACTTGCAGTCTGTCTCGGAGAACAGCCTGGATGCAGAGAGAGAAGCCATGATCAGGGAGGCTGAGGATTCCTTTGTCCGGCTGCTTGCCGGCAAGAATCTGATGGCGCTCCTCTATCACACCGACAGTTATCAAAGCAGACGGATGCCGGATAAGGACAGTGAAGGTGTGGCAGTGCTGCGCAGCGGACAGACACTCTATGTGAACGGCCTTACGATCACGGAAGAGGATGTCTGGTATGAAGTGCGGTTTTGGCAGGACGGCGTGGAGGGCACAGGATATGTGCAGAGTTATTACCTGGCATATTCCGATGAGGATTGGCTGGCATGGGAGAATGCGTATCTCGTCCCCATTCTGCAAAGCGGTGATGAATATGCGTTCTCAGCTTATGGCATGTCATCTTATTCTATGATGCCTTACGCCATAGATACTTCGGATATCACAGCATTTCCGGGGGCTTATCAGAGTGCGCTCAGAAGTTTGAAGAATGCACATCCGAACTGGACGTTCGTGCCTATGAATACAGGACTTGATTTCGATACGGCAGTGTCAAAGGAGATGGGAGACAAGAGCCTGATCCAGAACTTGACAACCAATGCTTCTAAAGGCTGGGTAGGCGCTCCGTGTCCGAGCGAGAGCGGATGGTATTATGCTACAAAGCCGGCGGTAGCCTATCATATGGATCCGCGTAATTTTCTGACCGAAACTTATATATTTCAGTTTGAACAGCTGACTTTCAACGGCTCCTATCATACGCAGGCATCTGTACAGTCCTTTTTGAACGGAACTTTTATGAAAGGGGTGCTGCCCGATGATTCCGCACGGCGTACTTATGCGCAGGCTTTTTTTGAGATCGGTAAAAACCGGAAACTGAGCCCGATCCATCTGGCCTCCCGGGTATATCAGGAGCAGGGCCAGGGCAATTCCGGGCTGATTTCCGGCACCTATCCCGGCTACGAGGGGTATTATAATTTCTTCAATGTGGGTGTCAACGGTGCTTCTACGACGGAGAAGATCGTAAAGGGGTTGACGTATGCGAAGGAGAAAGGCTGGAATACCCGCTATAAATCTCTCGAGGGCGGTGCTGCCACGATCGGTAACAACTATATATTGAAATATCAGGATACGATCTACCTGGAGAAATTTAATGTAGATAAGAACAGTCCCTACGGTATCTATAATCATCAGTATATGCAGAATATCCAGGCACCGGCCAGCGAATCTTCCAGTACGAAGAGGATGTATGCCAATGCGGGCTCCCTAAATTCTGCCTTTGTCTTTAAGATTCCGGTCTATCAGAATATGCCCGATGATAAGTATTATCCGTCTCTTAGCTTAAATAAGACGAGTCTGACACTGGACAGAAGTAAGGAAGACGATCTGGAGAAGGGGCAGCAGTTGAAGCTGTATGTGGACGGCATCGAAGTGAATCCTGCCGAGGCATCCTGGAAGAGCAGTGATCCTGCGCTTGTTAAAGTGGAGGCAGGTCTGGTGAAGATCGCAGGGGACGGATCGTCGGCGAAGGCCGGTGAGGCTGTTGTCACGGCATCCTATCAGAATGTGGAGACATCCTGCAAGGTTAAGGTGGTGATTTCACTCCAGGAGATCACATTGGACAAGACCGAGATAGCGTTGCGGCGTCCCGATACGGTGGTAGAGGATGAGACAGGGTTCAGCGAGGCGGAGAAGGCGGAGAATACGGACACGGCGTCTCTGCAGGTTTCTTTCGTTCCGCCGGATACGACAGCGGATACGACGATCAACTGGTCCTCCTCCAACACTAAGGTGGCAAAGGTCAGTGCCGACCCGGAAGACCCCTCCCGGGCAGTCGTGACCGCAGTGGGCAAGGGGGAAGCGGTGATCACGGCCAAAGCTTCCAAAGCGGGCAGCAGCCCGGTGAGGACGGCCGCCTGTCAGGTCAGGGTGAGCGCACCGATCTATCAGGCGGCTTTGACGAATCCCAATGCCAAAGACACGGACACGGACGGGCAGACGACACTGCTTGCCGGCCAGGGCGTTAATCTGGCGGCAGAGTATTGGCCTAAGGATACGACTTCCGACACGCAGATCATCTGGAGCAGTTCGGATGATAAGGTTGCCACAGTCAGGAATGGCAGCGTAAAAGCGCTGTCGAAGGGGAAAGCGGTGATCACAGCCAGGATGGCCGGATGCGAACAGGGGTATACGGCGCAGCACACTGTTCTGGTGGAAGAATGCAGTGTCATCTTCATGAAGAAGGACGGTGAAACGATCCTGAAGAATCAACAGGCGCTTTATGGAGCGGTATTGCCGGAGCAGTCTTTTCCTGAGGCGGAAGAGGCTGAGGGCAGTCTTTTCATCGGCTGGTATACAGGAAAGAACGGAACCGGAAGCCGTTTTGACAGGACTACGGCTGTTTACCAGCAGGAGACGGTGGTATACCCTTATTACGAGGAACAGGGCAAAGGATTCTATGTGCTGCCTGTGGGGGATCAGATTTATAGCGGAAGCGCTGTGAAGCCTGAAGTGCAGGTATATGACAGTGTATCCTACGGGGACGGTAGCAGAGAACTGATCGCGCTTGAACAGGGAAGAGATTATACGGTTTCTTATAAGAACAACAAGAAGGTCAGCATAAACGGGCAGGCCATGCCGCAGATCATCGTAAAAGGCAAAGGTAATTACAAGGGAACAGAAACGGTTTCATTCCGGATCCTGCCCAAAGCATTGACGGATACGGACATAACGGCCGACCATATAACGGTGGCATACAGCGGCAGGACCATCAAGAGTTCTCCCACGGTATACCGAGACGGGAAGAAGCTTAAGAAAAATACGGATTATACAGTCATCTATCCGCAGACAGGAACAGGCGCGTACCAGACTGCCGGCACTTATCCGATCAAGATCACGGGTAAGGGTGGCTATACCGGAACCATAACGGTCTATGAGACGATCACCCAGAAGATTCTGCTCAGTAAAGTTACGATAGAGAAGATCCCTGCGCAGACTTACAGCAATGCACTGGTTGATAAAGAGCAGGGGATCGGGATCCGGCCGGAGAGCCTGAAAGTCAGCTACAGAAAAGAGCCGCTTGTGGAAAGCGCCGACGGCGGTGTGAGCGGCGACTATACGGTATCCTACACAGATAATACTGCGGTGGGCACTGCTACGGCCACGATCACGGCGGTGGAAGGAAGCGCTTATGCCGGCAGCAAGAGCGTCACATATAAAATCGTAGGGACGTCACTGGCCAGGGCCGCGGTAGAAGGATTGGAGAATAAAGAGTATACGGGCAGAGAGGAAGACGTCAGGCAGACACCCGGCGCATGCCGTCTTGTTTTGGATGGCAGAGAGCTGACGGAGAGTACGGACGGCGGTGTGACGGGAGATTATGTTGTGTCCTATTCCAACATTTCCAAAGCGGGAACGGCATCGATCCTGTTCAAAGGCATCAATGAGTACACCGGACAGATCAAGAAGACCTATAAGATCACGGCCTGCCAGCTCGGTTCCAGTGAGACGGGCATTAACCCGGCCATTACCCTGCAGTACTATACCCAGGATGCGCCGGACCGTCTGCAGCAGATCTCCAATCTGTCCCAGATCGTCACGCCTTATATGAAAGGCGGGAGCAGACCGGCGGTGGTCCTGACGTTTCAGGGCATTGAACTGGTACAGGGCAAAGACTTCACGGTCAAGTACGCGAACAACAAGGCGGTCACAACGACAGGAGCGGAAGGTGCAGACGAGAGAAAGCTGCCGAAGATCACGGTGACCGGCAAGGGGAATTATAAGGGCAGCATCACCGGATTTTTCAGGATCACCGACGGACGTTTGGCACAGGATAACGGCAAGCTGACTATGACGGCCAAAGATGTGGTTTATAAGAATAAGAAAAATGCCTTTAAGAGTTCCGTGACCTTAACTGACTGTAACGGAGCAAAATTGTCGGCGGGAAAAGACTATGACAGAAATCTTGCATACACTTACGCCGAGGATGCATATGTCTGCGTCAAAGATGTCACCATGGGAACGAAGAGCGTGCAAAATGGTGCGACGGATAATAGTGACAATGGTGTCATATTGAAGAGGGCCGGAGAGACCGTGGAAGCGGATGATATCCCGCAGGCCGGAACGAAGATCCGTGTCACGGCACGTGGAACGGGATTCTATGCCGGAGACGGTGCGGCAAAGATCTCAGCAGTCTACCGTATCGTGCAGGCTGATATTGCCAAGGCCAAGGTGAAGGTGCAGGCGAAAGAATACAACAACGGAAAGGCGGTGACCCTGACGGGAGAAGACCTTGTGCTCACCGTAAATGGCAGCCCGGAACCTTTGCAGTATGGGACGGACTATAACATTGACGAAACTAGCTATGCGAAGAACCAGAATAAGGGGAAGGCATCGGTGACGGTACGGGGGCTGGGAAATTATGGCGGTGAGAAGAAGATCACTTATACGATAGGCGCGAAACTATTGGTGTGGTGGAAAAATCTTTTTTACAAAAATTAATTTTTCCTTAAAACACTATATCTTGTAGCACAGACACTTGTGTCATACAATTAGAAATGGTATACTTACTAATGTATTTTTGACAGGTATGTCTGTCTATGATATAGCTGTAATGACATGGCGTGCAGCGGACGCTTTTGGGAATTTTAACAGGATACAGTAAGAGAAGGGGAAGATTTGTCTGACAGCCGCGAACCTGCAGGCGAAGAGAAAGGTACGGGTATAAGATTGAATAAATTGCTCGATAGCAACTTATTCAATCAGGAATTTGTGCCGAAGCGTCACAAATTTCATGATGGCAGAGCGAAATCTGACATTTCGCTCGCTTCCTCAGCGTAAAACGCTTCGGAATGGAGGAAAAAATGAATATATTTAAGGAAATGGCGCTTTCCATTTATAGTTTCAAAAGCTATAAGGAATT
>OFGO01001433.1_pt1 | contig 17402 bp, 17 predicted proteins | sample 1521761 | NCBI WGS metagenome assembly OFGO01 (sample SAMEA3504128, study PRJEB24116) | mouse gut metagenome | biome: mouse gut; feature: mouse-associated habitat; material: faeces | place: Denmark | collected 2011
TACGTACGGTTCAATGGGAGGGGCGAGAAACTATTCTCCCTCTACCCTATTCTATGGCCTGCCTTAATTCTTCAATGGTCTTGTGGGTGTATGTGCGTGTTGTCAGTGAGCCGGAGGCGTGGCCGATCAGGCGGTCGATGCATACCTGATTGGCGCCGGCGCTGTCCAGAAGGGAAGTGAACGTGTGTCGGCAGTCATGCGGAGTGTGGTAGGTTGTAATCCCGATCGCTTGCAGGGCGGTTTTGAATTGTTTGGTATATGCTCCGGTTGTGGCAGGTCTGCCATTGATGGAGAGTAGAATTCCGTGGTTGATCGCCAGTCTGTGCTCTACGAAGCTGCGTATTTTGGAATGAATGGGTACGATCCTGTTTTTCCCAGCGGCAGTCTTCAAACCGCCTTTGAAAGTATTCTCTGTCAGGTCGATATCCTCTGCTGACATCTGGAGCAGTTCTGATACTCTCCAACCAGAATAGATATAGATGAGGATGCTGTCTACCCATGGGATGTTCTTATTGTCCCAGAGGGTTTGTAGTTCGGCAGCAGTGAAGGGAACCCCGGGGGTGTCGTCTTCGGCTACAGTGATAGACGCAAAGGTGGCATAGCCTTTTTCGATGATGTCGTTTTGCAAGGCAGATTTATCCATCTGTGTGAACAGATTCTTTATGTGTTCCTGCAGAGCGTGAGACAGGGGCTTTCCTGATGGCCCCTGCTGCCCCAGAACGGCCCGGAAGTCGTCCGCACGTAATTTTCTATAGGCGAGGTCATACAGCGCACCGCAATGGTTGTAGGCGGATCGTGTACAGGCCATGGAACTTTGCGAGTAGATTTTTCCACTCAGTTCATACTTGTTTTTGTAGAATTTCTCATAGAGCTGCGCGAAGGTCATATTCCGATCGGGGACACTGAAAGGATTCTTGTTATAGTCAGCGAGTGCGATCAGCGCTTCTTCCCGGTTGGGGAACCGCCCCAGAACGTCATAAACAGGGTAGTAGCGTTCGTCCATCCGTGTATTGACCCTCACTTCAAAGGGCTTTCTTCTTTTACCTGATAGCTTCACAACATGCCGTGTAAGCGCTAAGTAATAGGGTATCTTCCTTGGAAAAGTCCGGAAGTTTCCCGGATTCAATACTCTATGACTTATTTACACAGCATTCCTGAACTTTAGGATTCCAGGGTGTCATATTTTCAAGTTCCTCGTCAGACATGTTTTTATTCGGTCTTGCTTCGAGAAGATATTCCAAATACTTCTGAGGGTTCAGACCATTTGCTCTGGCGGTCTCAAGAAGTGAATATACCATCATGCTGGCATCGGCGCCATCTGTAGTATCGCAGAACAGCCAGTTGCGCCTCCCCACTGTCACGGGGCGGATGGAATTCTCACTTAAGTTGTTCGATATGCTGCAGTGCCCATCCTCAAGATAAGTCATCATATAGTCCTGCTGATTTTTCGCATAAGTCAGTGCCCTCGACAGACGGCTCCCATTCGGTGCCTCCTGCTTATTGATCCACGAAAGAAAAGCCTCCACAACAGGTTTCTGATCCTTTAGGCGGCGGTTGTATATCTGCTTATAGGAGAGGCCTTTTTCACGGTACCCCCGTTCGTATTCAAACAGTTTATTGCAATAGAGGAGCCCCTGTACGGCAGGATCGGTATAATCCTTTTCCTTACCCTTTGGAATGGCCTCCAGAAAATATCTTCTGATGTGCGCATAACAGCAGCACCTTTTGAAGTCCTTCAGTTTGTTGTATCCGGCATATCCATCTACATTGATATAGGTGCCGGCCTCTGATTCCTGAAAGAACTTCGCAGCAGCATCACCATTCCTTGTTGGATGATACTGATAAATGATGATGGGATTTAATCCGTCATCACCGGAACGGAATAACCACACATAAGATTTGGATCGTGGCCGTCTGTCCGCCTCCTTTAATACTTGAATGGGTGTCTCATCGGCAGCGACAAACTTTCTTCCGGTGAGAAGCCGATGAAAGTAACCGACCATTGGCAGAAAATAGTTCTCGGCACAATAGATTGTCCAGTGGGCCATGGTGCCGCGCCCAATCGTAACGCCAAACTGGTTTTTAAAATCTTTCTCCTGCCGGTAGTAGGGTAAGGCATTGATAAACTTCCCATACATGACATGGGCTGCCAGACCGGAAGAAACATAACTGTGGGGAACCAGCGGTGAGGCACCTTCCTCTTTTACGAACTGTGGTTCCAGAGAATCTTTACAGACGGGGCATTCATATGTAGTCGCCATGTAATCCACGCGTTCCAGATATGCCGGGTGAAAAACAAGCTCTGTTCGGACAGTCTCGCTTCCGATGGGAACCATCTGTGTTCCACAGACAGGGCAGTTCTTTTCCTCGTCGGTTAATGTATTAAGCAGGACCTGTCTATGGGGAAGATTATCAAACATCTCATCATAAGTGGCCTTCGGTTTTCGTTCTCTCTTGTGGGCAGAAACGTCTATGATTTCCGGTTCAATCATCTCGGGGATCCGATCATCCGGCATTTCTTCGAAAAGATTCATCTGCCCCGGAAAAGGACTTTTCAGCTTTTCACTGGAAGAGCCAAACAGTTTTGCTTTCAGGTAATCTACTTCAGCCTGCTTGTTGCTTAACTCCTGGCGCAGATCCTCGATGGTTTTCTGTAAAGAATCCATTGATTTCGTCTGTGTCATGATCAGTTCATTCAGTTTTGAAATGGTATCCTTAAGCTCTATAAGCTGGATGTCTCTGGCTGAACGTGGCATGGTTTTTCTCCCGTTTTTGATACCTTTAGTATACCACAAAACAGGTGGAAAAGCCAGTAAAATCAAGGCTTTCAGGAGGTGCGAAGAGCCTTGGGCTGCTCGATTTCAAGCCCGGACATGAGCCAGTCGAATTGCTTCCATGTAATAGATCTTACCTCAGATCTGTTCCTCGGCCAGCGGTATTTACCCTGGACTACATCGAGTCTTTTATATAAAAGGACATATCCATCAGGTTCGCGTAATAAAACTTTGATACGGTCGCAACGTTTGCCGCAGAAAAGATAGATGGAATGACCATTGGGTTCTTCTTTCAACTGTGCCATAACAATTGCGCACAGACCATCTATGCTTTTTCTCATATCGGTGTAACCCGTAATGATGTAGATGTTTGCAGCACCGGAAATATCACCAAGCATGAAACATACCTCCGATACACTGAAACGTATTTTGGACAACAGCTGCATCAGCTCCATTAAAGATGCGCATCCTGATATTTCCGCATTCGATTTCAGCAGCAATGCAGGGAACGCCAGACAAAGCTGGAAGGCTGGTACTTTGCTCCATCATGGCAGGGGCAGATGTCTCGCTTTCTACCAGATTAAGCTTTACAACTTCCTGCATGACAGGCACTCCTAAAACTTTACCTGCAGAATCAGGAATCGTATACCCTGCTTTCCGCAGCTTGCTGACCCAGTTGTAAAAGGTCCCGGGATTGATGCCCTGCTTCTGGCACCACTGATAATCGGAGAGTCCGCTCTGGCGGCATTCCATAATCAGCTTGATCTGTTCAGGTTTTTTTACACCGTTAGGATTCATAATGATCGCTCCTTGAAGATAGAGTAAAACGCTTGTCTCTAGCGCTGAAGGTAGAGTAAAATGCTCGCGTTTCCTGACAATCATTATATAAGTTTCTGCGGACGGATAAAATCCACCCTATTATTCAGCGCTTACATTTCAAGGCCGTTTTGTCCCCTTTCACGCCGATTATAACCGTCATTTCTGAAAGTTCCGGCGCGTGATTTCCTCTCTCTGCTCCCTCCGTTCCTCTAAAAGCTGTCTTGTGACTTATCTTTATCCGTGCCGACGGGATATGTTAGGTTTTATTAGGTTCTGCTCTACTGCCCTCTACTCCTTTTTGGGCGCCACTTCCATTTCCAACGCTTTCAGCACCAGATTAGCAGAATAAAAGATTGCATTTGCCTCCTTTGCTGGAAGCTCACAGTTTGCCACCATATTATTTATCTTTGCAAGTGACCGCCTTACCTCCGTCGGATTATTCCATCGCAATTTGATTTTCTTGCCGTTTCTGTCCTGCACTGATTTCTGCATCTGTGAAAGCTGGTAACGCTGCATATAATCATTTTTCATATAGTTTCCCCATTTCCTCTGTATCCAGAATAATCACGTCTTTCTTTATCGGAGGATATAATCCGGCAATCTCCCTGATTTGCCGATAGATAGTCTCTTTATTTCTCCCCACAATATGGATATCACTGGCTTCATATTTGCTTTTGGGTTTCTTCTTATCAACGATTATCAGAATCCCTTCATACTTCCCCTCGCTATTAATACCAATACTGGCTATCGCCACATAAAACTGTGAATCGGAGTTTTTTACTGCTTTTAATGTCTGAAATTGCATATTACCACCGCCTACTACAATATATTTATGGTTAATACCCCTTACAGCCAGTAAGGAATTACCCATCTTGTTGCTTAAGCTGTTAGAATGAGTAAGGCAATAGGTCTGGCCGTTACCTCCTGGAACTTTACGTCCGTTTTTAAGTCAGCCAACCAGCCCTCATTCGCAGCATTCGTTTTACGCAGGTTGAACCAAAAGGCGTTCGTGTGATACCCAGTAGATTGAACAGGCAATGAGTAAATCTGGTTATTAACCATTGCCAATACATTGCAAAGGAGCATCTGTTATGAACGCTGTTGGTATTGATGTTTCCAAAGGCAGGAGCACTGTCACTATCCGCAGACCCGGTGATGTCGTTATCATGCCTCCCCGTGACATTCCACACATGCAGTCTGAAATCAACGCCCTGATCGAACAGATCCGGGGGCTTGACGGGGAGACAAAGGTCTGCATGGAGCACACCGGAAGGTACTACGAGCCGATCGCCACATGGCTTTCCGACGCCGGCATCTTTGTCAGCGCGGTAAATCCCATCCTCATCAAAGACTTCGGGGATGATTCCCTGCGCACTCCCAAAACCGACAAGGCTGATTCTAAAAAAATCGCCCGTTATACCCTTGACCGATGGGCAAAACTGCCGCAATATGGAAGCATGGATAAAACACGCAACCAACTAAAGACAATGAACCGGCAGTTCGGCTTCTACATGGCACAAAAGACTGCCATGAAGAACAACCTCATTGCCCTGCTCGACCAGACTTACCCGGGTGCCAATGACTTCTTTGACAGCCCTGCCCGCAGCGACGGCAGCCAGAAGTGGGTTGATTTTATAGCTGCCTACTGGCATGTGGACTGTGTCCGCTCAAAATCCTTAAAGGCCTTTACAGAGCATTATCAGAACTGGTGCAGGCGCAAAGGCTATAACTTCAGTGCGGACAAGGCGGAGAAAATCTACCGTCTCTCATCTGACCTGATTGCTGTATTCCCAAAAGATAACAACACAAAGATGCTGATACGGCAGGCTGTAACGATGCTGGACACTGCATCCGAAACCGTGGAATCCCTCCGCCTTAAAATGGATGAGATTGCCGCCACCCTGCCAGAATACCCGGTTGTCATGGCAATGAATGGTGTCGGCCCCACGCTTGGCCCACAGCTTATAGCTGAGATCGGGGATGTTACACGCTTCACGCACCGCGGGGCGCTGACGGCTTTTGCAGGTGTCGATCCCGGAAGGGATGAATCCGGGCAGCGTGTCCGTAAAAGTGTGCCTACCACAAAGAAAGGCTCTCCTTATCTGCGCAAGACCCTCTTCCAGATCATGGACGGTCTTATCAAGCGTTCCCCCGTGGATGATCCCGTTTATGCTTTCATGGACAAGAAGCGGGCACGGGGCAAGCCTTATTACGTCTACATGACTGCCGGGGCAAACAAGTTCCTCCGCATTTATTACGGGCGGGTAAGGGAATATCTTTCCGCACTGGCGAAAGCCGAAAATATCTAAACAAACGTGTTTGTGGTACTTATTTTTCAACCTGTATAAAATTTTCAAAATTCACAAATTTCTGCTTGTCTTTTTATTTGCAGACTACAAAACTACATATTTAAACCAATATGTCATAATAAGCAAATACAAAACAAGGAGCACTCCATTCAATCAGAATACTCCTTGTTTACCACAATTCAAACCCGTATCTTTATAACTTTTTCAGTAAAATCTCTCTGTCATGCTCATTAACCCCAAGCACATTCATTGCTTGTTCCGCAGACCACTTCATTGATTCCATCAGATTTTTTATCATTTCTTTCTGCTTATCCAACATCTTTCTATCTGCATATTCTTCCGCATAGTCTTTCGCATATTTCTCAACCGCTTCACACATCCTCTTCCGACCTCCTTCTTCCTTAAAATGCTTTACCCCCTTAGCCTGTTCCGGATAATACATATCCTTCGATTCCTTACAGCCAAAGTCATGCATCAATCTACCGACTGTATCGTCTCCCTTATAGTTTCCATTCACATAAACAACTATGAGAGCCATCATCAAAGATATCATCAATCTCCTCAAAATACCGATCGATCGTATAAATCAGTATCCCATGCCCAAAGATATCCGTCTGGGTGATAAACACCATAGACATCAGATCATCGTCAAATAAACTCATTCCGTCAACAATCTGCTCTACGGTTCTGCTATCCTGCCGTATTTCTTCTCCAGCCATTAATCCACCACCTTTTTGACTGTCTTTTCTTTTGTCATCTCATCATTAAGTTACTATTATTATATCCCATCGTGCAAGGACTCACAATCTGATTTTTCCACCCCTAGAAAGTATGAATCCAAAACACAAATCAATTATGCCCCAAACACATCCCGTCATCCATCTGGCACACCATTTACTACACCATTTTTTCCGCAAAATGACGACTTTTGATGAGTCAAGACAGATGATAGAATATGTCGTAAATCCCTTAAAATGGGCACTTACGGCATACTATGAACCAAATCGTAACGCATCTTCCACTGTCAAAAAGTGAATGCAGAATATTTGATTTTCTTTATTACCGCTGTTTTTTCAGAATAAATCTCTCGCCTTCATAAGTCCGCACCGGATTTCCTCTGACAATGCGGTTATGCTCCCGCCATGCGGCATTCGTTTGTTTTGCCTCCTGCTCTTTCTGCAGATTCGCAAGTTTCTCCTGCAGTTTCTCCATGGCCCGCTGCTTATTCAAAAACTGGCTCCGTTCTTCGGTAGACTGCGCTACGATCCCTGTCGGTATATGGATGATCCGCACGCCAGTCTCCACTTTATTCACATGCTGTCCGCCTTTCCCGCCACAGTGGAACTTCTCGATACGGTACTCTTTTTCTGACGCGATCTCTCCCTGTTCCGGTAGGATGCTCACATCCACATACCAGTTCTTCCTTTTATGTTCCTTACGGAACGGACTTTTGCATATCCACAGCACTGTCCCTTCAAGGCCGCTCAAGTCATGCACCGTCCGAAACCGGATGGAATCATAACAACCGTTTTTATATCCTTTTGTCCTGGACATCTCTTCCAGACTGCCATACTCTCTCTGTAATGCTTCAAACAGTTTTGTCACCGCAAGCTGACACTCGGACGGCCCCTGTCCCGCACTGATCTGTACTATCATAGATTTTTTGTCTCCTCTATTTTCTGCTCCCCGCCTTGAAATTATAGACAGGCTTTAATCGCTCTGTTACTTCTACGGTATCTTTGATCTGCTCCGCGATCTCTGTTATGGAACGGTAGGCAAAAGGCGCTTCATCCAAGGTATCTGCACTGACGCAGCTGCTGTAAATGCCCTGCATTTCCTTTTTGAACGCCGATACTGTATACCGGTTCTTCACATCCTCACGCTTTAGCCTTCTGCCGGAACCATGAGGCGCAGAATAATTCCAGTCTGCATTACCTTTTCCAATACCTAAGATGATCCCGTCCCGCATATTTGCCGGAATGACTACAGGTTCGCCCTTTTTCGCGGAAATACAGCCTTTGCGGAGTATACCGGAATCATCAAGATAATTATGCGGCACGCAAAACTGCTCCTCTGCTTTCCACTTCATCCCTTTCAGGATCTCCCTGACAATGATCTGCCTGTTCCATTCGGCATAACGCTGGATGATCTGCACATCTTCCAGATAAGCTTCCTTATTATCTCCTTCCAGATAACTCATGTAATACGGCACTTCTCTGCCCTGTTCTTTCAGGCAGACATTCGCAAGTTTGGTGTAATACTCCGCCACTTCCTCCCCTAAATGCCTGCTCCCTGTATGCACGACAAGATACAGACTGCCATCATCCCTTTTATCCAGTTCTATGAAATGGTTACCGCCGCCAAGCGTGCCTAAGCTTCTGTCCGCTCTCTGCGCATTGATATGGCGCAGGCAGTGAAGTCCTTCGTAAGAAAAATCTCTTGCCATGTGATGGGGTTCTTTGCGGATGGTGAAGCCGGACGGTACATTCTCCCGGATCACTCTGTCTAACTTCTGGAACTCTACTTTACCCTTGTTCAGTTTTACACAAGTCATGCCGCAGCCGATATCCACTCCCAAAAGCTGCGGAATCACCTTATTAGTGACGGTCATGGAAAGACCGACCGGCGCGATCTTACCGGGATGAATGTCCGGCATCATGCAGATCCTGCTGCCCTCTGCGATCTCGTTATCGCATATCATTTTTACCTGGGCCAAAGCGTAGTCTTCTACATCATCTGTGAAAACTTTCGCTCCGGCATATACGCCTTTTACTGTTTTCATATTTTTTATCTTTTCCTTTTCCTTAAAAATGGGTGCAAAAAAAGCACCCCAAAGGTGCTCTGTCACAAAACAAGTCTATCTGTAAGACAAAAGAAGTGGCATACCTTTGATCGTCAGTTGCATTATTCTGTTCCGGATCATTATATTTTGCTGCATAGTAAGCCCTCCCTTCTTGTCTGCGTAAATCGTTTTCCTGTTTACTGCATGAACAGCTTTCCTGTTTACTGTATGGATCGTTTTCCTGTTTAACGGTTACATGCTAACACAGGTGACTGGAATAAGCAAGTCTTTCCTTCGCTGTTTTATAGAAACTGTCGTCTTTACGTTACGGTCACGGCTTAACCGGCCGCAGCCTGTAACGCATAAAGCCCATTCCAAGTGCCTACGTTCCACTCCGTATAGACCTGGATACCTGAAACCGTAGTGAATAATAACATCCTTTCAGATTCTATTCTGCGGTCAACAGCATTATTCCTGCTCCAAAACCCCCGCGATCTTCTCGATCATTTCATCCTCCTTCAGGCGAAATTTGATCTCCACCCTTCTGGATGCCGGCATATCCACTTCATTCGTGGCAGCACCGGAAACATCCTTTTGATAGACCGGACTACTCCAGGATTTTCCGTTGACGGTAAGAATCTTCTGCAGCTGCTCAATCTTGGCTTCACTGAGTCCATTTCTCTTATTCAGGCAAAAATCTGCCACTGCATTGGCACGCGCATAGGACAACTCCATATTGCTCTGGTAGCTGCCGTCCGTATCTGTATGTCCCTCGATGATGATTTCAGCGATATGCTCACGGAACTGATCCTGCAGCAGTACGTCTAGATACATCGGGATGATATTTTTCAGTGTCTCCTTACTGTCCGCAGTAAGAGAAGCACTGTTATAACGGAACAGCACATCAGAAGAAAAGGTAATAGAACCCGTCTGGGCATCCACTTTCATCGAGGAATTGCTGAATGCGGACTGCAGCGCCCCGATGATATCCGTACGGATGCCGACGATATCCTGCAATTCCTGCTTTGTCGTCGTCAACTCCTGTCTGGCATTCTCAATCTCCAAATAAGCATTGTTCAATTCTTCCTGCGTCAAAGCCGCCTGATCGTAAGCCTCCTGCAGCTGCGCCAGGGAAGACGCCAGTTCTCCGTTCGACTTTTCAAGCTCTGCCTTGGAAAGTTCCAAATCCTCTATCGTCTGATCCAACTGGCTCTGTGCCGTGTCAAGTTCCAGTCTTGTCTGCTCTAAATCGTTCGTTTTCTGTCTGTATATGGCAAGAGTGATCGCTATCATCAGGATAAAAATCAGCAGCAACGCCGCCAGCATATCCGAATATGACTGCCAATAGCTATGCTCCGCAAAAGCCTCCCTGTTCCTTCGTTTATTTTTCATATAGGTTCCTCATCTGTCCAAATGTATAAATCTGGCTGCTGATCTCATCGCTCATATCGCTGCACGTATCTGCCAGCATCTTCTTCTGCTCCGCAAGCTGTCTGGCAAAAAGCTCCTGCCGCTCCATGACCTTTGCAAGCGCCTCCTGCACGTTACGGTTTACCTCCACTAAGGCCGTGACCGCCTCCACCATGTCCGCCGCATTGGCGGCACTGGCAGCCTGAGATTCTCCGGCATTTTTCAGGGTATTGCCAAGTTTCTTAAAATCCGCATCCAACGCAGACTGCATCTGCTTGGTGAATTTGTCCACGATATGCTCAACCCCTGCCGTCTGCTGCGCCGCATCCCCCTTCATCAGATCCAACATCTGTTTTAGGGAATTTGCCATCCCTGCCTGGTAGATCAGCATCGTCGCCGTACTGTCGTTCTCCTTTGCAGCACTAGGCTGTGCGGTCTGCCGGAACACCGACAAGAATTCACCCAATACCTCATAGGCATCCGCCATGATGCTCCGATACACGACATTGAACACTAACGAGAACAGGATACCGTATACTGATGTATGGAAAGCCACTTTCATACCGGAAAGCAGAGAACCCACATTATCGGAAATAGTAAAGATATCATCCCCGCTGAACGCCCCCATACCCATGGACAGCCCGAGAAACGTTCCCAGAATACCCAGACCCGTGAGCATCCCGGAGACCCCTGAATTATAGAAGTTCATACCCACTCTGTCCAAAAGATCCTCGTTGATATATTCTTCCAGATCGCAGGAAACGCCTGCTCCCCGTTTCGTTTTACCGCTTTTGACACGCAACCTATACTTGTCAAACGCATCCTGCAGTTCTTCCTCCTCAAAAACCTTTGCATTGTCCTTATACTCCGCCCAAAGGTTCTTTCCGTCAGCCTCCTTATACTCCTTTTGCAGCCGGATCGTGACATCCTCCAACTCGTAAGTAACTCTGTTCAGTCTGCCGAAGCTAACAGAGGATATAGCAAAAAGAATCCCGATGATGATCAAAAATACGATATTGATGACCAGATTCGTATAAGAACTCCACTCCCCTGTAAATACACCATTCAGATACAAAACAAATGCCACAACAACAGCATATAAAAAATACAGTACATAATACAGCTTACTCTTCATCCGTACACCCGTCCTTCTTCTTACTTGCCTACGTGTTCTTTTATACTTGGTACAGTGCGTTCAATCGACAGGGACAGACTCGCTCCTTGTCAATTGAAGATACTCTCTACTGTTATAATATAAAATTATCACTTTCTTATTCAAAGCTCAATAATCTTAAGGATATCTTAATATACATATCCGGCCTATTGAAAAGTTAATCTCACCCTTTCCCACTCCGGAGCTTCCGATAAAGCGCAAAATACATTGTCACAAAGCAGGCCAGCCCACCGATGGCATTGGAGATCGGTTCCGCCAGAAACACCCCGTCCACGCCAAAGCCCAACCTGGGCAGAAGCAGCGTCAGCGGCGCAACGATCACCGCCTTCCGCAGCAGAGAAAAGAAGATCGCATGGCGGGAATACCCCAGTGCCGTGAAAGCCGACTGTCCTGAAAACTGAAAAGACATAAAGAAAAATCCAAAAAAATATAACCGCAGAGCCCCCACACCAGCCTCGATCATAGCCCCGTCCTCCGTAAAAACGGACAACAGCAGATGCGGGCTCAAGATCACCAGTAACCACGCCAGCAATGTGTAGATGATTCCCAGGATCGTCGTAAAACGAATACCCTGCCGGACCTTATCGTACTCCTTAGCCCCATAGTTATACCCCAGCACGGGCTGCGCGCCATTCGTAATGCCGCTGACCGGCAAGGACAAGATCTCTCTGGCAGAATTGATCACCGTCATAACGCCCACATAGAGATCACCGCCATAGATCTTCAGCGTCGCATTACATACCACCTGTACCAGACAGTTCGTTCCCTGCATGATAAAGCCGGACATTCCAAGCGCCATGATTTCCTTCGCCAGACTGCCCTCTATCCTTAAGTTCTTCTTCTGAATAGGGAGCAGCGCCCTTTTTCCCGTCAAAAACCGCAGCACCCAGATACAGGAGACCGCCTGGCTCAGCACCGTTGCCAGCGCTGCGCCGCCCACCCCCATATGTAATCCGAAGATAAAAACAGGATCCAGCACCAGATTCAACACGGCCCCAAACAAGGTTGTCAGCATTCCCATCCTCGGAAATCCCTGCGCATTGATAAAGCCGTTCAGTCCTGTAGCAAGCATGGTAAAAGGGGTTCCCAGCAGATAGATCCGCAGATAGGCATCCGCATACAGATAAGACGCATCACTGGCACCGAACAGATAGAGCACCGGCCTGCGCAGCACGTAGCAAAACAGAAAAAGAATAAAAGATGTCACAAGCAGAAGCGAAAAGGTATTGCCAAGTATCTTCCCTGCCCGCCCCTCCTGCCCTGCTCCTCTGGCGATGGAGAAAAGAGGCGTACCGCCTGTACCGAATAGAAAAGTAAAGGCCGCGATCAGCGTAGTCAGCGGAAACACCAGGCCAATTCCCGTCAGAGCCATACTGTCCGCTCCCGGCAGATGCCCGATGTAGATACGATCCACCACATTATACAGAAGCTGCACCAGTTGTGCCAAGATCAGCGGTATGGCCTGGGCCACAATATTCTGCCAGACCTTTCCTTTAGAAAAATCAGTTGACTGCATAAATCATATCATCTCCATTTCCATCAAAATCAAAGGCCCCGTTGCAAACAGCCACTCAGCTCGTTGCTCACAAGAATAACACATGTTATACTTCTTAATGCCGCGCACATTCCTGGACGGCCCATTATATGTCCAGTATAGTTTCTGGTCCTTATGCGTAAAGTTCGTCATTTGCTCTTTGTACCTTCGCAGGATTTCCTCAACTTATTTATTTTATCATATTTTTCTAAATAGAAGCAAGAATTCCTCTCTTGACATTGGTACGATATCATACTATACTGACATTGTTGGTACGATTTCGTACTATTTTTGAAAGTCCGCTTTACAAAATCACGGATCCAAAGACAAGCAATATTGTCTGCGAAAGTAATTTGTAAAGCAGCTCAATACTTCTTTGCGAAACGTCCTATGACTTGAGCTTTAGAAGTACTTCTCACACTACAACACATTGACCAACAGGAGAAGACGATTATGTCAGACAATTTTTCCAGAGAAATGAAACGCTACAATTACTTAATTGGGGAGATTGACGCTACCTATCATGAGATGTCCACCAAGCTGGGCCTCTCAGACAGTGTGATGCGGATCCTCTATACCATCTGTGACAATGGTACAGACTGTCCGCTACAAAAAATCTGCCGGCTCACCGGCCTCAGCAAACAAACCATTAATTCCGCTCTGCGAAAGCTGGAAAATGAAGGCGTTATCTATCTGGAGCCACTTGGCCCCAAGAATAAAAATGTCTGTCTGACAGAATCCGGGAAACGCATGGCAGAACAAACCGCCGGGCGGATCATGATGATGGAGAATGCTATCTTCGCCTCCTGGCCCAGAGAAGATATGGAACGATATGTTGCCTTGACAGAGACCTATCTGCAGGACTTGCGCGCTATGTCATGTAAATTGACCGACAAATGAGCTGCCAAACGTCAGGCTGCGCACCTGTTGCACTGTTCGCGAACACCCAAATTTTCAGAAGGAGTAACGAGACCAATGATACAATTATCAGACCACTTTGATTACAAACGACTGTTACGATATACACTGCCCTCTATCATCATGTTGATCTTCACCTCGATTTACGGTGTAGTCGACGGGTACTTTGTTTCCAATTTCGTAGGAAAAACGGCTTTCACCGCCGTCAATTTTATCATGCCGATCCTGATCATCTTAGGCTGTGTCGGCTTCATGTTCGGAACAGGCGGCGGCGCTTTGATCGCCATCACTATAGGAGCAGGTCACAGAGAAAAGGCGAACCAACTTTTTTCCATGCTGGTCTATGTTTCCCTGGCCTGTGGCATCGTTTTGACAGGATTGGGGCTGTTATTTTTGCGCCCTCTTTTATCCATACTCGGTGCAGAGGGACAGATGTTAGAAGACTGCGTCACCTATGGAAAGATCCTTCTTCCTGCAATCTGTGCCTATATCCTGCAATATGAATTCCAATGTCTGTTCTCCACGGCGGAGAAACCGAAACTGGGGCTTTATATCACAGTCGCAGCCGGACTGACCAACGCCTTTCTGGATGCCCTTTTCATCATTGTATTCCAATGGGGACTGCAGGGCGCAGCGCTGGCAACGGCGGTCAGCCAGTGTGTAGGCGGCGTGATTCCCCTGTTTTATTTTGCCTTTCCAAACAAAAGCAGCCTCCGCCTGGGCAAGACGGAATTTGACGGCGGCGCATTAAAAAAGGCATGTATGAATGGCTCTTCGGAACTGATGAGCAATGTCTCCACTTCCCTCGTCAGCATGCTGTACAATGTCCAGCTGTTACATTACGCCGGAGAAGACGGAGTCGCCGCTTACGGTGTGTTAATGTATGTCAATCTGATCTTCCTGTCCGCCTTTATCGGTTTCTCCGTAGGCGTCTCACCGGTGGTCGGCTATCACAGTGGCGCAGGAAATTATGATGAGCTTAAAGGACTGCTAAAGAAAAGTTTTATCATAACGGGTGTATTTGCTATTCTTATGTTCCTTGCGTCGCAGGCACTGGCAAAACCTCTCTCTTTATTGTTTGTCAGTTATGACAAGGAACTGCTGGACATGACGTTGCGTGGCTTCTTTATCTTCGCCTTTTCGTTCCTGTTCGCCGGATTCGCCATCTTCGGCTCCGCCTTTTTTACTGCCTTGGGAGACGGCCTGACCTCCGCTCTGATCTCCTTTCTGCGGACGCTTGTCTTCCAAATCCTCGCCGTGCTGCTCCTGCCGCTTATCCTTGGCCTGGACGGCATATGGATCTCCATCGTGGCTGCAGAAATAGCTGCTGTTATTGTTGCCATACTGTTTCTGCGTGGCAAACGGAACAAGTATCATTATTAGTCACCGCCGGATATCTATTGCAAGTCGTCGCCTTTCATAGTTTCCTATGAAAGTACAAAGAGCCACAGATACATGATCCCCATAAGGCGTATCTGTGACTCTTTTATAGTTGGCGACAGCAAAATCATCGCTTATGATCCCGTCAGAGATTTCATGCCGTAAATATTTCTACTGTAAAATAAATACATCGTATTTCTTCAGCACTGTCTCCTCCGTTACGCCCTCTCCGGAAAGCAGATCCTTTTTCCCAAGAAGAGCCACCGGTATATGTTTCTCCTGGTCGGTAAAGTTTAAGACAAAGTAAATCTTCTTATCCCCTGCGCTGCGGCAGACAATCTCCAGTCCATTCCCATCCGAAATCTCACTTTTCACATCTGCATCCATTGCCGCCTGCTCCAGAATGCCGGAAATCCCCTGTTCTTCCATATGCGTACCCACATAGTAAACATGCCCTTTCCCGAAACTGTTTCTGGTCACTGCCGGCATTCCCTGATAGAAATCTTTGCCATATACGCCAAGGCTTTCTGCCCCTTCAAGATGCATCAGATCACACACAAGCCCGCAGCTGCAGGATTTGCCGTTATGCATGACCACTTCATTGCACTGTTCCGGCGCCAGGGCATCAATCTCTTCCACCCACACGCCGGCAAGCTTCCGCAGCGGTCCCGGGTAACCGCCCAGATGCACATTATCTGACTGTCCCACGATACCGCTCATGTAGGTGGTCACAAAAGTGCCTCCATTTTCTACATAAGTTTCCAGCGCCTGTGCCATTCCATCCTTCACCATATAAAGCACCGGTGCAACGATCAATTTATATTGACTGAAATCTGCATCGCAAGGTATCATATTTACGGCAATATTCCTGTCATAGAAATACTTGTAATACTCATGGATATGTCTGACATAAGTCAGGTCGATAGACGGTCCGCTCGTATACTCCAGAGCCCAATAGTTGTCCCAGTCAAACACGATTCCGACTGCTGCCTCATTGCGGCTGTCCAGTACCGCATCACCCAATCTTTCCAGTTCAGCCCCCAGTTGAGCGACCTCTCTAAATACGCGTGTATTCTCCGTCCCTGCGTGGGCGATCACCGCTCCATGGAATTTCTCACAGGCACCGACGCTTCTGCGCAGCTGGAAAAACTGGATCGTATTCGCTCCGTGTGCTATCGTCTGATAACTCTGCGCCCGCATCTGTCCCGGTCGTTTCAGGGAATTGTACGCCTGCCAGTTCTGCTGGCTTGGCGTCTGCTCCATCAACATGAACGGCGCGTCCTTCAGCCCTCTCATCAGATCATGGCACATGGCTGTCTCGCTCCACGGCGTATCATACCTGGGATAGTTGTCCCAGGAGACAATGTCCATCTCCTTCGCCCATTTGAAATAGTCCAGCCCTTTGAAAGTTCCCATCAGATTAGTCGTGACCGGCGTCTCCTTGTCAAAAGCCCGAATGGCTTCCCGCTCACCGACGAAATTCGCTAAAATGCTGTCCGAATTGAACCGTTTATGATCCAGGGAGATTCCGGCGAATGCCGTCCTGCCGTTCTCCATGCCATCGCCCAGCACATTGGGCAGTACGATCTCATCCCAGTCGTAAACGGTATGCCCCCAGAACTCCATATTCCACGCCTGGTTCAACGCATCCAGCGTGCCGTATTTCTTCTTCAGCCAAACCCGGAATGCCTTCTCGCAGTTCTCACAATAACATTCCCCGCCGTACTCATTATTGATATGCCAGCACTTTATATGCGGGTTGCTCCCGTACCGCTTTGCCAGTTTGCCGGCCAGTTTTGCCGAATATTTCTGATAGACCGGAGAATTCGGACAGGCATTGTGTCTGTGCCCGAATTTGTGATGCCTTCCCTCGTAGTCCGTCCGCTCCACCTCCGGATACCGCTTCGCCATCCATGCCGGAATCGCACCGGTGGAACTGGCCAGCACGATATCGTACTCTTCCCTGCTGAGCATGTCGATGATGTCATCCAATTCCGAGAAATCGTACTCTTCTTCGGACGGCTGTATTTTCGCCCAGGAAAACACATTAACCGTAGCGCTGTTGATATGGGCATTCTTAAACATCTTCATGTCTTCCTGCCAGATCTCTCTCGGCCACTGATTCGGGTTATAATCCCCGCCATATAAAATCCTCTGAAATGTTTTCATATTTACCTCCATTCTGAAGCGCTTTGCGCTGAGGACGCGAGCAGAATTTAGGAGTTTTCCGAAGGAATACTCCAATTTTGCTCTGCGATCAACAGAATTTGTGACGCTTCGGCACAAATTCTTGGTTGAATAA
>OFGO01001444.1_pt1 | contig 17345 bp, 10 predicted proteins | sample 1521761 | NCBI WGS metagenome assembly OFGO01 (sample SAMEA3504128, study PRJEB24116) | mouse gut metagenome | biome: mouse gut; feature: mouse-associated habitat; material: faeces | place: Denmark | collected 2011
ATAGAGATCAAGCAGATTTTTTTCTGTGTATGTTTTAGAGACCTTCTGATAGTTCATATATGCTGCCTGTTTGGTTGTCTAGCATTTGGGAGAATTCTAGGTCCATAGTATTTGAGACAACTGGTCCTGTCAGCCTCCTTCAGTCTTTCTCAAATTAAACCAATGGTTCTGCTGATTCTGTCCATTGGTTGTTTGCATACATCTGCATCTCACTGTTTCACCTGCTCATTATTTCTTCATAAGTACAGTCATCCTAGCATTAATATTACAAGTATCTGAATTCAGAAACATACAGAGGCTGTGTACTGCAAGCAGGTCTTCTGCAAAAGCAATATATAATATAAGTACTAAAATTGATATCAGTGCTCTACAATATTCTATTCTATGTGATGAAATATCTCTCTCTCTCTTTCTCTCTCTCTCTCTCAATATATATATTCCTCTAACACTTAGTATGAATAAAGATTCTCTTATATTCTCTCCTACAAAGGGGATGATATTGGCATGTCATCTGCAACATTCATTCACTTTCCTACACAGTTTGTGCTTTCTCTTAGCAATCAACTAATATCTAAATCACACATGCACTCAGATTACAAAGTAAGGTATCTGAGCTCATGCAAACTGTTATTCTGAGTCAGAGTAGGGGGAGGACAATTCCAAACTGTAGTTACATCCAAGAGCATGGACTTTAACAACTTGTGAATCAGTAGAAGAAAAGACAATGTATAGACACGGTTGTTTCTTTTGGTTTGGTTTGGTTTAGCTTTGCTTATTTCAGTTACCCACAATCATTATAAGAAACACAGAGAAACACAGATTAATGCCTGTATCTTGAACTGAATGCAAACAGGGGCCTTAGAACCAACATTTTATTTCTGTTACAATATACAATATATATTTTTAGAGATTTTTTTTATTTATTAGCTATTATACCCACTGCAACAAGTTTAAGAAATATTCCTAGTGACCCAAATAGCAGCTTTATGATTCAGATGCAGATATTTTCACCCAATCAATGGATTGAAGCATCTGACCCCTGTTGTTGAATTAATGAGGTCAAAGATATTAAAGAAGAGGGCATCCCTGTGGTAGGATCCCTGTCTCAATTAAAGTGTTCCCCCAAGATGTCTGAAATTGTGGCCCAACAAAGAGACAGAATGCACCTGCTGATATGAGGCCTCCAACACACATACCCATCCTTATAAAAGGTGAAAAGCTTGAATCTTTCTTATTTAGAGATTATACATTTGATATACTTCAAAGTCATAAGAGAATGCTTGAGGATTCAACAGAGCATATCTAATTTCACTTTTAGTATAAAGAAAATTGTCACCTTCCTTTGGTCAAATACAGTAGTTAATGTTCTCCCTTGTAGATATCACCAAGATCTAAGGCCATATTTGGGGAAAGGAAAAGACTGAAGCTCACTGAGCCTCACACAGGATAATTTTCTTGGCCACTTCAAAAAGCAAGGAGTGCGAGAGGCATCTTGGGAATAGAAGACTTCTGAGAACCTCTTCTCAGAATGAGACATTCTAAGACCACAGTCAACAGAGGGGAAATCGTGAAAATCTTGGATCCTAAAGTAGAGGTCCCAAGTCTTATTTTCCAGGTTAGAAATGTCCAGTTCAGCTATGGTCATCATGGGAATTTCCTAGGCTCCACTGAGAACTGTAAGACGATTCAGACTCTTCCTCACTAGCTTCCAAGAATTTTCCCCATATACATACCCTGTGTAACAACTTTGAGTGTCCAGGCAATGGTCACAACAATCTCCCAACATGATAAATAGTTATGCATGAATTGATGTTTCCGCAAGGCTGTTTTCAGCTGCACACATCTGTGAATAAAAGATACGAATGGGGCATTTTGATGACCAATTTTGAGGCACAGGATATGGGAGACAATTTCAGTTTTCTATTTTCTGCCCTATCATCTAAAAGGGGAGAAATGTGAGGTGACATTGTTCACATATGTGTTGTGTGGATATCTTGGACAAATGGGATATGTTTAAAGAAAACTTAGTTGATCGGGGTATTTGTGAGGCAAATCCAGTAGAGAATCTATGCTGGTTCTTTAATTGCAGAGGTGGATCTGAAGTGTCCTAGTACAGAGGGTGGAGGTCTGAAACTCCCCTTCTACACAGAAGCTACTTCTGAGAGTCCTTTCAATAGATTTTGATTTCCAAAGGCCCCTTTTGCTGAAACTGAATGTTTAAAATCCACTTGGTAAATGGAAGTAGACAATAGACCCATACTCCTACTGGGAAGACAGGGATTGTTAGATGCCCTTTTATGTAGAATAAGTGGTATAAGTCTCCCATGGTCTAAAAGCCTTTTAAGGAAATAAAGGCTCAAAACTACATGGTTGGAATAGGAATATTCAATGTAAGGTATAATAATACATGTTTTGGGCCACACTTTGCTAATAGGTTCTAGGGCCTTGTTAGTCCTAGGAGAGTTGTGACATTATATTCAGTTTAGTGAGAAAAAGTAAGTTAACATTGGAAAATATGAGCCCCATGTAGGAAAGGAAATCTCTGAATCCCTACTGCAAGAGGAGGACAGAAACTTCTTGAGGCAGACTGTGACGTTGCCATATAAACTTCTGTCCAAGGTAAAGGTCTCTGGTACCTTATACAGTGGAGTATGTTTCCAGCAATGATTATCAATTTTCAATTCTTATTCAGAGTTTTTTTTATTTTTTTTTATTTTCATAGTTTGTGTTCATTGAGGAGATACACGGAAGCAACATATTCCTTCTTCCAAAGGCTTTTGAGGACTGTTGCTGGCTAGGATACTTCTTTGACTTTATTCATTATCCAGGTCTAAGCAGAATTAATGAAGTTATTACATTTCTATTGACTTGTGTGGAAACAGATGGCACAGGTACTTTGATCCAGTTTGAAATATCACTATGGGACTTCACACCAGAGTGAACTAGGGTACCTGTTTACAGAAGGAGTCACTTTTGGAAATTTTCCTGATAAGTTAGGGATAAAACTACTTTGACCATATATAGGAATATCATTTTTGAGAAAGAGAATATGTTGGGAGGATAAATAAGATAAGAAAGATCACAGAATCCCTCAGGCAAATGTTTATCTTTGGAATTTGAAGAAGATGTCGAAAACAGCTTATCAAGTGCAAATGAACTCACAATTCAGAATACACATGTGTTCTGAGAAATTAAGGTGTGTTTGCCAACAATCAGAGCATTTTTCTTACGAATTGTTTGGTAACCTCTTGCTCTATGTTCTCTGTAAAGCAGCATGCCAGGCATAGCCAACAAAGAGGGCACTGCTCTATTTCAAGTGACAGGCTTAAAAATAGAAGTTAGGTTAGGGCTTATATATTTACTGTCATGTCTCAGGACATCATTTCAGAGTTGCTTGACATCCCTTCTTTATTTGAGCATGCCTGGCCACCCAGGAAACATTGGAAATTTTAGGAACTCCTAGACTAATAGTCCTGAGGATTCTATTAAGACAAGTAAATTTTCTGAGATATGCATGGTCAAGAGATGTTGATTTAAATTTTCCACAAGCGAAAATAAACATCAACTTTAGTTTTCATGTTAGTGGCTTTTCAGTAGGCTCCCTAAGCAACAAAATTTGTATTAAGACCTTTTCAAACTGAAGGGTGTGTCTATATTTCCCCAATTCAAAGATAAAATGTAAATTTGTTCCTTGTCAGAGTATTTACGTCAAAGATTCTTCATTGAAAAGTTTTTGAACCTAGAGTTTACCTTGAACTGAAGGGAAAATCTGGGAAACATTAGTATATATATTTAAGGTTCAGTTCATAATATCAGTAAGTTGTGTGGGATTCCTCGACCTAAAAGTATGTCCAAAACTCCTTTGGACAAACTGGTATAATCAGAGACTCGCTTTGCTTCAGGGTAAGATCTGATGACTCCTTAATCTAAGACAGATGGAGTAAGTATTACTTGGGGAGAAAGGAGGTGGTGTTGTCCTTGTAACAAGAGAGATGATCAGAGTATGAAAATCTCCATAATAGTTTGTACAAAAAATTGCTTACCTTAACTCATAAGGTCCTCCTTTGCCACACCTAATGGTTCTTCACATTCTGGAGTATCAATATCTTTAGCAGAATTAGCAAGACATCAAATATTGATACCATGATTCATGAAAAGCTTGAGCTACTGTCTTCAGCATGATTGCCTCCTAAGAATTATGTTCAACCACCAGAACTGTGTTAGAATGATGATTTCACACCATGTCATGTGACTGAAGTCAAGGAAGTGGCATAAGGTCCCAGGATTGGCCTCCTCGACTTGATTTATCTGAAATGTGACCAGAGGGAGAAAAATGCTCCTTGTCAGAGGTAAAATATCCCATGGGTTCCCGAACAGAAATTATTTTTTATGAGAGTCCATTGACTCAAAGGGGTGATTTTTAAGACCTCAATCATCACAGGAAGGGAAACACCATAACTGTGGAATCAAGTAAGTCCCTTGATCCTGTTGGACAGTAGGGGAGTATAACTGTTTACCTTCTGTAGAGGAGGTTGGACCAGGCACTCCTTAAATCCACATTTTCAGAGAACTCTAGAAAATTCTTATCCCTGAGGACTCTACTGCACAGTTGACAGCACTCTGAGGTTTGTTCTGACAAGACTGCTCAAAGTCCCTGGATCTGTTCCCTATTTATACTTACAATAGGCCACAGAAGTATGGGTGTTGATGACAATTACCTTTATGATGAGCAACTTAAAGAGAGATGACCTTGGATCTAGGCTGAAGTTTTTATTCATTGGCCATGGGACTTGAAACCAGACTTCTCTGAGTTTATTGGTATTGAAAGGTGTATCCCCTAAACAATAATTTCTGAGAGAGAATCTCTGGTCTATATTAGTTGAATGGTAGACCTGAGTAAGCCATGAACAAAGAGTGAAACTCCTGTGAATTCTTGGTACCAACGGTTTAGTTTTAAGCACACCAGATCTGTACTTGAATGTATGAGACACACTCCTTACTCTCAAATGTCAGTTCTATACTTTCTTCATCAGAGGGACATGCCTCAGACCCCTCCAGTGCAGACAGAGAAAGAACAAAGTGTTTTTATTCAAGGTCAGCAGACCCCTTTGTCATATCCTTAATGTCAGGGACTACTATGTTTAGAGGAAGTAAGGCTAAGGCCTTCTTCAAAAGATAATCCAACTGGGGGTCAGCCCCCTTGAAATCATGGGATACTTTACTTCTAAGGTTGTGTGACTTGACGGAGTTGCTATTTATGCTTGAAATATAAATTATCCCGGTTCTGGTGGGGTACATCTGAAGCCCCATTGTGAATTCATCAATGCTATTGCATGGTGATATTAAAGAGCCATATTTGTGGCCAAATTAAGATGTTGTTGAAGTCTGAAGTCTTGCTTCTCATGTCATATGTCTCCGGATATCTTCATTCATTGAGGACCTATATGACACCTTTGTTCTGAAGTGATAATTCTGAGGGCAATTAAAGAATGTCTGAAAATTTTGGTTCTCATGAGTCAATGCAGCCTTCAACACTGGTGAGTTTCTAACATATTTGATGTAGAATGGGTATGTCTGAACCACTGTTAGGTTATTGAAGGAAGTTGTGAGGCACATATATTCAATTTCATGTATATGTTTGTACTGTCACTGCCTTCAAACACACCATAAGGTGGCATCAGGTCCCATTTTAGATTGTTGTGAGCCACCATGTGTTTTCTGGGTTTTCAACTCAGGACCTATGGAAAAGCATTCTGTGCTCTTAACTGCTGAGCCATTTTTGCAGCTCCAGCACATTGGTTCTAGACAGCTTAGTTTAAGGTCACTTAGGGAATTGGGTAAAATCTGAGAATACCTATTTCAGCATGGGCAGATCAGAAGACCCTTTGGTATACAGTATTTTGGATGATCTGTGGTTCTTAAGCTGTAAGTCTAAAAATTAATAGAGAAAAATATCTGTATTTGGATTACTGGTTTAGAGCAATTGCACCTCACATATCCTTGAGTCATGGAGAGTGCATTACACCCCACTTCAAGCATAGGGGAATACATCTTAGGGTTCTCTCAAAGAAACACAATTTGGAGGACCCTTTGAAAGGAGGAAAATGTTGATTTATCCACAAATAACCTATTAAAAATAGCATCCATTAGAGGTAGAAAGTCTCATACCACATTTGGGAAAGCAGAAATATCAAACACTCTTGTATCTTTTCAAGATAAAAGGTCAATTTTGGGAGGAATATTTGGAATATTTCATTATCGAGGCTTCCTGGGAACCCAGAATATGAATATCATGCAGGCCATGCAACAGCATAATCAATCGTCAGTATGCTAGGAGGAACTTCCCAGCTATTTCTCCTGGTAAATCAGCTGCCTACTTCTGAACATGGCAAGGCTTACTTGTTTCTACTGGACAACATATAAGTATATGTCCTGGGTTTATGAAATTGCTGGCTACTCTTAGACTCCAGCCATTGAAGCAAATGGGTCCAGATCCTTGGACTGAGGTAATGAGGTCAGAGGATCAGAAAAAGGAGCACTCAATGCACCGTATATCAAGGAAATCGATTTGTCATGGATTACATCAGATCTAGTTAGTCTAGGTCCTCAATGATCAGAAGAAGCACATACTATTCTACATACTATTCTACATGAGCTGGAAATTATATAGCTTATGGCTACAAATTGTTAGATACTCTTAATCAGAAGGGAGGTTTGTTTGTACTTTTAGTCCAAGGGACATATGTGATGTTTCAATGTGCATCTGAAGCAGCTAGGAGTAGAAATTGTAAGATGTAGAGATGGTTGATGAGAAGTAAAAGTTCTAAACTCATGTTGCTCATAAGGGGCAAAGAAAGGGAAAAACAGGGCACCCTGTGGGTCAAAAAAAGAACTGAAAATGCCAGGGTAAAAGAGAGAAGGGCACTGGCCACCCTCTTGAGAAGGACTGCCTTACAGGATCCATTTGGCAAGCTGTAAAGTTCTGGTGTGTCCTTGGGTCAAAGGAGTAATTCGGGAGTGAGGATTAAGTCATAAGCTTCCTAGAGCATTTATGATATCTCTTTTTTCATAGAAAGCATCTGTGAAGCACATTTTTTTTAGATTGGGCATTTGAGAGCCTGCCTCTTTCAGGCTAAAGCATTCTGAGCCTTACTGAAAGAGGACACATAGCCAATGTCCCTTTGGTGAGAACTGAAAAGTCTGAGTTCACAATGCTCAGACTGATATGGTCTGACTTTCCCTTTTAGGGGAGAAGAAAGAACTACAGCTCCCCTTTTGCTCCGTGATCCTTTTGAAATTGATTTTGATATGATGTATATATTTGTGGCCTCCTAGGACAGAAGGGTCACAAAGGGACACCCAAATTCACATTGTAATGATTGTTTTCTCCCTGGGCAAGAGAGAGCAAGTATCATGTCCTGTGTTTGAGATGTTACGTGTAATTACTTTGCATAACAGGGAATGAAGTGGCACCTCCATTTGGAATTCATGGATGTATGAATCCCACTAGGAAAATAGCCAATGCTGTGGGCTCCCATTTTTGTATTAATGGAAGTTATGTGTTTCTCTCTCTTTGGCAGTAGAAACATGTTTTGAGCACTACTTAGTAAAAACAGGGTGGTTGATATCCTCTTGGGGTGATGACAAGAATTTGACACCTCTATGGGGACTTTCTCCATCTGGAGATAACTCAATGCCTTCTTGTTCTGCAGGAGAAGTTTACAGGGCTATTTGGGTATTAGAGGCACTACTCTCTCTCCTCCTATTAAAAGTAGCATTTCAGAGAATCTCATGAGGAGACATGAAATGTCTGAGGCTCTCTTCATGAGGAATAGAGTGGTTTATGTGCACTTTTCTCTAGGCATGGATCATGGTTTGCCACTCTCATGTTCTGAATGGGAAGCTTGACTGTCCCATTGTTCAGAACGGTCCTTTTCTGATAAGATAAAATAGATTTGGATGGTCTGTATTCACCTTGGTATGGTGGAGGACTTCTGAGGCCCTCCTCATGAGATGGTGAGCATCCAAAGGCTCCTTTAGCAGTATCAGAAGTAGTGAGGGTTATGGTAGTCACAGTTTTAAGATTTGCAACTTTTTTTCTTAGAAGTGCAAGATCTTACCAGCATTTTGGAATAGTGGCAGTGTTTCCACCTAGCATCTTTTTAGAGGACAGGTTTCAGGCCTGCTTGATCTACAGAGGAAAACATTAGTCTTATTTTTTGCAGTATAGAATTTTTGGGACAACCCCTTGGATGAGGAGAATAACTGAGATCTTTCTTATAAGGAATGCTAGATGTGAAACTCAATTGTGAAGATTAAAAGGGGGAGATGCTTCTTGGAGGAGTAGAGGTAGGACTGGATTCCTTTCAGCATACTTGGAAGATGTGAGGCTACCTTTGGCAGAAGAGATGCATTTTAAAACATCAAGTTCTGAGAGGCAGTATCTGATATCTCCTTCTGAAAATGAGACATGTTTCAATGTCCTTTGGTTAGAATTGGAAGTACTCGGGCTCTTCCTCTGATAAGAGTAACTATCTGGCCATCTTCATGAGAAGGGGTTGGAATTAAGTCCCTGTCTGTACAAAGTGACAGTCTGGGAAATTCTGTTGAAAAGGAAGTACCCACAGTGTCTTTTCTAGATGGCATAGGTTCTAGAATCCCCTTAGCTAGTTGAGAAAGTTCTAGATATTCCTGGGCTAATGTTGGTGTTCCAAGGATCCCTTGATCAGATACTAAAGGGCTCAGCCCATCTACATTGTGTTTCATAAGACACAGAGACCCTGGAACAGATAGCAAAGATTCTAGAGACCCTGCCACAGATTCTGAACTCTTAGAAACAGATTGGTTACATGGCAGAGATTCTTCCAACTCTGGACTAAGTGTTGAAGAAACTGGTAATCTGGGAGAATTTTATGTGGCTGACAAAGATTCTATGATCTCTTGGGTGACAGATGGTATTTCCTCACGGTTTTGCATACTTGGCATTGTTTCTAGTTTTTCCTTCGCAGAATTAGAAAGTCCAAGATCTTAGGATCAGATGGTGAATATCCTAAAGCCGCATTTTTCTAACAAGGTCCTGGAGACTCTTGGGATAACAAGGAAGTTTCTGAAGGCCGTTGGGCAGATGTTGATGTTCCTACTACACCATGACAAGACAGGGAAGGTCTCTGACTCAATACAAAAGGTTGTGACACTCTCAAATATAATTGGACAGATAAAGGTGATCCTAGATGCACTATGGTAGATGCTGAAAATTCCAAAGCTCCTGGTGTAATATTTGCTATTCCTGGCTTGTGTTTTGTACAGGTGCAACCTTTCATATTCTCCTCTAAAGGACAGGCAAGGGCCTCCAGCTTTTTGAACAGATAACAAAGGTCCTGGATTCACGTGAACAGATAGGGACATTGTCAAAAGCTCTAGGGTAGATCATAGAGATCCTAGGGTTCCCTGTCCAGATAAAGAAATTGCCATGGATCCTTTGGAAGAACCTGACATATCTGAAGCAGTTGGATCTGTTTTTTGTACCCTTTGTGGAGTATTCAAATACTCATTTGGTCCCTGGTATGAAGTCAAAGGCCCCTCTGTAGGTTTAGAGAGATCTAAAGGTTCTTCTGTGTAAGGAAAGGAATCAAAAGGATTAGGGAAGAAAGTAATGAAATAAGTTGGGCAAAAATTGCAAGTGCCAGAAGTGAGTCATTGTATATCACATATCCTGAGATAGCTGTTGAATTTTTTTTGTGCACCTGATGCAAATGAGGAATATTCTAGAGTCCCCTAGGAAGATGGCAAAGGTTCTACAGAGCCTTGTGCAGTTGCCAAAATACTCAGAGATTCTTGGTCAGATCTCAAAATCCTTGCAATATTTTGAGTAGGGTGGGTATATCACTGACACACTGAGGAATATGGTGAGTCTGCTACTGTGTAGTGTGTAGATGTGGACTGAGTTCCTATACATTGTTTATGTAAAGAAGGATTTGAGAGCTTTTGGGAAGTTGTAGATTGTTGTATATACCTTTGTGGACATGTGGACAGATATAAGGTCCTCTTTGCAGAGAGAAAGGGACTCAAACTTTCATGAGAATAATCAGAAGATGCTGGAGTCACTTGTTAAGTGGAAAAAAGACCCAGAGGATTATGAGAACATTCAGAACATTGTGATGTATTCATCATTGCCTATGCTGAGATAGAAAGTTTCAGAGGTCCCTGGGCAGATTACAAAGGTACTGGATTCCCTTGGCCAAATGGGAAGGTCTCTGCATCTCCTTGGTACAATGTTATTGTTTATTAAGTTTTGGAGGTCATGGTGGCAAAGTTCCTAGAGCTGATGAAGTAGTCTGAGAAGATGTTACATCTTCTCTCACTCTTTGAAAATGTCCTAAAATACTCTGTGATTCTTTATATTGTGACAATATCCCTGTGAAACCTGTTGAATTTTCTAGATTTCTTTGGTTGAAGAAAAAATAACTTTATATGCATAAAGTTCCCTCTTTTGCCCTGGAAATTTTTGGGGGCTTTTGAAAAGATGGAAAAGCTTCTAGAACCACTGTAGGAGGTACAAGATGCTCCTGAGAACCCAGTAGAGGTGGGCAATGTCCTACATCTGATGGTTAAGGACAAAAGTATTCTTGAGATTTCTGGAAAGGTAGGAAATGTCCAGTTTCCCTTGGGAAAGCTGGGGATTTTTGTGCAAAATTTTGGACAGTTGGCGAAAATTCATAACTGTCTGCAAAGAAGTTGGAGCATTCAAACTATCTTGAGCTTATGAAACATTTTGTGCAGTCCACTGTTTAGATGTGGGCAGTTTAGGAGACCCTTAGGCAGAACAGAAATGTCCAAAAACCTCTTGGGAAGATGAAGAACCTACAGTTCCTTGTGAAGATGAAGAAATTTCCAGAGGCCTTTGATCAATTGACATAGATTCTGGTAGCACTTGAGTATTTTGCATAGACCCCAATCGTCTTGGGGTGGGAGGCAAAGTTCCCACAGTCTGCTTTACAGATATGTACTTTCCTACTGTGGCTTGTGCAGATAAACAATGCCCCCTCAGTGCCCTGAGAATACAAGGAAGACCCTAGAATCATGTCTTTAGTTTTAGTCACTTTCAGACTTCTTTCTTGCGATAGACAAGAATCCCACAGTTCCTTGCTCAGATCTCAAAGATGATGGTGGCACATGTAGTGATATAGTAAGATTCAGATGCAGTCCAGCACATCTGGAGCTGTCTGAAGTCCCTCAGAAAGATGGAGAATATTCATTTGCTTCTGATTCTGCTGGAGAAAAAGCTGAATGCAGTAGAGCCCCTTCAGCAGGTCCTGAGTGATGTGTCATTGCCTGGGCTAAGATGGAATGTGTCAGGCCCCCTGGATTGATTGCGAATATACTTGATTCCCTGGAACAGATGGGAATATTTCTACACCTCCTTGAGTAAAAAAATGAATGTCTGCCAGGTTCTTGAGGTGATGATGGCAAACTTCCTAGAGTAAGCAAAACAGATTTAGAAGATCTGACATCCTCTTTCACTCTAGGCAAAGGGCCCATGGTAGTCTCTTTGTGTTTACATTGTCCCAATCCCAATATACCTGTTGAATCAGTCGAAGGTTCTGGATACCTTTGGATGGATGACACAGAACTTTGCACATGCAAATTTCCAATTGCAACTGTGCAATTTTTCTTTTACCCTTAAGAAGTTAGCAAATGTTCTACATTTACAGTGATAGATAGTGGATATCCCTGACCACCTGGTGCAGATAGGTAGTGTTCTGGATAACTTGGGAAATACAAAAACTTCTCCTGATTTTCCTGGCTAGAGAGAACATATTCATTAGTCTGTGGCTAACATGATGAGCATTGTAAGTTGAGCAGATGGAGAAAATGTGAGAGCCCTCTAGTAATTAGATGGATGTTTGAACGAATTTGGTAGAGAAGACAGAGTACCTAAAGGTTCTTGTTTGGGTGTGTACAGAGACCCTTAGGCAGATAGAGAAGTTCCCAGAACCCTTTGTGCAGATGAAAAAGATCCTAACCTTCCTTCTGCAGGTCAAAAATTCCCAGAAGTACTTGAACAGACTGGAAATGTCCTTGTTCCTGCTTATCACTTTCTTTGTAACCTAGAGTCTCCGGGCTACATGGGAAAATTTCTTCAACTCCCTGGGCAGCTATGGGATGTCCCTACATGGATTCTGAATTCAGGTAAGATTGTCCAGACACCTGAGTAGATGATGAGTGTAATGAAGAAATTTGTGCAGATACATTCAGCTCAAGAGTTGCTTATGGATATAGGGAAGTTGTGACAAGTGTCCGCAAAGATATGGAGGGGCTCGACTAGCTTGTGTTGGTGAGAAATGGCCATGGGGCTTTGGGACATGTTGCAATGTTTCTGTTGCCCTTAGCATACATGAAGACATTCCCCAAGAACCTGAGAATGAAGACAAATGTTTATGAGTACACTGGGCAGAATCTGATATTCCCAGAATCTCTTGGGACGATGATGACTGATCAAAAGACTGTTGAGTATATGGTGAAAGGCCTATAGAAGCCTCAACATATATGCTAAGTTTGGTAGATAGCAAATGTGCTAGATCCTTGGGACTACAAAATAAGACTCCTGAGATCATTGGTCATATTGTGAATGTCCTGTATGACTTGAAGGATGTGGCAAAAGGCCTGTAGTCCCTTGAACAGATGGTGAGTTTTCCTGAGATTCTACCATGTGTGTTGAGTTCCCTAGCTTCTTTTGGAAAGATGCCGAATGTTCTAAAAAACCCTGGGAAAGATGGCAAAGCACCCATAGTTTCTTGGACAGGTATCAAGTGTTCTAGAGTTGTTTTCTTACATCTCACAGTTATTGAATTGCCTGATATAGTTTGCTAGTTTGTGGAAGTTTCTGAGAACATCATAGAGAAGTTGAGGATTTCACTTTCACTTGGGAATATGACAATGTTGTTGAGATTTTTTGGTTTTTGGGGTTTGTGTGTGTGTGTGTGTGTGTGTGTGTGTGTGTGTGTGTGTGTGTTTATCTCCTGGTGGATGAAGAAGATCTTTTTTCAGATGGAAATTTTTCTGACTTCCTATTTTCAAATTTGGGAGTTAGCATAACCCCTGTAGGAGGCAAAGGATCTGTAGTTCCTTGGAAACATGGCAAGGTATACAGATATTCTACTATGTATGATGAGTGCCCTAGCTTCTTCTGGAAAGATGCTGAACGCTCTAATTTCCCTGTGGTATAACTAAAAAACCCTAAGTCCCCTGGACAGTACAGATTGTTCTAGAGGTCTTTGTTTACAACTGACAATTGTTAGATTTCCTGTTGTAGTGTGAGGAGATGATGGTGGTGCAGATGATGAAGGTTTCACATTCCCTTTGGAAGATAACAATGTTTCCTTAGTTCCCTGGGTAGAGGGAGAAGATATCATAGCCTCTGTTTCAGATGGTGGATGTCATCGGGTATCTTGCATAGATAGAGAAAATGTATAAGCCTTCTGAAAAGAACTGAAATTTTTCACAGGTCCTGGTTCAGATGGTGAAATTTTAGAGTCCTAGTTTCAGATTTGGGTAGTCCCATAGTCCTTCTAAGAGATAAAGAATGTTTCTCAGCCCCTTTATTAGATGGAAATATTTGAGCCATCCTATGAGCACCTTGAGTAGATCCTAAAGGCCCTGTTTTACGTCTTGATGGTTCTACAGTCCCCTGTGGTATATAGACTGTCTCAGAATGTCTTTTTCTTATTTGTATTTTGTCCCTTCCTTTTGGGATGATATAAAAGACTCTAGGGTCCCTTGTGCCAGTGATGACATTTGAAGAGTTCTTTGCAAATGGAAATACCTAGTGTAGATGGTGAAGAATGCAGAGTCTGTTTAGAAGGTGTGTAAGTGGGCAGTGGTCCTTGGATATTTACCAAAGTTTCTAAGGCCTGGGAAGAAAATGAGTAAATTTTCTGAGCATTTGGTGCAGTAAGTGAGTCTTTTCCACCATCCTAGGTAGATAGCAAAGAACCTTGATGCCCTTGGCATGATGATGATGATGATGATGATGATGATACCAAAGCCTCAGTAGCAATAGCAGGTAAGGAAATTGCTACAGGATCCTAGCCAGAGAGCATGTTTTTTGGAAAAACAGAGACATTTTTCAAATGTCCTGGAGATTTCTGAGGATATAAATATGTCCACATATCCACATCCACAGATGGCAAATGTCCTTTATAAACCTTAGAAGATGAGGAAGTTGCCATATCACCTGGTCAAGAAAGAGAATGAGAGTTCCCTGTTTAGATGTGGTGAGTTCTGGAGTCTGTTGTGCAGTTAAGGATATTCCCACACTCCCTTGAACAGAAGACAAAAGTGCTACACTTCATTCTGAGGATGAGGGTGTTCCCTGTTGCCATTGGGTGAGTGACATTACATTTAGGGGAGAATCTGAGTCATACTGAGATAAATCTAGAACTCCATGAATGTGGGGAAAATTTGATGGCATATCATGATATAATGGTGAAAGGCTCACAGGCTCTGAAGCCACCTGTTTGGGTCCAGGAGCTACAATGGCTGAAGGGGAAATTGGCAGGGATCCTGGTCTAAGTGGCAAAGTTCTTACCATCTCTTGGGCAGGTTGGCAGGTTCTGAGTTTACTTTGGAGAGATAACAATGGTAATAAATTCTCTTGAGTACTTGGTGAAGTAGCAGCTGTACTCTGGGTAGTTGTGGAACAATCCACAGGCCTTTGCAAGGACATCAAAATTCCTGAAAACTCATGAGTTGAGATTCCATGTCCTGAAACTCATTGTGCTGATGAGGAAAGATCCAGATCTCCTGGAAGGTGGAGTGAATGTCCTGAATAACTTTTTGAAGATGGAATATTTTTCTAAACACCTTGGCCAGATGACAAAGTTCTGTAGTTCCATGGGCACCCAGATATACTGGGAAAAATCCTGAAAAACCAAAACACCTTTGCATAGGTGACAAAGTTTCTAGATGCCCATGGTTAAATAATGATGGTCTCACATATCCTAGAGCAGATGGTAAATATCCTACAACAATAATGTTTTAGTCAGAAGCGTTTTTAGATCTTTAGAAGATATGAAAATTTTCTGGTGTGTTTGGGCTAAAGACAAGTTCTAGATGATTTTTTTAGATGTGGACTTTCCCTCAGGCCCTTGATTTCACAAAGGAGATTGTGTAGTCCTGAAGTCTGATTTGCAAAAGGACAAATTACCTTAAGCATGGTCAAAATGTTCTGCATCATTTGAGAAAGATGAAGAAATTTCCTGGGCCAGATAGTAAACACATAAGAGCCTTTTGGTTAGATAATCTTGAGCCTTTTTGGGGAAATATGGATTGTCCAACATGCCCTTTGGTAGACTGAAGATGTGAGACTCACCTGAGGAGAAATTGTAGCTTTTGATGTTTCTTTGGCAGCAGGAGATGATGCAAGTCCCATTTCATCAGAAGTTCTGGAGTCTCCTTTGTCAGAAGGATCAACTCTTAACCTGTTTTTTGTAGAAACTGGATGCTTGGGGAAAACATGGGTAGAGGGAGAAGGTCTACTACTTCCCATCAGAGAAGGCATGGAAAAGGAACACTCTTGGGTAGATGGAGATAATTGTAAAGCACCTTGTTCAAATATCACAAATCCTATGACCTTCTGCACAGATGGGGAAGGTCTTAATATGTCTTTTGTAAGTGTGCAAGTCTTAACCTTGGCTTTAAAATGAGGGGAAGGCCCTAGAGATACCTGTGTAGATATGGTTTCTTCTAGAGCATCATGGACAAGTGTAAAAGATCTAAGAGCCTCATAGGCAGGTAGTGAAATTTCACTACCTCCCTGTCTACTAATGAAAGTGGCATCTCCTTAGAGCATCATGGATAGGTGTATAAGGTATAAAATCCCCATGGGCAGGTAGTCGAATTTCTTGACCTCCTTGTGTACTAGTGGAAGTTCCAAGAAACTTTTCTTCAGATGGAAAAGTGGATAACAACTTCTGTATAGAATTTTCAGGTGTCATAGACAGCTTGATGGGCAAAACAGCTTCCATGGGGCCTTTTGAATATGAATTAGAACCCAGAGGATTTTTGGCATTTGAAAATTTCTAGAGACTTATGCTGGCATGAAGAAGGACCAACAGGCTTTTGTGTAGGGGGGTAAGAATCTATAGTATCTTGTTTAGTTGGGGAAGAAGGCTGATCCTCCTGAGGTGATAGGGAAGATCTAATAGTCTCCTATAAAGTTTGGGGCAGCTCAAATTTTCTGAATTTGGAGGGATGCTGAGGACCCTCTTCTTTAGAGTTCAGAGTGTTAACTGGTATGGTGTCCACTCTAAGTCGCCCTTTGAAAGATTGAGAAGGTCTCAGACTGCCTGTGGAAGATGCTGATGGTTCTAGTTCACTTCCTGTATGTGCAGAAGCGAAAGGCCTTTTGGAAGACTCAGGAATTTCTACCACGTCTTGAGTATGTATGGAACTCACAAGATCCTATTCTTGGAATGGCAAATATCCTTGAGCTCCTGGTGTAGGTGTGGACATTTTTCTCTTTCCTTGAGCATTTATTAGAGGTGTGAGGCTCACTTGGGACATTGTGATTGCATGTATTTCCCTTTGGACTGAAATAGATGATGTGAGCACATTTCTTATTGGTAGAGGACTTTGAAAGGCCTCTTGGTTTCATGGAGAATGACTGAAATTCCCTTGGTCAGGAGGGTCAGGTCTCAAAATAACTCTAGTAGGAACAGATTGCATAGGACACTTTGGGGGGAAAGAGAAACATCTTTGGATGTCTTTCTGAGAAGACTTTGCTCTCTGCCCTGTTTTGGCAGCTGGCAAACATTTTCAACTCTGCTAGGGAAAGGATGTGGGACATGATACTTTTGGGACAAATCACTGACATTACCCTTGGGGGAAAAGGTTTAGAGCCCCCTTTATGTGACTTACACTCCTGTTGTAGGTCCTCTTGACCAGAGGGTTCTTCTCCAAAATGCTTTGGAAGAAAATTGGAAAGAAGAGAGTCATGTAGTGTAATGGATAACCTTTTGGAAAGCCTTCTGGAAGAGCAGGCATTATGATTTTACTGTCAGCACAAGTGAGTAGTCTTTGAGATGCCTGTGCAGATGTTCAATGTCCCATAGAGTATTGGAAAAATTTGGATAGTTCCATTACCTCTTGGCTGGATAAGGAAAGACCCTGAGCATTTTGGGGAGAATTAGGAGATCCCAGATATCCTTGGCTAGATCGGGAAGGGTGTAAGGAACCTTGAATGTTTGGAGAAATTTCCTGTCCATGTTGGCCAGCAGAAGAGTAGGCAGAAGATGCCCCAGGCACTGTGTGATCTTCTTTGAACTTTTTAATGGCATCTCCATTAC
>OFGO01001448.1_pt1 | contig 17331 bp, 15 predicted proteins | sample 1521761 | NCBI WGS metagenome assembly OFGO01 (sample SAMEA3504128, study PRJEB24116) | mouse gut metagenome | biome: mouse gut; feature: mouse-associated habitat; material: faeces | place: Denmark | collected 2011
GACGAAAAAATCCCTCGCCGTTGGTCATATTTCCATTTTTCAAACAGCGCCTAATGAATTCCCAATCAGGCGTCAATTTTCGGCATAATATTCACTTCCATTCGTCTATTATAGTGCCGAAACGCCCGTTTGCCCGTTTATTCGTTTTCTTTCTCCGCCAGATAATCTTCCATAACAATGCGGACCATGCCGGCTACGCTCCGGCGCTCTTTACGTGCCTGTGCCTCCAGCCGTTCTTTAAAATCGTTGGTCACGCGAAAACTGATTTGTGTCTCAGTCTTATCCATACGAACGCCCCCTTTGGTTATCATTGTATACCAAAGATCGTCAGGTTCCTTGACATTCTTTTAGTTTTTTTGGTATTATGTGAATGTCAGTAAAAAATTAAAAGGAGGTTTATTTATGAAAAAAGAAGACATCACCTTGACCACCGAACAGTATCACACCCTGTATCTCCGGGCCTTTTCCCGTCTGGAGGACATCTCCCGCCGGACAGAGCAGGCCATGCGGGAGCTGGAGGAGCTGCAGCTGAGTATGGGCGATCCGCCTATAGAGGAGCAAACGTAAAATTTTCTCAAAAACCTGGAATTTCCCCTTTACATCAGGAAAAAACTATGATATATTATCCGGGCATGAAGCATGCGCCGTCCATCGCTTGGTTTCGGGATACGGCCCGCGCAGGTGCGCGGGGACGCACCCGCCCGCTACCCGGCCCTTGGACAGAACATTTTGAAAGGTGGAATTTTCCATGATCCGCAAGGATGAAAAGACGGCCGTTATTGAGGCCAACCGCACCCACGAGACCGACACCGGCTCCCCCGAGGTGCAGATCGCCATCCTCACCGCCCGCATCCAGGAGCTCACCGAGCACCTGCGGGTGCACATCCACGACAACCACAGCCGCCGCGGCCTGTACAAGATGATCGGCAAGCGCCGCAAGCTGCTGGATTACCTGATGGCCAAGGACATTGAGCGCTACCGCGCCATCATCGCCAAGCTGGGCATCCGTAAGTAAGATTGTGAAATATAGGGCGGGCGTTTTCACGCTCCGCCCTATGTTCGCATATAGACCCCGGCGGTTTTTCTGGTCTTTTAGCAGTTGAATATGGAGGCGAAGCGCCCGAGCCGTCGTGAGCGGCGGCCCTGGACCGGAGCGGGGGATACAACCAAGCAGGGCCAGCAGCCTGGCTGTTTGTGTCCCACGTCGAAGGGAAGGGGAGCGTTGCGAACAGGCGAGACGTGACAGCGTTGAAACATCGCTCCTGTATTCAAGTGCTAAAGGGCAGTGAAAACTCCGGGGAAACCAAAGAAAAGGAGAATCCACATGTCAACTATTATCAAGCACAAGCAGTTCCCCAAATTCAAGAGCTGGACCATGGACCTGTGCGGCCGTCCCCTGACCATCGAGGTGGGCAAGGTGGCCGAGCTGGCCTCCGCCAGCGCCCTGGTGAAGTACGGCGAGACCACCGTCATGGTGGCGGTCACCGTCTCCCCCCGCCCCCGGGACGGCATCGACTTCTTCCCCCTGAGCGTGGAGTTTGAGGAGAAGCTGTACGCCGTGGGCCGCATCCCCGGCAGCTTCATGCGCAGGGAGGGCCGGCCCTCCTTACCCGCCGTGCTGGCCAGCCGCCTGATCGACCGGCCCATGCGCCCCCTGTTCCCCTACGATTTCCGCAACGACGTGTGCATCCAGTGCACCGTTATGAGCGTGGACTACGACTGCTCCCCCGAGGTGGCCGCCATGATCGGCGCCTCCGCCTGCGTGAGCTACTCCGAAATCCCCTTCGCCGGCCCCATCGGCTGTCTGGAGGTGGGCTTCTGCGACGGCCAGATCGTCCTCAATCCCAATCAGGAGCAGCGCAAGACCTCCCGCATGGATGTGACCGTGGCCGCCACTCGTGAGAAGGTGGTCATGATTGAGGCCGGGGCCGATGAGATTCCCGACGAGATTATGTACGCCGGCATCGTGAAAGCCCACGAGGAGATCAGAAAGCAGATCGACTTCATCGACCAGATCGTCAGGGAGATCGGCAAGCCCAAGATGGAGTACGACCACGCCCAGTTCAATCAGGAGCTGTTCGACGACATTGTAGCCAACTTCATGGACGAGGCCAAGGCCGCCATGGACACCGACGACAAGACCGTCCGGGAGCAGCGCTGGAACGAGATGATCGACCACTGGCACGAGAAGTATCTGGAGGACTATCCGGATATGGACCAGTATCTGGAGGAGTTCACCTACAAGTTCCAGAAGAAGATTGTCAAGGCCTGGCTGCTGGAGGGCCACCGGGTGGACGGCCGGGCCCAGAACGAAATTCGTCCCCTGGCCGCCGAGGTGGGCGTTCTGCCCCGGGTCCACGGCTCCGGCCTGTTCACCCGCGGCCAGACCCAGGTGCTGTCCATCTGCACCCTGAACACCCTCTCCGCCGCCCAGAAGCTGGACACCATCTGGGAGGAGACCGAGAAGCGGTATATGCACCACTACAACTTCCCGCCCTACTCCGTGGGCGAGGCCCGGGCTCCCCGGTCCACCAACCGCCGGGAGTACGGCCACGGCTTCCTGGCCGAGCGGGCCCTGGTCCCCGTGCTGCCCTCTGTGGACGAGTTCCCCTACGCCATCCGCGTGGTCAGTGAGGTTCTTTCCTCCAACGGCTCCACCTCTCAGGGCTCCATCTGCGGCTCCACCCTGGCCCTGATGGACGCCGGCGTGCCCATCAAGGCCCCGGTGGCCGGTATCTCCTGCGGCCTCATCACCGCCGAGGACGGCTCCTGGAAGACCATGGTGGATATCCAGGGCCTGGAGGACTTTTTCGGGGATATGGACTTTAAGGTGGGCGGCACCCATAAGGGTATCACCGCCATCCAGATGGACCTGAAGATTGACGGCCTGACCCCGGAGATCATCGCCGAGGCCTTTAAGAAGACCCACGCCGCCAGGGACTATATCCTGGACGAGATTATGCTGAAGGCCATCCCCGCCCCGCGGGAGGAGCTTTCCAAGTACGCGCCCAAGATGCTTACCCTGAAGATCGATCCGGACAAGATCCGGGAGGTCATCGGCTCCGGCGGCAAGGTGATTCAAAAGATCTGCGCCGAGTGCAACGTGAAGATCGACATTGAGGACGACGGTCATGTGTTTGTTTCCTCCATCGATATCGACGATGCCCGCCGGGCGATTAACGTCATCGAAACCATTGTCAACGACCCGGAGATCGGTGCGATTTATAAGGGCGTCGTTACCCGCCTGATGAACTTCGGCGCCTTTGTGGAGATTGCCCCCGGCAAGGAGGGGCTGGTCCACATCTCCAAGCTGGATGAGCGCCGGGTGGAGAAGGTGGAGGATGTTGTCGCCCCTGGCGATGAGATTCTGGTGATGGTCACCGAAATCGACCAGCAGGGACGGATCAACCTCTCCAGAAGAGATGCCCTGGCCGCCATGGCCAAGCGCAGCCGTTCCTAACCGGAAGAACAAGATACCAAAGCATATGGAGGGGCAGGGGAGCGATCCCTCTGTCCCTCTTTTTAAGGAGACTTGCCACAACGGGGCAGTATGTCAATGGGAGGGAAAGGCAGATGAAACGATATTTTACCAGGTGGCTGGGTCTGGCCATGGCGGCGATGGTTTTCTTTACCGCCTGCGGCGGCCCCGCCGTGGAGCAGCAAAACCAGTCTGTGTCCCAGTCTTCCCCTGGGGAGAGTGCACCCCCCGCCCTGGAGTCGGAATCCAGCGGGATGAGCGAGGCGCTGGAGGAAACGCCCTCCCCCCCGGCCTCCGGGGGGGACGAAGAACCGGAGGAGTCCTCTTCCGCTCCGGAGCCGGAAGCCAGCGGGGAAAGCGAAGCTCCGGAAGAAACGCCGGGGGTGGAGGAAGACGGCTGGTATCACACCAAGGACGAGGTGGGGCTGTATATCCACCTGTATAACCGCCTGCCGGGGAACTATGTGACCAAAAAAGAGGCCCAGGCCCAGGGCTGGCCAGGGGGCAACGTGGAGCGCTACACCGGCGAGGGCACCGCCATCGGCGGGGACCGCTTCGGCAACCGGGAGGGCCTGCTGCCCAAGGCCAAGGGCCGCAGCTATACCGAGTGTGATATTGATACGGTGGGGAAGGACAGCCGCGGCGCTAAGCGGATTGTTTTTTCCAGCGATGGTTTGGTTTACTACACCGGCGACCACTACAATACCTTTGAACTGCTGTACGGAGAGCCATAAAATGCGTAATGTGATGCTGGACGGCGCGTTGTGCGCCGGGCGCGCCGCCGCAATGGCGGAGCTGGAAACAAAGCTGGGGCTGCCGGAGTGGTGGGGCAGAAATCTGGACGCCCTCCACGACTGCCTGTGGGAGTGCGGGGAGGTCCGCTTTGTGGTGAAAAACCACCAGGCCCTGCTGGACACCCCCTTTGGCAGGGGGCTCTGGCAGGTGCTGGCCGATGGGGCGGCGGAAAATCCCCGGCTACAGGTGGCCGCGGCCCGGAAGGTCCGCCTGCGGGGACGGCTGCGCCCCCAGGCGGGCAAAAAAGCCAGCGGATGAAGAAAGCAGGCACAGGCAGGGGGCGCTCCTGCCTGCCTTTTCGCATCCCTGCGGGTGTAAACAGTTCCTGAACAAAGGGCCAAATCCCTTGTGGCGGGCCGCTTTTTTTGGTAAAATGAAAGAGATATTCCCCATGGGGGAAGTTTTATAGAAAAAATAGGAGTTGGTTTTTTCTTGGACAGTCCAGGCGTTTTATATGGTTCCATGGCGGTGCTGCTGGCCCTTTCCGCCTTCTTTTCCGCCAGCGAGACCTCCTTTACCTCGGTGAATATGATTCGCATCCGGAACATGGCAGAGGAAGGGAACCGGAAGGCCGCCGCCGCAGTACGGCTGGCGGAAAGCTACGACCGCACCCTTTCCACCATCCTCATCGGCAACAATCTGGTGAATATCGCCCTTTCCTCCCTTACCACAGTGGCGGCCACCACCGCCTTTGGGGACGCGGGTGTAGCCATCGCCACCGGTGTTGCCACCCTGCTGATTCTCACCTTTGGGGAGATTCTTCCCAAAAGCTGGGCCAAGGAGAACAGCGAGCAGCTGGTGCTGGCGATTGCCCAGCCCCTCAGCTTTTGCTCCTTCCTTTTTTACCCGCTGGGCAGCTTCTTCATCTGGCTGCGGGGGGCTTTTGGCAAAAAGGAGGAGGGGGAAAAGGCCCCCAGCATCACCGAGCAGGAGCTGATGTACATGGTGGGCGCCATCCAGGAGGAGGGCGTCCTGGAGGAGCAGGAGAAGGACCTGGTGCAATCCGCCCTGGAGTTTGACGAAACCACCGTCCAGGAGGTGCTGACCCCCAGGGTGAATCTCACCGCCCTGGACATCGAGGAGGAACAGGGGGAGATTCTGCGCACCGTCACCGGCGAAAAATTCTCCCGCATCCCGGTTTACGAAGGTACCATTGATAATATTGTAGGCATCGTCCAGTCCAGGGAGATTCTTAAACGCATCATCCAGGGCCGCCCGGTGCGGCTGAAAAACCTGATGACCAAGCCGGTATTCATCCACCGCACCATGAAGATTTCCCGCCTGCTGGGGGAGTTCCAGCGGAAAAAGAACCATATCGCGGTGGTCATTGACGACTACGGCGGCACCTTGGGCATCGTCACCCTGGAGGACCTTTTGGAGGAGCTGGTGGGGGAGATTTGGGACGAGGACGAGGAAATCACCACCGACCTTTCTCCGGTGGGGGAGAGCGCCTGGGAAGTGAGCGGCGATATGAACATTGAGGAGTTCTTCGAGGGCATCGACTATAACCCCAGGGGCTTCGAGAGCGATTTTAACACCATGAACGGCTGGGCCCTGGAGATGCTGGAGCATATTCCGGAGGTGGAGGAAGCCTTCACCTACGGCCCCCTCACCGTCACCGTCAAGGAGATGGATGACCAGCGGGTGACAAAGCTGCTGGTGGAGAAGGAGACCTCTCCGGAGGAGGAGGCCGACCAGGAGAAGTAGCGCCCCCAGGGAGAGGCGCCCTAGCTTACAGGGAGAAGTGAAAGAGAGAAACATGAGCATAGCAAGGGAAGCAAAGCGTATTATCGTTAAGGTGGGAACCTCCACCCTTACACACCCCAGCGGCCATATCAATATCCGTTTGATGGAAAAGCTGGTGAAGGTCCTTTCGGACATCAAAAACACCGACCGGGAGCTGGTGCTGGTCTCCTCCGGGGCCATCGGCGTGGGGGTGGGGAAGCTGGGGATGCGGGAGCGGCCCCAAAGCATCCCCGGCAAGCAGGCTGCCGCCGCGGTGGGCCAGTGTGAGCTGATGTACCTGTACGACAAATATTTTTCCGAATACAACCACACCGTGGGCCAGGTGCTGCTGACCCGGTACAGCCTGGACGACCCGGAGAGCCGCCAGAACGTCCGCAATACCTTTGAAGCCCTCTTTGGCATGGGGGCCATTCCGGTGGTGAACGAGAACGACACAGTGGCTACCGATGAAATCAAGGTGGGGGATAACGACACCCTCTCCGCCATTGTGGCCCAGATTGTCCAGGCGGACGCCCTCATCATCCTCAGCGATATTCAGGGCCTTTACACCGCCGACCCCGCCCAAAACGCCGCCGCCGTGCTGGTGCCGGAGGTGCGGGTCATCGACGACGCCCTGATGCGGACCGCCAGTGGAGCGGGCTCCAGCCGGGGCACCGGAGGAATGCTCACCAAGCTCACCGCCGGGCGCATCGCTATGGCCGCCGGGGCGGATATGTACATTATCAGCGGCAAAAATCCGGATATCCTCTACGACCTCCTGGAGGGGGAACAGGTGGGGACCCATTTCATCGGGGAAGACCTGTGGAAGGAAAGGGACTGAAAAAGGATGAAAAATCTTGCGGAAATGGGGAGAAGGGCAAAAAAGGCTGCCGAAAACCTGGCGCTAGCCAGCTCTGGGGAGAAGGACCGGGGCCTGGCGGCCATCGCCGCCGCCCTGCGGGCCCATACAGAGGAACTTCTGGCGGCCAATGGACGGGACACGGCCAGCGCGGCGGAGAGCGGCATGAGCCGCAGCCTGCTGGACCGTTTAACCCTGGACGAAAAGCGGATTGAGGATATTGCCGCCGCGGTGGAGGAAATCATCGCCCTGCCGGACCCGGTGGGGCAGGTGGACCAGGGAAGCCAGCGGCCCAACGGCCTTTCTATCACCCGCATCCGGGTACCTCTGGGGGTGGTGGGCATTATCTACGAGGCGCGGCCCAATGTGACGGTGGATGCCGCCGCCCTCTGTGTAAAATCCGGCAACGCCTGCATTCTTCGGGGCGGCAGGGAAGCTATTGAGACCAACCGGGCTTTGGCGGCCCTTATGGATAAAGCGCTGGAGGAGGCGGGGTTTCCCGCCGGTGCCGTTCAGCTGGTGACGGACACCAGCCGGGAGAGCGCCCAGGAGATGATGCGGGCCAATGGTCTTATTGACGTGCTGATTCCCAGGGGCGGGGCGGGCCTTATAAAGGCGGTGGTGGAAAATTCCACCGTCCCTGTTATCCAAACAGGGGTGGGGAACTGCCATGTTTATATAGACAGCCCCTGTGATCTTGCTATGGGGGTGCGAATCATCGAGAACGCCAAGTGCAGCCGCCCCTCGGTTTGCAACGCCGCCGAAACGCTGCTGGTTCACCGGGAAGTGGCGGAAAAGTTCCTGCCGGCGGCAAAGGAGGCCCTGGATAGGCACGGCGTCCAGCTGCGGGGGTGCCCCCATACCCGGCGCATCCTGGGGGAGAGCGTCCGTCCCGCCACTGAGGAGGACTACGCCGCCGAGTTTGGCGATTACATTCTGGCGGTGCGGGTGGTGGATTCCCTTCCGGAAGCCATCGCCCATATCCGGAAGTATTCCACCGGCCACAGCGAGGCCATTGTCACCAGCGATTACGGCCACAGCCAGGCCTTTACCAGGCAGGTGGACGCGGCGGCGGTGTATGTCAATGCCTCCACCCGGTTTACCGACGGGGGACAGTTCGGCCTGGGGGCGGAGATTGGCATTTCCACCCAGAAGCTCCACGCCAGGGGTCCCATGGGCCTTGCGGAGCTGACGACCACCAAGTATATCGTCCTGGGCAGCGGCCAGATTCGATAAAGAGGAGGAGAAAACACGTCTATGAATCAGTCCATCTTTCGCTCCGGCAGGCGCAACCGCTATGCCGCCCCCATTGGAGGGGTGTTTATCATCCTCTGCTTTGTGGGCTTCTTCACCGTGGCCAGCTTCTGCCTGGACGCCACCAAGGACCTCCTGGATAACTCCAAGCGCAAGCAGGAGTTTGAAACCATGCTGCTGCCGGTGGTGATTTTTGACCCAGTGCCCTTTGAAAACCCGGTAAATATTGATAATGCCAGCCTGCTCCAGTATTCCATATGGTCCACCGCCATGGGAGAAAAGCGGGACCAGTACGAGTACGACGACAACAACATGATGATTATTCCCGCCAGCGATGTGGAGGTGGCGGCCCAGCGCCTCTTTGGCTCGGATGTGAAGCTGGAGCACCGCTCTTTCGGCAACCTCCAGGACAGCTATCTTTACGAGGAAGAGATACGCTCCTACCATGTGCCCATTATTACCATCACCGGCTTTGCCACCCCCAAGGTGGAGGAAATCAACAAGGTAAGCGGAGATGTCATCGAGCTGAAGATGGGCTATGTTCCCCCCAGCACCATTCTGGAGCTGGATGCGGAAGGAAACATCGGGGAGCCGGAGCCCCAGAAGTATATGATCTACGAGATGCACAAAAACCGCAGCGGCTGGTATCTCTATGCGGTCAAGGACCTGCCAGGGGCCACCCTCATTACAGGCAGCGACGCGATGCCCCCGGTGGAGATGCCCAGCGAAGGCGTTTCGGCCAGCGAGATTGTGCCGGAGATGGCGGGGAACGGAGGGGTCTCCCTGCCGGAAAACAGCGGCTCCTCCTCCGATGACGGCTCTTCTTCGGAAGGAGAGGGAGAGAGCAGCGAAAGCGGTGACGAGGACGGGACTGCCTCCGATGGGGAGGGCAGCAGCGAAGAGGATAGCTCCTCCGAACCGCCTCCAGAGATGCAGGGTTAAGGCGGCATGAATACAGCCCAGACCGAAATGGCCTGGGCTGTAATTTTAATTTTGCGGGCAAAATTGGCGCCTCACCAAAAGAGCTGGAGCACCAGCATGGAAACAACACCCGGCATCCCCAGCATCAAAGTTACCAGAACGGTGAAAAGATTCAGGGGAAGGGCCACCCCGGTGGCAAGACCGGTGAGGTTCACCGCCCCCAGGGCGGCAAAGCCCATGGCCGCCGAGGCGACGGCGGTGCCTACCGCCCGGCGCATCCGAATCAGCAGCACCAGCAGAAGAAAGCCCAGTACCAAAAGCCCCGTCAGTTCGGGGGCGGCTGCTACCCCATGGTCTCCACCACCTCTCTGGCCCCCTCCGGGAAGGGGTGCGCCTCCCGCCCGGAAAGCTCCGGGATGGGGATGCCCAGTTCCTCCAGCCGCAGCTGACGCATCAGAAAGCTATAATAGACCTGGAGGGATTTTAGCTGATAGATGCTGGAATCCAGCACCGCTTCATCGGTGGCGCTGTTGAAGAGATCTTCGGCACAAGCCAGCTGCATCCGCACCTGCGCCAGCTTCCGGCGAATGCCGCCTCTCTCCACCGGAATGACAGTATCGGGTAACGGAGTGGCCCTTACAGCAGAATAGTTCATATTCCATTCCTCCCTACCTTCTAATTTTATGCAAAGATTATGGCCGAATATGCCGGAATATATACCCAAGGAAAAATTTTGCAAAAAAAGCGGGCCTTTTTGCCCCTATGGCCCATGGGATGGGGTGCCCCTAAGCGGATGGGTCTTGACAAGGCTTCTTCCGATATGCTATCATAATACAAATTCTTAACATCACCCAAAGACTGTGATGAGGAGTAGTACCCCGGAGGGCTGGGGCACAGAGAGCGGCTGCTGCTGGGAACGCCGCGTCCGGTGCCGGGGGAAGTAGCCTCAGAGTCGCGGACTGAACATCGGGCGTTTACGTCTGTCAGTAGGCTCCGACGCGGCTCCCGGCGTTATCGGGGAGACGGAATCGAGAGATGGCACGGCGTAAAGGCCCTCTCCGCTCCGGCAGAGTGCGCGCGGCAAAAAAGCCGGGCGAAATCAGGTGGTACCGCGTGACCGGTTTACGGATGCGTCCTGTTGTTGCAGACAGGGCGCTGTTATTTTGTCTAAACGGGAATTCCAAGAGCCCCCGCACGCCGCCCTTTAGGCAGAATCTTGGACAAAAGAAAGCAAGGGAGAATGGTGAATATGCTGGAGAGATTCCTTCCCAGGACCGAGTTTGATTCCTATGAGGATTTTAAGAAAAACTACCGGCTCTGTTGCCCGGCGGATTTCAACTTTGCCACCCATGTGGTGGATGCCTGGGCGGAGTCGGAGCCGGATAAGCGGGCCCTGGAGTGGTGCGACGACTACGGCCACAGCCTGACCCTTACCTTCCGGGAGGTCTCCACCCTTTCCCGGCGGGCCGCCCAATGGCTGCTGGCCAGGGGGGTGAAGAAGGGGGACCGGGTGATGTGCCTCCTGAAGCGCCGGTGGGAGTACTGGATCACCGCCGTGGCCCTCCACCGCATCGGGGCGGTGATTATCCCGGCCTCCTACCAGCTTACCGCCAAGGACATCGCCTACCGGGTGGACGCCGCAGGGGTGCGGTTTCTCATCGCCCTCCAGGATGACTGGATTGTTGCCCAGTGCGAGGCGGCCCTGGAAAAATGCGGCAAAAGCCTCACCGGCAAGGCGCTGGTGAACTGTCCGGAGGGCCGTCCCGGCTGGCTGGATTATTCTGCCGCCCTGGAGCGGGGTCCCTCCGGCTTTGTGGCAGACGCTTCCCTCACCGCCCAGGATTTGATGCTCATTTACTTTACCTCCGGCACCTCTGGGATGCCCAAAATGGTGTGCCACAACTACGCCTATCCCCTGGGGCACATCGTCACCGCCTGCTACTGGCAGCAGGTGCAAAACGGCGGCCTTCATCTCACCGGGGTGGATTCCGGCTGGGCCAAATTCGGATGGGGGTGCATCTATGGACAGTGGATCGGCGGCTCTGCCATTCTGGGGTACGAGGTGGATCATAAGTTTGATGCCAAGCGGATGATTGAAGTGATTCGGGAAAAGCGGCCCACCACCCTTTGTGTCCCCGGCACCGTCTACCGCTTTATGATGCGGGAAGGGCTGACGGCGGAGGACTTTTCCTCCGTTACCCACTGCTGCACCGCTGGGGAGCCCCTCTCCCCGGAGCTTACAAGGGAGTTTGCGGAAATCACCGGCCTCACCATCCACGAGGGCTATGGCCAGTCGGAGGGGAGCGTGCTGGTGGCAAACTTCGGCTGGTTCCAGCCCCGGCCCGGCTCCATGGGAAAGCCCAGCCCCCTCTACGACATCGCCCTGGTGGGGGAGGACGGCCGTCCCGTTGCTCCCGGCGATGAGGGAGAACTGGTGGTGCGCGGTTTGGATAAATACTACCCGGAGGGCCTGCTCCGGGGCTACTGGGTGGGGGACCGGTTGGTTCCGGCAGAAGACGAAAACCACATCTACCACACCGGAGACATGATGTGGATGGACGAGGATGGCTATTATTGGTTCATCGGCCGCAACGATGACATTATCAAGTGTTCCGCCTACCGCATCGGCCCCTTCGAGATTGAATCGGTGCTTCTCACCCACCCGGCAGTCCATGAGTGCGCCATCACCGGCGCGCCGGACCCCATGCGGGGCCAGGTGGTGAAGGCTACCATCGTCCTGGAAAAGGGATACGAGCCCTCCGAGCGTCTCACCAAGGAGCTGCAAAACTATGTAAAAAGGATGACCGCCCCCTATAAGTACCCGCGGGTGGTGGAATATGTGGAGCACCTGGAGAAGACCACCTCCGGCAAAATCATCCGCAACCATCTCCGGAAAGCCTCGGAGGACGCCTACAGGGCCAGCCAGGAGGGAAGCCGGGCCGCAGAAAAACCGGTGATTCGCCCCGCCGCGGCGGGGGACGCGGTGGCTCTCCTCACCTTCCTGGGGACCATCGGCGGGGAGAACAGCTTCCTTTCCTATGGCGCCCAGGCGGTGGGGGGAAGCGGCCACAGTGGCGAGGAAATTATCCGCAGCTGTACCAGGGGCAGCGATAGGTTGCTAATTGCGGAGGTGGAGGGCCAGATTGTGGGGGCCGCCGACCTGCGGGCCGGACACCGTCCCCCCATTGCCCACACGGCGGAGATTGGCCTTTCGGTGCTGCGGCAGTACAGCAGCCGGGGCATCGGCCGGGCGCTGCTGGAGTATCTCATCGCGGATGCCCGCCGGGGCGGCAGGCTCCAGGTCCTCAGCGTCACCGTCTCCGCCACCGATACCGCCGCCGCCAGCCTCTGCCGCCGCTTCGGCTTTACCCAAATTGGCTGCTACCCCAAGTTCTTCCATGTGGACGGCAAGTACCAGGATGGGCTGATTATGAACCTGTATCTGTAAATTTTCTCTTGCAAAGGGAAAAAACAGCTGGAGTTTTTCTTCAGCTGTTTTTTTCTGGCCCCAGGCCCGTAAACGTGTTGCTCAAGCCCTCAAAAAGAGGGGATGAATTTTTGCAGCGTCAGGAGGCGGTCTGGGCAGGGAGTAGTGGGCGCGTCGGGCTATTTTACGGGCAAAGATGGGAATACTAACCGAATCCTAGAAAAAAAGGGGGTGCCCCAATGGAGACCGGTCTCCTGTATGCAATTTCCGCCGCCATCTCCTACGGCCTTCTGCAGGGGGTGGACGGAGGGCTGTTCCAAAGGGCCGCCAGAGGGGAGGAGGACCCCCGGCGGGCTTTTTCTGCCGGTGCAATGGCGGGCCTGCTGGCGCTGGGCCTGGGGGTGCTGGGTGTGAGCATCCTTTGGAAGCTGTCCCCCAAAGCGCCTTGGCTCCTGGCGGCCCTGGCCCTGGGAGGGTGCCTTTTTGCCCTGTTCTGCAAGGAAAACAGCCCGGCTAAAATGGCAGCAGGCCTGCTGGGGAGCTTTTTTTCTGCCATGGCCGCTGCCTTTGGGCTGGGGGAGGAGGGGAAAACAGCCTCCTATCTCCTGGGGCTGATGGCGGCGGGGCTGCTGGCCGCCGTGGCCGGGGTGCTGATGGCAAAGCTGGTGTGGGGAGCGGAGGTCCGCTCCGCCCTGGATACAGGAATCTATGGCGCCGGGGTGGCCCAGCTGATGGCGGCCTTTGTGCTGGGGGGATTCCTGCCGGAAGGGGAAAATGCCCACGCCTTTGCGGCGGTGGTTTGCGGCATTACCGGGGGGCTGCTGGTGGAGAAGCTGGCCCAGCTGCGGGCCTCCGGCTTTTCCCCCTCCTGGATGGTGCTGCTTCCGGTAGGGGCCTCCCTGGCGGCCTTCGGGTTCTATGGGCTGTTTGGGGCGGTACTGGCGGCGGTGGGGGTGCTTTCTACCGGTGGGGTTGTCCTGGCGGCGGGGCTGTGCGCCCAGTGGACCCCAGGCCCCCCAAAGCCTTCGGAGGAGTGTCCAGCTGGATGGGCGGAGGAGTTTTCCAGCGCCATTGGCGGGGGATACCTGGCTGGGGCATACTCCTGGGGCACGTTGGCTCTGCTGGCTGCCTGCGCCGGGCGGCTGGAGCTTTCGGAGCTGTCCTTCCAGCTGGGAATTGGCCTTTTAACGGGCATAGCCCTTCCTTTTCTGCTTCTGGGGCTGGCCCTTCCCCCTGGCTCCGGACATGGGGGGCGGTTTTTCCCCGCTGCCGCCGCCCTGGCTGGTCCGGGGATAGTGTCCCTGTCCTTGGGCCGGGGGGCCGGGGCGGCCTTCCTTCTGGGGGCGGTGCTGGCAGGTTTTCCCCTGGCTGGGGTTCTTTCCGGGATGGAGGGGGAAGGGGAGGCCACCGGACAGCAGCTCCTTCTGCTGCTGGAGATAGGAGGGGCGGCTGGGCTGTTCTGGAGCACCTTCCCGTATTTGTGAAGAATCTGAAAACTGTTAGCACTCTATATTGACGAGTGCTAATTTTGGTGTTACAATAAAAATTGCTTAGAGAAATCTGACGCATCGGATTTTTAAAAATGGGAGGTCAGAAGGATATGAATGCACAGAAGTACACCCAAAAATCCCTGGAGGCCGTCCGGCTGGCCCAGGACCTTGCCCTGGAGCAAGGGAATATGCAGATTGAGCAGCCCCATCTCCTTTGCGCGCTGCTTACCCAGGAAGGGGGGCTGATTCCCCAGCTCCTCACCCGTATGGGTCTGGATGGGGAAACTTTCATTCGGGAGGCCACGGCCCTGATGGCCGCGCTTCCCGCAGTCAGTGGCAGCGGGCGGGAACCGGGGAAGGTCTATGTCTCCCGCCAGGTGGACCAAAACCTCATTGACGCGGAGAGCCAGGCCGCTGGGATGAAGGACGATTTTGTCTCGGTGGAGCACCTGTTTTTGGCTCTGCTCCAAAGCCCGGAATCCGGGGTGGAGCGCCTCTTTAAGGGCTTCGGCCTCACCAGGGAACGGTTCCTCACCGCCCTGGCCGCCGTCCGGGGGAGCCAGCGGGTGACCACCGACAGCCCGGAGGATACCTACGATGTATTGGCCAAATACGGCCAGGACCTGGTGGAGCTGGCGAAAAACCATAAGCTGGACCCGGTTATTGGCCGGGATAACGAGATTCGCAATGTCATCCGCATCCTTAGCCGCAAAACCAAAAACAACCCGGTGCTAATTGGGGAGCCGGGGGTGGGCAAAACCGCCATTGCCGAGGGGTTGGCCCTGCGCATTGTGGCGGGGGATGTGCCCCAGAACCTCCGGGACCGGAAGATCTTCAGCCTGGATATGGGAGCCCTCATCGCCGGAGCCAAGTTCCGGGGGGAGTTCGAGGAACGGCTAAAGGCCGTCCTCACCGAAATCAAAAAGAGCGAGGGGCGGATCATCCTTTTCATTGACGAGCTCCACACCATTGTGGGAGCAGGCAAGACCGAGGGAAGCATGGACGCCGGGAATCTTTTAAAGCCTCTGCTGGCCCGTGGGGAGCTCCATTGCATCGGGGCCACCACCCTCAACGAATACCGCCAGTACATCGAAAAGGACGCCGCCCTGGAGCGGCGGTTCCAGAAGGTCCTCATCGGCCAGCCCACGGTGGAGGACACCATCTCCATCCTCCGGGGCCTCAAGGAGCGGTACGAGGTGTACCACGGGGTGAAGATTACCGACCAGGCCCTCATCACCGCCGCCGTCCTCTCGGACCGGTACATCAGCGACCGCTTTCTGCCGGATAAGGCTATCGACCTTATCGACGAATCCTGCGCCATGGTCCGCACCGAGATGGATTCCATGCCCACCGAGCTGGACGAGATCAACCGCCGCATCATGCAGCATGAGATTGAGGAGACCGCCCTGAAGAAGGAAAGCGACAAGCTCTCCCAGGAGCATCTCCTGGAGCTTCAAAAGGAGCTGGCGGATATGCGGGCCCAGTTTGCGGCGATGAAGGCCCGGTGGGAGAATGAAAAAACCGCCATCCAAAGCGTCCAGAAGCTGCGGGAGGAGCTGGAGGCGGTGAACGCGGATATTGAAAAGGCCCAGCGGGAGTACGACCTCAATCGGGCCGCCGAGCTGAAATACGGCCGCCTGCCGGAGCTCCAAAAGCGCCTGGCGGAGGAGGAAGAGAAGGCGGAGGCCAGCCAGCGAGGAAACAACGGGACCCGCCTCCTGCGGGATAAGGTCACCGATGAGGAGATTGCTAAAATCGTGGGCCGCTGGACCCACATCCCCGTCAGCCGCCTGATGGAGGGGGAGCGGGAAAAGCTGCTGCGGATGGAGGACATCCTGCACCAGCGGGTTATCGGCCAGGATGAGGCGGTGAAAAAGGTCACCGAAGCCATCCTCCGCAGCCGGGCCGGCATCCAGGACCCCGGACGGCCCATCGGCTCCTTCCTTTTCCTGGGGCCCACCGGCGTGGGCAAGACCGAGCTTGCCAAGGCCCTGGCCCAGGCCCTCTTCGACGATGAAAAGAACATGGTCCGCATTGATATGTCCGAGTACATGGAGAAATACTCGGTGAGCCGCCTCATCGGGGCGCCTCCGGGATATGTGGGCTATGAGGAAGGGGGCCAGCTCACCGAGGCGGTGCGCCGCCGTCCCTACAGCGTCGTCCTCTTTGACGAGATTGAAAAGGCCCACCCGGACGTCTTCAATGTCCTTCTCCAGGTGCTGGACGACGGCCGCATCACCGATAGCCAGGGGCGGACAGTGGACTTTAAAAACACCATCATCATTCTCACCTCCAACCTGGGAAGCCAGTTTATACTGGAGGGCATTGGGGAGGACTGCCAAATCAGCCCCGCCGCCCGCGCCCAGGTGGAACAGCTCCTAAAGCAGAGCTTCCGCCCGGAGTTCCTCAACCGGTTGGATGAGGTGGTCTTCTATAAGCCCCTTACCAGAGGGGAAATCACCGGGGTGGTGGATCTGCTGATGGAGGATTTGCGGGAGCGGCTGCGGGAAAAGCAGCTGGAGCTTAGAATGACTCCCGCCGCCAGGGACTATGTAGTGGAGGCGGGCTACGACCCCATTTACGGCGCCCGTCCCCTGAAGCGCTTTTTGCAGTCCCAGGTGGAGACCATGGTGGCCCGGAAGATGATTGCCGAGGATTTGGCCCCCGGCACCTGCCTGACCGTGGACTGCCAAAACGGGCAGCTTACCCTGACAACCGGCATTTCCTATGCCATTTTCTCCGCCGAACGCACTTTAGAACACGAATGGGATCGGCTTGTGCAAAAATTTCTGACAAAACATTCCATATCTTACGAGGAACTTTAAACTTTTGCTTTACTTTTCAAAAGACATATGCTATACTTGCGCCATGTGCAAAGAAGCATAATTTTTAAATTTTTTTGGAGGTACAGACATGAACAAAGGTACAGTAAAATGGTTTAATAACCAGAAAGGCTATGGCTTCATCTCTGATGAAAGCGGCAACGACGTATTCGTTCATTACTCCGGACTCAACATGGACGGCTTCAAATCATTAGATGAAGGCGCTTCCGTTGAATTTGAAGTAGTGGATGGGGCAAAAGGTCCTCAAGCTACCAATGTAACCGTAGTAAAATAATTTTACTACCTATTAATCAGCTACTTTTCAACGTACCTTTTTCATAATGTTTTATAGTTCTAGTATTTATGGATAAAGATGGTGGAACAGGAAAATGATTAAGCATAATAGCCTGTTGGGACAGCAGCTGTTTCGGAAACAAGCTATACTCCGGGCAACTGTTATGCAGGATACACACAACGAAAAAGCGGGCGGAAAGCTGACAAAACGGCTTTCCGCCCTGTTTTTTATTTGCCTTTTCTGCCAAAAACTGCCAGAAGCAGGC
>OFGO01001452.1_pt1 | contig 17259 bp, 14 predicted proteins | sample 1521761 | NCBI WGS metagenome assembly OFGO01 (sample SAMEA3504128, study PRJEB24116) | mouse gut metagenome | biome: mouse gut; feature: mouse-associated habitat; material: faeces | place: Denmark | collected 2011
ACCAAGCTCGTTTTTAATCATTATAATGGCAGACAGTTCCTTTGTAAAGTGAATTCTGAAAATGATGAGGAAAAATTTGAAAGCGGAAAAAGGATACCAGGAATGGGGATCATTCATTCCTGGTATCCTTTTTCCGCTCACAGTTTCAGCTTAATGATCTGCTCATACAGCAGAACATATTTTTCGAGTATGACCCGGTTCGTGTGGTAGTGTCCGAAGAAGTGATACCTGAACTGGCATCGTTGGCCTACTTCCTCCAGGAAATCGGTCAGGGCATCGGCCTTGTAAAATCCACCGCTCAGTTCATCCTGCACCGAAGTCGAGCAGCAGTGGGTGATGATGTAATCCACTTCCCAGCCTACGCTGTCCAGGCTGGCTCTGGCGGTCTGGTACTCCTCCTCATTGGGCAGTTCCTCCTTCCACCAGGAACGGTGGTTCACCCGGTACAGCGCCCCGCTGGCGTCCAGTCTCCGGCATTTCCTCTTAAACTGCGGATCGTCCGGTTCCAGGATGCCGCCGCTGATGTCATGGCTGCTGGCCCCGCCCATCGTAAAGAATGTTTTTCCTTGGATGCTATAGACCTGCCCCCGCATCAGGTGGATCACCGAGGGGCGGATCTTCTGTACTTGACCGCCGCACCATTCCTCTACCGGGTACTCGGCCAGCAGATCATAGTTTTCGTGATTGCCGGAGACGAACAGGGTGGTGAACGGTTTCTTCCCCAACCAGTCCAGCCAGTGCCGCTCATTGGCGCTGCTGTCCCAGATGCCGCCGAAGTCTCCCGTGATGATAACACAGTCCTCTTTGGTCAGCTCGGCCTGCTCGTAGAAGATGTCTTTTTTGAAACGGGTGAAATCGCCGTGTGTATCGCCTGTTATGAAGATTGCCATAATGCCCTCGCTTTCCATTCCTATCTTAGCACAGATGCTGTTCGATTTCTACATCTGTATCCCTGATCTTGACCTGGATGGTATCGGCATCCACTACAGTGATTTGTTCCACAAACCTGCGGGTAAGGATATCATCGTACTCCGTAAAGCACATGGGTTGTTGATCCAGCCATTCCTCCATTTCCCGCTGCCTGGACGCTTGGATTGCCCTCTGTTCCTCGTCCTGCTGGCAAGCTGCAATTTGATCCAGAACGCTCTGCCTCTCGTCCGACAATGCTTGGAGCTGTGCGTTCAGCTCATCGCTGTTCATATTCTCCAGGATTTCATCCAGCAGTTGGGCCTGCTCTGTTGTCAGGGCCTCCAGTCTCCGCCGCAGCTCCGGGAGGCTCACACCGCCGCCCTCGCCGCCGCTTCGGGCCAGCTCCGTCAGTTCCAGCACATCTGCCTTGATCTCGGCCCGGATGGCTCCATACTCGTTCAGTGCGGCAACGATGGCCCTGTGCAGTCTGTCCTCGTCCAGTGTGGGAGAGTTGTGGCAGTATTGCGTACCGAACTCCAGCCGGGAGATACACCGCCAGACGATTCGTTTCTTCCCGTTTCTGGCCCAGGTGCATCGCTTGTAAGGCGTTCCACACTCTCCGCAGATCAGCAGTTCACTGAGGGCATACTTGGCAGAATACTTGCCCTGCTCGGTTTTCCCGGTTTTCTGCATCACCTTGCGTTTGCTGGCCCGGCGGGCCATTTCCTCTTTCACCCGGTAGTAGATCTCTCTGGGGATGATGGCGGGGTGGTGATCTTTGGTGTAGTACATGGGCAGCTCACCGTTGTTTTTTACGACCTTTTTATTGCCGATGGGGCCGGTGGTGTAGGTTTTCTGACGCAGGCCGTCCCCGATGTACTTCTCGCTGGTCAGGATATTCTGGATCACCTGCCGCGACCAACCCTGGATGCCCTCCGCCGTGGGGATGTTCTTCTCTACCAGTTCCCTCTGGATATCCCCCAGGCTGTGGCCCTCCAGGTAGCGGGTGTAGATCAACCGCACCGTTTCGGCCTCCTCCGAATCGATCTCCGGCTTGCCGTCCGGCCCTTTGCGATACCCCAGCGTCCTGCTGTACTGGAAGGGGACATTGCCCTCTTTCATGCTCTGACGTACCCCAGGGATGATGTTCAGGCTCATGGACTCGCTTTCTGCCTGAGAGAAGCTGCTGAACAGGGTGATGAGGAACTCGCTGGACTCCGTCAGAGTATTGATGTTTTCTTTTTCAAAGATCACAGCGATGCCTCTGGCCTTGAGTTCCCGGATCACTTTGAGGCAGTCCACTGTATTTCGGGCGAACCGGGAGGCGGATTTGGTGAGGATCATGTCGATGCGGCCCCGTTTGCAGGCGGCGATCATCCGGTTGAACTCCGCCCGCTTTTTCATGCTGGTTCCAGTGATGCCCTCGTCCGCAAACACGCCAGCCATTTCCCAATCGGGATTTTCCTCGATCTTCTGTGTGTAGTGGCTCATCTGGGCAGCGTAGCTGTTGAGCTGCTCCTCGCTGTCGGTGGACACCCGGCAGTAGGCAGCGACTCTCTGCTTTCCGCTCCTGCGTGGGCCACTGGGCCTGTTTGCGGGCCGCGTGGCGGGGATAACGCGCACCCTACGTTCCAGTGTTTCCTGTGCCATAACGATCTCCTTTCCAGCCTATTTGAAGTATACAGTCACGATGTTTTCACCTGTGATGGTAATATGAGAAACCGCCTGACCGAAGGACTTAAAGTCCACCTCGGCTGGGCGGTTGAAGGTTTCAGATTCAGTTGGGGCGGGGCAGCAGTCATACCGGGCGGAGACTCCCTGTAAAATCAGGGATACAACATCCTCCGGCTTGTCGGGATGCTCCAGCCCCCGATTGATGGCGTTGGTCAGGCGGACAGTGTCCGCAGAAGGGATATAGGCTTCTTCAGTAGGGGAGTCATGCTCTGCCATCTGGCGGGATACCTCGCTCATCAGGTCGGCATCAGGAAGTGTGACCAGCATCTTGCAGTGTTCACACCGCAGGTACAGTGTATCCCTCCGCTGCCCTTTTCCGCCCATGCCAAGAAGCCGTCCGCCACAGCTTCCACAGCGCAGGTACTCCTTGAGCCGCTGGGCGGGCCGGTTCTCGGCCTTGGTATAATTGGAAGTCTTTTCTTGAATGATACGCTGAACATTATCGAAGTCATCCTGAGCCATGATGGCTGGATAGCCGTCCGCACCGGTGTAGCGGGGATTCTCCAGCAGACGCTTTACCTTGTGCTTGTTCCAGAGGGGAGCCTCTGGGCTGAACGGGACGGCGTCATGGTTGAGGATGTCGCTGATCTTCTGATAAGACAGGCCGTTGAGGTACAGCGTGGCGATCCGCTGGACGGTCTCCGCTTCCTGGGGGATGACGGCCAGCTCGCCATATTGAATTTGATAGCCGTATAAAATCTTTCGGTTGCTCATCTGCCCACCTCCCGGAGCTGTTCCGTCAGTTCGATCCCGCCGTAGAGACGGAACCGGATGCGTGTTACAGACTCCACGATGATTTTCTCTACCAAGTCCGCGAACAGGGTTTCATCGAAGCGTTCCAGCCGTTCTGGGCCGTTGTGGATGAGGTTCGATGTCTGACGCAGGGTGTCTATGACCGCCTCGATGTCCTCGTTTTTCAGCAGGCGGCGGCGTTCTCTCCGCAACTCCGCCAGCCTGGCCTCGATGTCCATCAGCTTGGCGGAGCAGACGGCGGCGTCCAGCAGGCCCTTGCTCTGGAGCGCAGTGACCTTGTAGCTTTGCTCAGAGGCGGCGGCGATGGCCTTGTTGATTTCCAGCATGGCAGGATTTCCTCTTTGCAGAGCGTTGTTCAGCTCCTGGAGCTGTGTGAGGGCGGGGGTTATGATGACTCCCTCATGGAGTCTGAGCTTGTTGTACATCCGCACAAAGGCGGCGTAGATCTCGCTCTCCGGTATCCGGCCTATAGGGCAATCCGCTGCCTTGCGGTCATGCTTTCTGCATACCCACAGGGCAAGCCCATTTTTTGTCTGCTTCCGAGAAAAAATGGAGCCGCATTCCCCGCAAATGATTTTCTTAGACAGGGGATATTCTACAAGAGGATTGGAGACGCGCTCTGCTCTTTTTTTCATCAGGGCCTGTACTCGTTCAAAGGCTTCTCGTTCAATGATGGCCGGATGGGAACGCTCTGTGTAGTATTGATCGGCATCTCCCTTGTTGAGCTTGCGCTCATAGGGAAATGTATCTGTAGTAAAGGTTTTTTGGCAGAGAGAGTCACCAATGTATTTTTCATTTGCGAGTATTTTTCGGATCACCTGTTCATGCCATACCCCTCGATTCCAGGTGGTGGGGATGCCCTGTTCCGTCATCCTGGCGGCGATCCATTTTGTGCTGTGTCCGCTGAGATAGGACTCGAAGATCCAGCGAATCAGCTTGGCTTCTTCCGGGATGATCTCTAAATTCTTTCCATTGACCAGCCGGTAGCCAAGTGGGGCAGTGCAGGTGATGAACTCGCCGCTCTCCATCCGCCGCTTGTAGCTGAGACGCTGGTTCTGGGAGGTGGAGATGGACTCCTGCTGGGCCAGTGCGCCAGAGACGCTCACCATCAGTTCGGTGGTGAGCGTCTCCGTGTTGATATTTTCTTTTTCGAAGTAGACCGTCACGCCCAGGGACATCAACTCCCGCAGGACGGCAAGGCAGTCCTTTGTATTCCGGGCGAAGCGGGAAACGGACTTCACCAGCACTTTGTCGATCCTGCCCTTCCGGCAATCGGAGAGCATACGGTTGAAGTCCTCCCGCTTGTCCATCCGAGTGCCTGTCAGGCCCTCGTCGGCATAGACATCGACTAGTTCCCAGCCGTCGTGCTTGCTGATTTCGCTGGTGTAGTTGCGGATCTGAGCGGCGTAGGAATGAAGCTGGTCAGAGGAATCAGAGCTGACCCGGCAGTAGGCTGCCACCCGCAGGATACCGGGGGCTTTGTCTCTGGGTGGGATCACCTTCACGTTTGCGGCCATCTGCTAGCCACCTCCTTTGCCAGCGACAACACTACCACACCTGGGCGGGAATATCCAGCACTATTCCCACACAGCTGATGGGCGGTACTTCTCCACCGCCAGCCGCTTGGCCGCTTTTAGTTCCTCTGCCGTCATAAAACCAGCCTGGGTCATATCCACCAGCAGGCGGGTGACAAGGATGTACTGGATTTCGTTTTTCACGTTGATCATGCACAGCCCTCCAGGAAATAGTCATCTCCCTTGGCACTTCTGATAAATTCCTCCACTTCTCTGGGGTCGGAGGTGATCCGCATTTCGGGTAGAGCGTCCAGCATAGCCTGGAAGTATCGTTTGTCCTCGGCGGCCCGCTCGTCCAGGATTGCCACCACGCAGGTGTCTGTCTCGGTGCGGATGGCCCGTCCGAAGCCCTGCTTCAGCTTGATCTGCATCTCCGGCACCACCACCGCCCGGATGAACAGCCGGAGGGTGGTGTGATTCTCCCGCTCTTTTTCCTTCAGAGCGTCCGGGACGGCGAAGGGCAAACGGGGGATGATCAGCAGGGACACGCAGTCGCCGGGGAAGTCGAAACCCTCCCAAGCTGCGCCGGTGGCCAGCAGAATACTTCCCGGCTGAGATTTAAAGTGTTCTGTGGTGTGGGCTGGGTTGCGGCCCAGGGTGAAAATCGGCCAACCCAAACTTTTCTGAGTCAGCCGTTCTTTGATGGCGGACATGGCTGCGTAAGAGGTGAATAGTACCAAGGCATGGCCCCAGGCGGCTTCCAACAGGACAGCAATCTCCTTTGCCAGCATGTCGTAATATTTCCGGTTTTTTTGCTTGGGCGGAGTTTCGGGGAGATAAAGTAAACAGTTCTTTTCGTAGTCGAAGGGCGAAGGGGAGACAGACTCTGTCACCCGCCCGTCTGCCAGCAGACCCGTTTCTTCTTTGAAGCGGCGGAAATCTGTCCCCACGGCCAAGGTGCCGGAGGTGAGGATCATGGGCCGGTCCTGGCTCCACAGGGTGCCGCGGAGCTGGGCGGTCAGGTTGGAGATGGTGGAGCAGAGCATGGTGCCGCCTCGTTTGTCCTCTGCTGTATAAAAGACCATATCAGGCCAAATGCCATTAAACATCGCCGTGGATGCGAACACCCTTGCCAAAGATTTTTGGGTAGGTGGTGTGAGCATTTTATAAAGCTGCCGGCCTATCACGGTCATAGCCCGCTCCGGGCCAGTGAGCAGTTGGGCAAACTGAGAAAAGGGCCTGTCCTTGTCAAAGGGTAGCGCCATTTTATTCATCAGCGGTCTTACCATGTCCTCCAGGGATTCCGAGGCCAGCAGAAATTTTTCCTGCCGCAGGCTGCGGATCAGGCTCTGAATATCGCTGGCCTCCAGGGTAGTCCCGAACATTTGCCGGGCTGCTTCGGGCAGTTTGTGGGCCTCGTCTATGATAATGGCGCAGCTGTCAGGCAGGATAGGTCTGCGGCCTGTGTTCTGGTGGATGGTATCGGCTAGCAGAAGGTTGTGATTGCTGATTTGAAATGGGTACTGTCCTGTGCTGCAGGACTCCAAAAAAGCCAGGTAGCGGCAGCCGTCCCGCTGGCAGTCACATACTTTGGGGACACAGACGCGCTCCCGGTCGTAACCGCTGAGGTGGACGGCTTCGTCGGCGTCCAGCCACTCCCGCAGGGAGAGCAGGGCTTCTGCCGCTGCCTGGTTCTTTTTCTTCAGATCGACCTGGGCCAGTCGGTGCTCCAGCCGTTCATCGCAGACGTAGTGGGACTTCCCCTTGCGGATCACCGCCCGGAGGGGGTGAGAGATCATGCCATCTGCTGTTAACACAGCGGACAGGAGAGGCAGGTACTCCCTTTGGATGGCGTTCTGGAGGGCAATGCTGGAGGTGGAGACGAGGATGGGGCTCACGCCCAGTCCTCCCTCAGCCTGGAGGCGGTGGAACACTGTCCCGGCCACCAGGTAGGCGTAAGTTTTACCGATCCCCGTCCCGGCGTCGCACAGGGCGATGGAGTTGTCCAGCATGGCGTCCAGCATCCGGTGGCTCAGAGCCAACTGCTCGGGCCGCTCTGCCATACCCTGGGCGGGGAGTAGATCCTTGAAAATGTGGTCGATGTCATTGTGTGCGTTTTGCCTGTTTTCTGATGTAATCACGATAATTTCCCCAATCATATTGGTTTGCGATTTTCGTCCTCATCACATTTGCGCTCGCACCCCTGATGAGATTGGGAACAGTACGGGCCAGGTCGGGCAAGACCTGCGCGGGCATATACCAGGGGTCTCTGCTGCTTTCAACCCCAGGGCAGCCCCACACACCTGGTTCTCAGGCTGTGCGAAGGTGTCTCATTGTGTACCCGGACAGGGTCAACGCTGACGGCCTTGCCAAAGACCGCCCCCGCAGGTGGCATTCTCGCTCGGTCGAAGCCCCCAGCGGCCCTGTTTTTGGGAGGGTCGCTGACGGTAGCACAAAGGTCATAAAAGTGTGCCGTACTCTCCAACGTCTTGGCGTGCGCTGTGGGACGCTCGTCTGTCCGGGTGGTTACCCGTACTGCTGATGTGAAATTTTCAAGGAGCACAGCCGCATCGGCTGTGCTTTTATTGTAATGGGGATAAACTCATTTTGTTAGAGCGGGATTGGCACATCCCCGTGCCAGTTTGGCACAGTAATTCACAGGTCAAGTTTAAATGCTTCTAGTTGTTGAATCAGTGCTTCTATGTCCGCTTTCAAATGCGTATTGTCGTAAACTTTCGATGTACTTGTTTCACCTTGTCCAAGAATCAGATAGTCCAGAGTCACATCAAACAAACTGGAGAGTTGGACAAGGAGTTCCAAAGAGCAACTGCGTTTTCCAGACTCAATACGGCTTAAATTACTTCTGTCAATATTCAGAATCTTAGAAAACTCCTCTTGAGTGTATCCATTTTGAGTGCGGAGCTGCTGGATACGCGCCCCACTCTGTTTCATATCATAAAACATATCATTATCTCCAATCATCGAATTTTTGTTCGAGATTGGTGGTTACGGATACTTGGCAACGTAAGGCTGCCACTGCTGTCCTTTGATGGAATGATCACTGACAATTTTATTTGCTGGAACAACTAAAAGAGCGCCCAATTGCACAATACAATCAGGCGCTCTTTTAGGCGATATGAAACGCAGTTCACATTTTAAGGTATTTGTACCCTGTCTGCTGCATTGAAATTCACATTACCCACTAAAGGTTTTGAGCGATGCCAGCTAACAGGTTCCAATTTCGACTCCTTTCGCATTTTCTATGTAGTATAGTTCATATATAAGACGAAATTAGGTGCATTCCATTTGCAGAATGCACATTGTAGAATAACAGCGAGGTGAATTGTAATGCAAGAATTTTCCCGTCCACTGAGTGACACAGTTAAAAAAGCGCGATCCGGTTTCGGCCTTACTCAAGGTCAATTAGCAAAAAAAATCAATATAGACCAACGAACCATCCTAAACATCGAAAACTGCAAAGGGAATCCAAAAATGAAGGTGCTGTATCCTCTCGTTCGTGCGCTCAAAATTGATGCCAGGGAGATATTTAATCCAGAAATGGAACGAGAAGACCCCTCCATTTCCCGGCTCCGCATCACAATTGAGACCTGTAGCGAGGCGGAGGCAGCCGTCTTGATTCCTGTTGTAGATGCTGTCCTGAATGCTCTGCGGAGCGATCAGGCTGTCGATGTGAGGGACATACAAGAAGACAATACATAAAGAAAACAGAGCCTGCTTTCCTTGCTGTTAAGAGAGCAGGCTCTGCGTCTATGCGTCTGGCTCTGTGCTCAAAACCAGTTTCATTTTGACTACGTCGATACGGGTTGTTTTCTTACACTTGGGACAGTACAGCGGAAATTTGATCAGGACTGTATCTTCGCAAACCTTGGTGTGCGTCCTGCCTCCGCATTTTGGACAGGGTACCCACTCCGAATCATATTTCCTGTCTCCCATTGGAATTCCTCCTTCGGCGGCTACGGCTCTGCGTCTAAGCGTCTGGCTCGCAAATAGCCGCCTGGATTTTTATCGGATAGAATCATCCATTTTCTCTACCTGGTCTTGAATGCTCTGGCGTTCCTCGTCTGTCAGATTCCTGTTGCACAGTGTGGTTTTGTACTCCAAGTATCCTTCGAGGGCGTTCAGCAGGGCCTCCTTCATCACCTCCGGTGTGGGACAGAATGTTGCGCTTTCCAACGTTTTGTTCGTTGACCCCCACTCTAAAATAACGTAGCCGCGGGAGGCCGTAAGTACCTCATACCGTGTATCCTCATCCAGATAACTTTTGAAGCCTGCCAGAATCTTTTCAAATGTCAGCATTTTGCATCCTCCTTATTGTTTTGGGCTGTCAGATAGGTTACCACATTCTGGGGGAAATATCCAACACTATTCCCGAACAGCAAAAGCAGATGCAGCCGATATAAGAATGTTCAATTTTTTGTCCAATATCCAGACACCGGACGTTGATGTCAGAGGTCAGGGTGGAATGGGTGGACAGTTTAGAGGCCCATTCCTTCACCCTCTGTTGTATAAGGAACCGCTGATTAAAGGCCCGTCAAACGCAATATGCAATCGAAATTGGGGGTAAAAATCCAAGTATAGGCCCGTATTGAGGGTAAAACACTCATTCTCCCTCTCTTATCCGATCTAAAGGGCGCAGGAACCCCAAGCGGGGCGTAATGAACCGCCCGCCCTGGCAAGCATATACAGGTTTGCACTGGCAAAGAGCACGTGTAATCGGTTGAGATTTTTTTGCAGTCCGCGGTAAACTGTCTTTCGGAAACCGAAAATATTCTTCACAATTCGGTAGGGATGCTCCACCTTACAGCGTACAGCGGATTTGCGGTTTTCAATGTATCGCTCCCAGTCAATGGCGTTGTCGGAAACCTTGGGCAGCCGACCTGGACGGCGGTTGATTCGGTATTCGATGGTGGAAAGCTGAGGGTCATGTTTGACTTCATCCCGTTTTTCCAGCCCCAGGTATGCGCTGTCCCCATAGACGACCTCGTCATCCTCCCGCAGTAGCTTCGCCGCTACGGTGACATCATGGACATTGGCGGACGTAGCTTCCACCGTATGGACAAACCCGCTGCCCGCATCCACCCCGGTATGGCATTTCATACCGAAATGCCACTGATTTCCCTTTTTTGTCTGGTGCATTTCGGGGTCTCGCTTCTTTTCCGCGTTCTTGGTGGAGCTGGGCGCGCTAATCAGCGTGGCGTCCACAATGCTGCCGCCCCGCATCATCCGCCCAGCCCGCTCCAGGCAGTGGTTAATGGCATCAAAAAACAATTTCCCAATCCCGTGTTCCTCTAGCAGATGCCGAAAATGCAGCAGCGTGGTGGCGTCCGGGACGTCCTGTTCAAAAAAGTTGATCCCCATGAATTTCCGCATGGCATAGCTGTCGTAAATGGCATCCTCCACGCCCTCATCTGACAGGTTGAACCAGCATTGCAGCAAATACATCCGCAGCATGATTTCAATCTCAATTGGTGGACGGCCACGCTCTCCTGTTGGATAGTACGGCCTGATAATTCCTACCCATTCGTCCCATGGGATGATCTCGTCCATAATCTCCAGAAATTCTTCCCGTTTCGTTTTCTTTTTCCGGCAGCTGTACTCCATATCGCTGAAACTTTCCTGTTTCATTTCTTCTGCCCCCTTCCCTTCTATTTTACCATACTTTCCGGGCGGGGGGGATTAAATCAGTGGTTCCTTAGAAATAATTTTACGTATCCAGTATCAGAGGGACGTCAGTCACCATTTTGCAGGTAATTCATAACCTGTTCCCGGTCCATTCCAGCAATTCCCAATTCTTCCATCGTGCGTGCTTCCTGATAAAAATTGCGGCCCGAAACAGCGCAGAGTACGTCGGCCAGTGCAGTATGGACTGTGTGGGGAAAACCTAACTGCTCCAAGAATGCGGCGCAGGGAATCAGACCATAGGGAACATCCTCTGTGACATAGCGGTAATCCATGGTTTTTGGCATGGGGCTGTAGGCGAAGTGGGGCAGTGAGTGTTGGAGTTCCGATACGGTGTCCCCTACCGCTCCCTGGTGCCCATACCAATCCTTGATAATTTGTACCAATGAGATCACGTTCATCCCATCCAATACGTTTAGGGACTGACGTTCTGCGTTCAGAGCATCCAGAAGATTATCCAGAGAGGGAGCGGTGACACACTCCCGGTAGAACAGCCGATCCTCCTGATTGTCGATACAGGCAGCGTTGAGAAGCATTAAAGAGGTGTGCAGCGTTGTATTGATGTTACACAGACCGGTCTCAATCACGTTGTTGTAATGGGTAATGTAAGGATACAAGGTCTGCAGCCGCTGATAAGCCGGCTCGCTTCCCAGGCTGGGGAACAGGGCCACCCCCAGACCGTGTTTGTAGCCCCGGACCCACACTGAGGAGGGCGACTTCTTCCGGCAGGCATACATCATACAGGCAAACTCAGCGAACCAGACCTTGGCAGAATTCCCTGATTTCTTCAAAATTTGGTGAAAATACAGCGCACCTCCAAAGTTTGCCGGGCAGAGAGCCACAATCTGACCATCCCGCAGGTAAGGGGCACAGAGTCCTGCGATGGTGTTCATAGAGTAGGAGGGAACAATAACCAAAATAATTTCAGACTCGGACAGGGCCTCCTGGATGTCCGTTGTGATCTTATAAAGCTTGGCAAAGCCGCCCTCCAGCCCGTTGCCGGGAAACGCCTCCATCTCGATGCCGCCGCGCTGAATGACCTCAGACAACCCATCCACAAAACGCGGCAGTTCAAACAGAGTGACCTGGCTTCCGCGGAGCGTCAAATCAGCGGCAGCCGCAAAGGCCCCGTTTCCTCCGCCGATAATTGTTACTTTTTCCATACTATAATGTACCCCTTTCATATAATTTTAATAGTTATGCAGATACAACGCATTTTTAACCGTTATCTGATGTGGGTTGGCGCACCTTTTTGGCTTGCAGGATATAGAGGAGCAAAATCACACCTGCGGATGCTGCAATCAAGATGCCCCGCACTGCCAGATGAATGCCATTGAACATGGAACAGTAGAGCATCAAAAATACAGCCAGGCCGCTCAGCCGGGTGACATTGTTCAGTTCCCCCATAAAATATTTCTCTGTAAAAGTCCCCAGGAAGTAGATGGCTACGATGGCAATGACGGCGATCATGCACTGCTCCCACCACGTTCCATTGATCAGCTGGGAGTAGACAAAGAGGACGGGGACGTAGTAGAAGGTAAATCCCAGTTTGAGGGCGGTAAACCCTGTTTTCATGGGGGCGGCGCCTGCAATTCCGGCGGCCGCGAAGGCGGTCATACATACCGGGGGAGTGATGGTGGCCAGCTGGGTAAACCAGAAGATGGTCAAATGGGCAACCAGCATGGGGACGCCCAGTTCCACCATAGCGGGGGCACTCAGGGTGGCCAAGATGATATAGGATGTGGAGATTGGCAGTCCCATTCCTAACAGATAGCCAATGGCCCCCACCAAAATTAGGGTAATCCACAGCTTGCCCTGGGAAAAGCTAAGAATAATAGCGGTCGTTTTCATCATCAATCCGGTGACATTGATCATAGACACAATCAACGACGCACAGAAGATGACCCCTGCAATGGACATCAGTCCTTTGGCGCAGTCCTCCATTGCCAGAAAAATACGGCGGATGCTGATGCGGGTATCTTTTCGCACATTAGCAATCAAGAGGATCAGCAGTGTACAACTGACACCGCTGCGGAAGGGGGTGTATCCCATCACCAGCAGTCCCACCAGAAGAAGGATAGGCAGGAAAAAGATTCCGCCGGCCCGCATCGTTTTAGCCAGAGGGGGAATCTTTGACGCCGGCAGTCCGTTTAGGTTATGTTTCCGTGCCATCAGGTCCACCAGAAAGTAGATTGCAATATAGAACAAAAAGGCGGGAATGATGGATTGAAAGCAGACCGTGCTGTAGGGAACGCCAACCGTCTCAGCCAGGATAAAGGCCCCAGTCCCCATAATGGGGGGCATGATCTGCCCACCTGTGGAGGCGCAGGGCTCAATGGCGGCGGCCTCCTCCGGAGAGTACCCGATCTTTTTCATCATGGGAATGGTCAGTGTTCCGGTGGTGACCACGTTGGCAATAGAACTGCCCGAGATGGAACCCATGGCCGCGGAACTGATCACCGCCACCTTGGCCGGTCCGCCCCGCCGTTTTCCGGCGGCGGAGATGCAGATGTCCATGAAGAATTTGTCGGCGCCGGAGTAAGTTAAAAATACACCAAAGGCCAGGAAACCAAACAGGAGACTGGAGGCCATCCCGGTGAGGGAACCGAACATCCCCTCCGTGGTCAGATAGACCTGCTCCACGAATTTTCGGAGCGTGATCCCCTTAAACCGAAACATGGCAGGACAGTAGGGCCCCAGAAAAGCATAGGCGATAAATATACCGCAGATCACCGTAATGGACAGCCCCAGGGTACGCCGGCCCGCCTCTAAGATCATCAGCACCAAAGCAATGGCTACAAAATAGTCCAACGGCTTCACTTCAGAGGCAAAGGGGATTCTGGTGAGAAAGCGGGTATTATTGGACAGGGTCCAGTATAGAGCAAAGAAACTGACAGCGATCATAACCCAGTCGTACACTGGCACCTTGTCCCGATCGAATTTTGTCTTCTTTGAGGTGGGATACCATAAGAACGTGAGTACCAGCATGGAACAGATCAGAATACCACGCTGGATCATGGGCAGAAATACCCCGGCAAAGGCTGTATAGAAGACGATTAAAGTGGTAGACACAGCCACACCAAAAGCTAGATAACGCGGAAAACCATGGAGTTGCCGGTATTTTCCTGTAGCCTGTTCTTTGATCTCCTCTGAGACCTCCGCCTGCTCAAATCCCTCGAACGCAAACTTAGCATCAACCGGATCTTGTTGGGATGCGGGAACAGTTTTTTTCTCGTTTTCCATGTATTCAACTCCTTCTGCGCACATCCTCCCTCCTGCCGAATGATGCACACTTCGGCAGGAGGAACGAAAAGACACCATAGAAATGGACTTACATCAATCCAATCTCCTGATAGTATTTCACAGCACCTGGGTGCAAATCAATGGCACAGCCCTCGTGCATTGTCTCGGGGGAGAACTCACCGAAGGAACTGTGGACGCCCAAGAAATACTCCTTATTCTCATGGAGAGACTTGGTGAAGTTATAGACGATGTCCTCGTCGGTGTCCTCGGTGCAGAAAAACACTATGGGCAGGCCGATGGTCAAAATATCCTCATCCTGTCCCTCATAACTTCCGGCCTTGATGGTGTAAGCAGAGAAACCATATTTCTCCTCAAGAGAGGACACAATATCTTCATCCAGACTAAACAGCTTCCCGTCGGTACGGGTAACCAGCGCCTCGGTCACAGTGGAGGCGGGTACGTTGAGCATGGGAAACTGAATATCGATATGCCGGTCACTCCATGCGTCGGCAATACTGGCGCCGTCCGCATAGTAAGTGCTGGCCCCCCAGGAACTGATGTCGTCCGCATTTTCAATGCCGTACTCTTTTAAAATCATAGAAATGATATAGGTACTGGCATTGCCCACCGGGTAGAGCCCCAGGGTTCCCTTCACCTTGTTGTTCACAAAATCACCAAAGGTCTTGATATCTAAGGTGGTGAGGGGCTGAATAACCGTGGGCTGGAGCGCGGCGATGGATCTCAGATTGGTATAGGCGGTTTCGTAAGGGGCATTGCCGTTGACTGCGGCAATCAGGAAGGGACCATAACTCATCCCAATGTCAGATTCTCCGGCGGCAATAACGGGCACGTCGCCGATAGAGCCTGGACCAGGGGCGCAGGTCATGGGGAAGCCGTCATAGAGGTCGTTAAACTTGTCAGCCACACCGGCACCAATGGTATACCAAGATCCGGTAGCGGAACCAGAGAGCAATTCCAAATCATTGATTTTAGGCAAGGAACCGGAGTTCTGACTGGACCCGCCCGCAGAATTGGCAGGGGGAGCAGGGGTGGAACTGGTCCCGCTGGGTGCGGGGGCAGTTCCACAGGCGGCAAGGGAACACATTATGGCCATAACCAGCGTCAAAGTAAGCAGTCTCTTTTTCATAATATACCTCCTCATAAAATGTCTGTGTGGCTGCTCCTTGCAGCCTGCTATATTATCAAGCACATTTCATGCCAAAATATCCGTTTTTATCACAAATATTAGTCCTCTATTTTATGCGGCAAATCTCTATTTAGTTATCAATTTAGCACACGAAATAGATTGCTTTTTTGTCAGTGCAAATTTTGAAGATTACGTCCTTACAAATTTCTGTTTAATTTTTTGGAAATTGTAAATTTTTATTTACAACTTTCTGCTGCCGACTTATACTTATAAGGTAAGATGCACCATTCTTTGCCTGGCACGGGAAAAGAGGAGGACCATAATGAAAACAATTGCGGTAGTCGGTTCCGGACACTTTGAGGGCTATGTCCACCAGATACGCAGCAATGCTACGTTTCCAGAGATCCATCTAATTTTTATCGACGACTATTACCAGCTGCCAGAGGCAGAACGTATCGAACGAATGCGGGAAGCACTGGAGCAATCTAAACCAGACGCAATGGTTTTAGGTCCCTACGACCACAAGAATCTGATGCCTTATACCAATCTTCCCTGCTATGTGGTCCACCCTACTATTCAAGATTTTTTGCTGCTTCACCCCTACATTCAAGATTACGAAAGAACTGCTGTGGTCCTGTCCAAGCGGGATGTGATTGATCTGCCCGCTTTGGAAGGCTGCCTCAACATCCGGTATAACCTGTTCTCCTACCGCAGTCAGGCAGAAATCCCCGGCATTGTCCAGGATTTAAAAAAGCAGGGGTTCCATGCGGTAGTATCCAACGCCAGCGTAGTGGACTTGGCCCAGCAGGAGGGAATGGACGGTTTTTACTACTTTAACTGCAAGACGATTGAGTATGGGATTCAAAACGTACTTCAAGTGATTGAAAATTTGGAGCAGGAACAGCGGTACATTTATGAAGTCCGCTCTATTTTAGATAACGCCTCCTGCGGGGCCATCTATTTCAGCGGGACCAGTCCAGTTGTCAGCTTTATCAACCAGACCGCGTTGAATATTCTCCGGCGAAAAAGCGGGGATTTTACCCGGCAGCCGCTGGCCCGTAATTTTCCCAAAAACATTCAAGAGATGATTTTAGGCTGTTATGAACCAGTAAACAATGTGCAGTTTTCGCTGTGCGGTGTGGATATCATCGCAAATATTGTGCCCATTGAAGCGGTGGAGCGAACAAAAAATATCTGTATTCTATTTGAAAAAACTGACAATATTTTAAAACGGGAGTCTCTTATCCGCCAGGGGCTGCGTCGCCGGAGTTTCAACACCCGATATACTTTTCAAGATATCAAAGGCAAAAGCGCCGCTCTTCAAAATGCCATTGCCCAGGCCAAGCGCTTTGCGGAGACAGACTCCACCATCTTCATTCACGCAGAGACTGGAGCAGGCAAAGAAGTGTTTGCCCAGAGCATCCACAACCACAGCACAAGACGGGAGTACCCTTTTATTGCCATTAACTGTGCCTCTATCCCCGACACGCTGATTGAAAGCGAACTGTTTGGCTATACCTCCGGTTCCTTCACTGGAGCAAGCAACAAAGGGAAACAGGGGCTGGTTGAATTGGCAAACCACGGAACTGTCTTTCTGGACGACGTGGACGGCCTGTCCTACAGCTTTCAGTCCAAATTACTGAGGGTTATCCAGGAACGGGAGATTATCCGTATCGGAGGAGACGCCTCTATCCCGGTAGATGTGCGATTCATCGTAGCTACAAATCGGGATCTTCGCCGGATGGTGGAAGAGGGAAAGTTCCGAAACGATCTGTATTTCCGCATCAATGTACTCAACTTGAAGATTCCGCCGCTGCGTACCCGCCCCGAAGATATTCCCGAGTTATACCGGCACTATCTGGGCATTTACGATTTTGACCTGTATGAAAAGATCAAAGACAATATCCCGGAAATTTTCCAGGCAGCATTTTCCTATTCATACCCAGGCAATGTGCGGGAATTGATCAATGTGGTAGAACGGTTTAAGTCTCTGGCGGAACCTAACCGGGTTGGAGACCTGGAGTATCTTCGTGGATTGGTAGAGGAGTGCCTGGACATTCAGACGGCAGAATTTCCAATTGAAGAAGATATCCTCCAATTGACTGTCAGTGGAAATTATGGGGAGGATATACGCCAGGCGGAGGGGAAAATTCTCCAATGCTACTTGGAACGTTCTAATGGAAATATGTCCCAGCTGGCAAAGCAGCTGAATATCAGCCGTGCTACCCTTTATCACAAACTCCGTAACTTGGATATTAC
>OFGO01001464.1_pt1 | contig 17146 bp, 19 predicted proteins | sample 1521761 | NCBI WGS metagenome assembly OFGO01 (sample SAMEA3504128, study PRJEB24116) | mouse gut metagenome | biome: mouse gut; feature: mouse-associated habitat; material: faeces | place: Denmark | collected 2011
CAATAGCTCCCGCAGCACCACCAATAGCGGATAAACCAGCGCCGGCAATGGTCATTGCAGTACGCTTTGCCGCTTGCTGGCCTCTCTGCCCCACCATGTCCGCCATACTGCCGGCGTTACCAAAGAACAACTGACGCAGCGAGTTGGTCAGCGGAATCATCACATAGGCCATGATAATGGTCTCAATACGCCGTCCGGACGGGGGAACAAGCAAGATAACACAGAGCATAAATGCCTGCACCGGCTGGATAAACAGCTGGCTGCAAAATTCCTTGAACCACGTCACTGTCATATACCGCTTATTCTCGTTTATTGCCATCATAGCTACGAAAATGGGGGCAAGCATAATGAGCATAGCAACGGATAGGGAGCGAAATACATAGAAAACATTGAAATAGAGCAAGGCTCCTAGGTACAAAAGGTAGGTTAAAACGGAGCCTAGGCCGCCGCTAGAGGCAGCAAACCCAGAGAACTTCTCTTCCGCTGTTTTCCCACCCAGGATGTCATGGAAAAAGCCTGTAAGCTCTTTCGCTAAATTGAGGAAAATTGGGATAGCGAGAGGCAGAAGCCCCAGGATGAGCGCTACAATAAACAGATACTTGATCTGCTCAATTGCGCTGGCCCGTGCAACTGGGTCAATAGTGGACATGACCTTCTTCCCTACGTTGTAGATGATGGCAAAAAGAAGTATGCCAAGAGCCACCACCTCGGATACAAAGAAGAAACCCCAGATTATTGGCTGCCAACTGGTCGGGAATACGCCGCCAACATAGCTGGAAGTACCACGAACACCAGCGTTGAAAATAATTTCATCAAAATTCCACAGGCCAAGGGCATTGGCAATCCAGCTGGCGAAACCACCCAGTAAGTCAGCAATGGCCTTCTCAATGGAACCAACCTTGCCAGAATATACGCCATCGGCGGTAACCTGGAGTTTTTCGTCGGAGCCATAGTTTACAAATGCTTCGACTGCTAGGGTACCCCAGTGGATGTAGGAGGCATCATCAGAACTGGAGGCATTACTTAGCCCAAGTGCTTCGTTGGTTGATTTTCCATCCACGGTGCGGGCATTAACATAGCCCTTGACCATGCGGTACTGGAAAATCCGGGTTTCGTCACCTTTCGTAATCTTTACATAGTCAGTGCTATTTGTAACGAGATCGGGAAACTGAACGCCCTTCATATCAGCGTTGCTTGCCTGCTTGATAGTTGCCCCATTGACTGTCCCACCGGGAGTTGCCGCAATGAGGTCTTTCATCTTATCGGAATACTCCTGGATTTGCTCGTCAAGCGTGGACTTGGAGGGTTTCCAGGGGTCGCCGTAGACAAACTTAAACGCGCCGTTCAGATCGTAAATCAGAGAGTTGCGAATCAGTGAAGCACGGCTGGTATCGGCAGCTGTCGAATTATCGTTCCAGCCAGAAAAACTCATTTTACCAGGGAAGCACAGAACCAGGTTGTTAACGCAGGCTGAACCCTCCATTTTCTGACTTGCAGAAACTTTATCATCCACATCGTTGGGCTGATCCGATTCCGCCAATTTCTTTAACAGGGTCTCACCGATTCGCTTTGCCTCTGCCTGATTACCGCCAACACCAGCCTCCCAACTGACAACGCCAGCCAGAATCTCCCAAGAGGCGGGATCAATCGTTGTCTGGATGTAGGACCTGGTAATGGGCAGTACACCAGCGGAAGACGGTACTACCATACTGCCAACCATCAGCATAAGGGCTAGCAGAAACACAGATATTCTCTTCGCCCTCCATTGAATTGTCTGTTTCATCAAAATCGCAGCAAGGATACTCCCGCCTCTATAGGCGGGGGGTTATTGACTTTTAGTTCCTTTCTGTTATGGCACTCGGCTCAGGCCAGGGCAAAAATCTGCTCCAGCGCCTTGGCGTCGGACGAACTGTTCCCCCAACAAATCAGCCCGACGTCTCCGGATTCCAGGCTGACACTCAGGAGGAAGGGCCGGGAGTCGTACTCCCCGGCAATGGAGACACATACGGCGGCGGAGGCCTGGTACTGGGCCACAAACGGCTCCTCGCCACCAATCTGGTCAAGGCTCCCAACTTGGGTATTTCGAGCGGGGTTGGAATTTTCAATCTCGATATGGTTGACCTTAATTTCCCGGCACCGGGCCGCTCGGGCAATCCACCGGAGAGCGTCTTCCCGGATGGTCGTATGGGGGACGGAGTAGTCCCGGATGATGTGAATGCTGTCTGAGAGGTCTCTAATCAGCGGCATTTGACCGCCTCCAATCTGTCTGCCAGCCGACTCAACCCCCAGCAGCCGGCGGAGATGCCGCCAAACAGAAAAAGGATGGCAGGGAAGCAGGGGATACTTTCAAAGAAGGACAGGGCGGCACAAAGCAGGAGGTTGACCCAAAACACCGTTGCCGCCACACGGAGGCAGAAGGAAGCGTTCCAGTTGCCGCTGGACCGGCCGGCAACCGCTTTCTTCCACTGCGTGGCCGCCTTGAATGTCAGGAAGGTCAGAGCGAGGGCCAGCAGGGGAGTGAGGCGGGTCAGGGGAACGGAAATAATGTAGGCGACGATCCCCGCTGTGACGGCCAGGGCGGTGAGGAGATTGATTTTCCCGGCACTCATTTCTCCTTTTCCTCCTCCGTTCTCGCCATCTCATCCTTCGAGATGCGCTCCGCGTCGTTCTTTGCCTCCAGCTTGGTCGCTCCAAAGAAGATGACCGCCAGCGCAGCAAAGGTCACAATCTTCTTGATGGAGAGATCGACATCCAACATAACGCTCTGCAGGATCAGGAATGGGATGACGAGGACGAAGGTGGCAGCACCCATGTCCAGCATGGAATTGGCGTGGCTGTCTCCTTTATAGGAGCACCAAAGCATCCACACCCACCAGGCGGAGGCAAAGCCGAGACAGAAGGGCATATATGCCTTGACAGGGAGGTCTTCCCGTACCCAGGGAGAGAGGCCGAATGCGAGAGTGGCCGCGAGACTCAGGATGAAGGTAATTGCGGTCTTGAAGTTCTTCATGTTTTTCGATTCTCCTTTTACATTTATTTATATATCCAAGGGGATATCTGGGCATGCCAGTACCCGATTGCATCTCTATATTATGCGGCCTGTAGGATATGTATTCTCAAGGGGTTGATACAAAAAGATATGGGAAATAGGTTGGTTTTTAGTTTCAGATGGACTCAGTTGGACTAATGCTCCAACAAATTACAGCAAATGAGACGGAGCCCTGAAGGGCTCCGTCTTTAGTCTTTTTCTTCGTATGGAACAAATAAGGAGGACTGAATGCCTGCCTTTTTACAGGTGGATTTTATTGCAGTTTTTGAAAGGAAAATCAAACAATCGAAATCCATTTCCACCCACGGATCTTTGACAACCCATAACATGGGGTCAATCCTATCTAAGATAGGGTTTCTATAGTAGAGTCGCTCTTTGTGCCAATGGTGTAACCACTCGGGCACCTCATTGATCGACTGGCAGCCGGTTGCGTACATTAAATCATCTAGGGTTTTTATATTCAACGTGACAGCATAAGATACCGCCTTCCCAGTCAGAGCGCAGAGTGTGTCTGCCCAGGTTCTGTTATTGCCTTGGAAGATCCAATGCAAACGATAAGGAAACTTACCGTCTTTTGCATGCTTGATTTCCCAAACACCCCATCTTTTCTCTACATCAGGGTCTTCATTCCGATGAGACCAACCTTGTACCAGATCCAGCACCAGACGCTGCAAATTTTCATGAACTCGGGTATCGAACCATTTTAGGACTTCCGGAGCATGAAGTTTGTGGTCTTCAGCTGCCAGCTTGTTGATAACGGCGGCCTCATTGTACCTGGCTATGAACCGATAATTTTCCTCCAGATGCTGTATGGAGCCAAATTCATTGCCTGACAGTGTGTGGAGCGTTGGGTGTGCAGCTTCAAACTCACGCTTCTTAAAATAGCCCATGGCCTCAAGTTCGGCCTTTTCACGGGAAATAACTCCGGTTCTTTCCCCTGAATCGATTGCCAACTGGTACTGCTCAGGGAGCAGCAGGCCGTTGATTGCTGACTCTGGCACTTTGTCTTTGTACTTTTCTTCAAGCCAGGTATTGCTATGGTAGTTTACAGTTCCAAAAACGGTTTGTTCGCCCTCATCGTCCTTGCCTCTGAACTGTTCATCAGCGGCTAGTGATTCCACGGTATTTACTGGGAGCTCAAATTTTGTACCATCCCGTCGTAGACATAAGGTCTGAGAGACATCTGCCAGCATGGAGTGCTCAAATAGGACTTCTGTGCAGTAGGAAAGCTCTGGCAGATGGTAGTTCTGTTTATAGAGGGCCTTGTCCATCATAGCCAGAATCATAATGAGCCACAAGGTTTCATCAGGCTCCAATTCCGTGATTGATCCAATAACTTCCAGCTTGTTTTGGATAACAGCCAAACCGGTTTGTTTCGGCTGATGGATAAAGGCATCGCCACGGTAGTCAAGCTCTACATCCATCAACTGGTAGGGAAAGTGGTGTTTACAAATACGGGTACCTAATTCTCTGCCGGGCCGCCGGGTCATATTCTTTTGAAGTGGATGAGTCCACTCTGGGCAGTCGGTATAGACAGTGAGGTTTTCTCCGTTTTTAGCAACAAGAACAAAGAAAGAGGCGTATGCGTTTTGGTCTCGTACCAATCCCAGGAAAGTGCAATCTGGCATAGTCAGGCCAAGCCGGATAACAGAAGGAATATCCCAAAACAGGAATATGTCCTTCACGGGATGAAGGTTTTTTGATGTGGGTTTGCCCTGAGAAAACTGGTAGCAATGCAGGGTTTCCATGGACTTGAATGCATCCCGGCGCACATATCCGACGGAGGCAGTATCTTTCAGCATTTCGTAGGCAGCCTCTTGTGCCGACAGAGCATCCAGAACGGTAGTCATATTTTTCTGGAACTCTTTCAAAGCAGAGACGATGTCCTCATGCTGGAGCAGCTTTTTCAGTTGTTTACTCTGTGCAACTAACTCTAAGGCCGGCGCTGTATCGGACATCATTTCTGCCAAAGAAAAAGATTTATGCCGGAAAAATTCATCAGCGAAATGGTCAAGCATCAGGAGGGCTGTAAGTCCTGACTCATCCAGTTGAAATGCCTGCTTCAAATCTTCACGCACGGCATCGATACTGAATTCATCTCCAAATCGAAACGCAATCCTGGTGCTATCTGGGTCCATGCCGGAAATTTTAATCCAAAGGTCGAGAATTTCTTCGGTCAAGGTTTTCTGATTGGCTTGTTCCATATTTTTCTCCTTTTAGGCTCTTGGCACCTTTGATAGACATTCAATGATGTCTGTATATACTAGCTCTCGATTACATCTCTATATTATGCGGCCTGTGAGATATGTATTCTCTGCGGGTTAGTACAAGAAAAAGGTAGAGAAAGGATGGAGTATTTGCTCTGTAGAGTACGACCGGACTGCTGCTCCAACATTTTTTCAAGAACCCTCAAAATTATGCTGATGATTCGCAAAATTCTGTGAATCGTTTTTTGAGAACGTGCATACGATGGGGACATCTTGAAAAGAAAGGAGAGGGGGCATATCATCCTGCCCCCGGGAAATCGTTATGAAAAAGATCCTCACTCTCGGCCTGGCCCTGATTCTCTGCATGTGCTCCCTGGTCCTCCCGGCCTTCGCTGCTGATGGTGTCGGCTACGGCACCGCCGTTGATGGGGCAACCTTTAACCGCAGCAGCAGTGGCGGCGGCACTACCGGCAGCCTCACTGACAACACTGGCAGCTACAGCGGCTACTACGGCGACATAGCTGGCCCCGATGAAGTCCTCGGGATGAACGATGGCAACAAGGTTACTACCAACGACGTGGACAACTGGGTGTCCCGCAAGGGCAACGACCTAATCCGGATCATCACCCGAGGTGTCCAGATTATTGCCGTTATCGGTTTCTTCGGCGCTCTGTTTATGATTGTGGTTGGCGCGATTGGTGATAAGCGGACTATGGTTGCCGGCCTCATTGCGCTTCTGGTCGCCTGCCTGGTCTTTACCGCTGCCACCTGCGCACCCCAGATTATGTCCGCCGTCCGTGGATGGCTGATTACCTAATCGAGGGGAGGTGAACAGCATGCCGGAGCTCCAGACGCTCATTAAAGTTGCCGCAATCCTCATGGCAATCTGCCTGGTGCTCTCGATCATCTTCCACATGCCCCGGTTGACCTTTACCCTGGTGGTTATGGTTATCCTGGTTCCTATCCTCTGCACCATAATGTGGGGAGATGGGCAGAAGTATGTGGCAAAAGTAGCAAGTCTTTTCGTACCGGAGATTGAGCAGCAAATTAACGATAGCTATGGCCTGTATCACGACATGAACGCCAGTGACCCTGTTGTCGACCTGGATCAGGTTCAGTCCTACATGGACGCCGCAAAGGGTACGGCAAAGGAAGGGATTGCGGAGCGGGTTTTCCCCGACCAATGACACACAGCCTAAATAGGAAACGTCCGGACAGGCTCTGGGCGTTTCTTTTTTTTGCTCAAAATAATGCCAGCCTCACCTGTAAAGGTAAGGCCGGCGTTGTATCAGATACCAGCGAAAATATCCTCAATGTCGATGACGTAATCCTCTGCATCTGGAGTGAAAATGAGCACATCGTCGCAGGTGTCCTGCAGACCCTCCCGGATCAACAGAGCAGCCACCTCCTGGCGGTCCTCGCAGCGGTCGAATGTATCATGTCCCTCGCGATTTGTATAGCAAACAGTGTACATTTGTTTCTCCTTTCCCGTTACGCATTCATGCGGGTTTTGTGTCTTCTCGGCATCGCTTGTATAGAAGAGAGGCGTAGAAATATCGTCCTTCTTGGGGTCTAACTCCAGCTTCAGGTCGAGGTCAGCATTCAGTATCTTCTTTTACTGCCGGATCAGTGAAAGACTGTTCAGGCGGGTCCAAGGAAATCTCCGTGGGCACACCATTGACGCTGCCAATGCATTTGACGATCCCGGCATTCTTGATCAGCCGCCGGCACATGAGGCAGGGCGCAGGGTTTGCGTAGGAGCCGTCCTTGGCCTCAATACCCACGATGTAGATGGTGGCCCCAATCATATCCCGGCGGGCAGCCGAAATGATAGCGTTGGCCTCGGCGTGAACCGAAACGCACAACTCGTAGCGCTCACCCTTGGGGATGCCCAGGGCATCCCGCTGGCAGAGGCCGCAGTCACAGCAGTTCATCTCGCCACGGGGAGCACCGTTGTAACCGGTGGCCACAACCTCATCGTTTTTGACAATGATGGCTCCATACTGGCGGCGCAGACAGGTAGAACGCCGGGTAACAGTTTTGGCGATGTCCAGGTAGTATTCGTCTTTTTTGATTCGTTCCATGATGTTTTTACCTCCAAAATTATAATCTTTCTGTGGGTCAGCTCAAGACTTCCCACGGCTCTACGCAGGCGTCGAGGCCCTTGCAGCTTTTGTTTTCCTGCGCAGCTCTCGCCTCAGCAGACTGCTTATTGTCGTATACCGCAATGATGTGCTCATCACCGACACAGCCCCCAAAACAATATGCACTTGCATTTTGTTCCCTCCGGGTTTGTATATTTCCCGATTGCAGGATAGTTTCAAGATATGCAAATGGAAGAGAAATGATTCTGCGGTTGCACCTCGAATGGCCCCTCGTTGTTGGCAGCAACATTGATGCAGCTATCCCCTCAAAGAGACCACATTCCCAAACATTGAGGCAATCTGCATTGAGTGGAGACAGCACGGCGTGGTTCTGCCCCATGTGGAACGGGCTATCCGGAACAAGGACGCCGCCGGTATCCAGCACGCCATCTGCGCTTGCTACATGCCCTTCGATGACGGCGACCTGGATGTGGTTTGGCCGGACTCTGATATCGACCGCCAGTTCACCGAAATTTGCCGCAATCTCAAGATCATTCGGAAGAACCAGAGCCTGAAAGTCAAGGCGATGCACTACGAGGGCAACTACGAAAATTGAGCATTGGCAACCTGCATAGTATAGACAATAGGTCTTTCCAATGCTTTGTGCATTGAGGCCAAAATGCAAAGGAGGCAATCATTTTGCCGGAAGAAAAAAAGGGGAGGGAGACTAACCCATTGGTGGACGAAAATGGAAACTTCGTCGGGAAAATATATCCCGTCACCTGGTCGCGGCCTAGAGAAGAGGCGCCGAAACCGGAGCCCATTCCCATCGGGTTATTCCTGAAAATTTTGTTGTTCGCAACTGCGTCCATAATGGCGCTGCTTTGCGCTATCTATCTGCTCGCATAGCTATTCCGCACCGGAGGAGTTCCTTCGGTGCTTTTTGCTGCCACAAGCCGGCGTACGAGACAGCTGGGGCAGTAGCACAGGAGGGGACGGCCTGGGAGAAAATCAACTTCCCTGTCCCACCCGCATTTTCTTTGTATCAACCCCCAAAATAGAAGGGAGGCCACCTGCATATAATGCAAGTATCATACAATTATGGAGGCATACATAATGGCAAAGCAAAAGAAAAAGAAGAAGAAATCTTCGCTGACCAGTCAGGAGCGGGAACTGGTTTCTCTGCTGAAGATGCGGGACAATCCGGCGACGCTGTTTCAGGAGATAATGGGTTGCCGGGGAACGTCCAAGCAACTTATGACTTCACTAGGACTGACCATCCCCAGTGATCCGCCCGCAGATACAGCAGAAGCAAAAAGAATACTCAAGATAATGATGGAGGGCAAGAGCATTAACGAATATGGCAGGGCCATGAGATTTCTCATCGAAGGCTACTGGATGTCACATCGGAAGACTTATGTGATAACTCCCGAGCTGTTAGAGTTTGTGAAGAGCGACTACTGGCTGTTCCAGTCCCAGATGGACTATTTTGAGATAATTTCCAAGGCCTGTCAGGAACCCGTTGTGTTTGACCTGTCTCCACTTAGGCTCAACAAGAATATCATGTGCAGCAAAATTTCTATTCCGCCACCTTGTACCACAGAAGAGAGAGAAGATTTTTCCAACAACTTCAACTTGTTCACTACCATTTTTGAATCCGGAGGCCAAGTCAAGGTCCGTATCACGAGTGAAGCCGGCTCCTCCATAAAGGAATACGTAGAGTATCAGGACAACAGGGAAGATACAGATAGAATTGCCTGGCTGCCCTTTGCCCGGCTGCTCCTGTACATCGGGTATCTGAAGTGTCAGAGCGATGAGAACGGACGGTATCTTGTCCAAAAGCAGGAAGGCGGAACTCAGTTTGAGGTGAAACCGCTGCCTTGCAAGGCAGACGACCCCATCATCGGTTCTGAACCGGAATGGGCAAATTCCGGGGCCCGGATTGTGCTCCGCTATTTGGAGCGGGACAACATGCTCCGGGACTTGAGGGAAGAGATCGAGAGCTCAGGCATTGACCCCACCGCCCCCGTACCTACCCACTGCTCCGAAGACGATACCACGTTCCAATGGGACCTCGCCGTTTTGGAGTGGGAACGGAACAGGGCAATCTACCTGTTCGACGACAAAGCTGGGGCTGCTCTCAAGGAGAAGTATCAGAACGATTTTGAACAGGAAGGGTTCCTGAAGGGGCTCGTGGAGTACATGCCATCGAACACGATTGTCCTCTCCTACCGGGGGTGCGTCAGCTATCTGGTGTCCAAGCGCGGGATTGAGGGTCAGTCCGGACCCGGCATTGTCATCCAAGACCTGGTAGTTCCGGTTCGAGTCTTTGCGCGGCTCACAGACGGAACCTCCAAAACGACCGTCTCCCCGGATCAGTACAAACTGATGGAGGCATTCTGTGTCCTCAAGCACATTCTTGTTACCCTCAAGGAGCGAGAGGAGAAGAAACTGTCCGCAGCTCCTGTCACCGCAAAGGCTGCCATGACCACGCTTCCGCCCAAACCTGATAGGAAGCCTACTAAACCGACCCTCTATGAGGGAAGCGGTATTGCACTGGAGGTTCCTCCAGTCCGGATGTTTGAGGTGACTGGCCGAACGGTGAAGAAACTGTCCAACAAAGAACTGGTACAGAGGCATGGCTGGACCATGACACCTCACACCCGCCGCAGCCACGCCCATCGGTTCTGGGTTGGCAAGGGAGAAAACCGGCATCTGGAGACCCGCTGGCTGAGCGACATGCGGATCAACGCCCACATGGAGAGCGACGGCCAGGTCTCTACAGTTATTCGGAAAATCAGCTAAAGATAAAGCCGCCTCTTTTGGGGCGGCTTTTTGCGGCCAGAATCAAGGCCGGAAGGGCAGCATATCATAGTGGTAGACTCCGCAATTTTGGAAATATCTGAAAATAAAAGGAGAATATAATTATGGGGAAAAATATTGTGATTTCCTGTGGACCTATTCCGGCTCGGCTGGATAGCGTCAAGTTCATCACCAATCGCTTCAAGGGTGGGCTTGCCTTCAAGACCGCGTCCTACCTGATCGGCCACGGGCACAAGGTGACCGTGATCGCATGGAAGTTCACTCCTATCCCGGATGATATCCAGAAGGATGCAGTTCAGGTGGTTCTGGTAGACGACGTTTTTGACTACTATGCGTGGTTCGAGGCGCATGCGACGGAGTATGAGGCGTTCGTCATGGCGGCTGCTGTAGCCAACCTCACCCCAGTAAGTCCTTATGAGGGGAAATTCCCCAGCCACAACTACAAGGTGGGGGAGGAGTTCGATATCAGGTTCATGATTGCGCCCCGGGCAATCGACATCGTTAAGAATCTGAACCCCAGGGCGTGTCTGATCGGGTATAAGCTGTTCGATGCGCAGACGGATGAGGAACTGGTCGAGATTGCCCGCCACACCCGGGCGGACGCAAAAGCCAACATTATCTTCGCGAACACTCCCAAGGAGGCCAAAACAAGAAAGCTGGCTATCATGGCGGACAACTCCGTAGTGCCCTGTTCTTTTGACGAGCACCTGGAACTCATGGATCGTGTCATCAATGCGCAGTGGTTCAAGACCGTAGTGGCGGATGTGGATGAGAACATTATGGCCGCCCCGGAGGTCCGCTGCGCGATGGCCCTGGTGACCTGCTTCGAGAAGAGCTTCAACGACTTCGGGACTGTTGCTATCCCGGTAGGTGACTATGGGTTCGTCACTACGGCCCGGGGCCACAAGGCGGGTCCCGTGCTCGTCCGGAAAATCGACTATGAGAACCGCATCGTCTACGCCTCCGGCAAAGCCACACTGAACGCCCCGACTATGGCGGCCTTCGTGAAGCCCGGTCACATTGTCATCCACCGGCACTTTGCGGATGCGGACGACCAGAAGCAGCGCACTATGCGGAGCGGGGTCTACACGGCAGCCCGTTACATGTTCCCCGGGACTCTTGACGAGGCGGTAGTCGCCCAGCAGGCGGCAATGTGCAGGTTCGCAGATATGGTCCTGCCCTGGCACGGCTACATCTCGGTAAAACCCGTCAGCCCCGTGGACTGGAAGAAATACTACGAGATCTTTCCTGAGAAGTATTTCACTACCCCTGATGCATTCCGGAAGGTCCTTGCCCAATACGAGGGGATGAAGACCCTGGAGGTCGGTGGCAACGTGAACGCGACGGGAAGGTACGCCTACGACCCGTTCGCGGCAGCGGCCCATGCGGAGAACATCACCTGGGAAGAGGTCAAGAAAGACAGATTTGATTTGGTTTTCGCCAGAAATGCCGTCAACTACCTCACCCGGGACGAGATCGAAACGCTGCTCCAGCGCACCGATCACTTCATCGCCAACACTTTCCTTGTCCCGCCGGAGGAGAAGGTAACCGATATTGAGGTGGCCGTTCGCCATGAGGACAAAATCCTGCACTACCTGCGGCTTCCGGACGACATCGTTCTGGCCCACAGCTTCTTCGCCTACGACGAGAGATTTTGGAATAGTCTAGGCCTGACTGTGACCCCATATGGGAAAAACTCGGCACTCATTTCCAAAGGGCTTGGATTCTAGGCCCAGCATCAGAAAGACTTCTAGCCGCCTCTTTTGGGGCGGCTGCTTTGCTGCCAGAATCAAAATGGATGATTGGGCATATGATGCAGGCATCCCTTCAATTTAAGGTAAAAATAGGATTAAAGGAGATGTCAAAATCATGAGCAAATACATTGCTGTTGCCATCGACGGCCCCGCCGGCGCAGGCAAGACTACCCAGGCCAAGGCCCTAGCCAAGGAGCTGGGCTACACCTACGTGGATACCGGCGCTCTCTACCGGGGGTTTGCTATCCATAAGCTCTGGCTGGAGAAGGAGTCCGGCGAGAAGGTTTCCTGTGAGACCGCGCTGAATACCTTCGATTTCGAGTTTTCCCGGGACGAGGAGGGAAACCAGCGGGTCATCATATGGGGCGAGGATGTCACCGAACTCCTGCGCACTCCCGAGGTGTCCATGGAGGCCTCCACTACGTCTGCCAATCCTGCCGTCCGGGCTGCCCTGCTGGAGTTCCAGAGGAGGCAGGCACTGAAGGACAACGTGATCATGGAGGGCCGGGATATTGGAACCGTCGTCCTGCCCGACGCCCAGGTGAAGATTTTCCTGACTGCCAATCCGGAGGTTCGGGCCGAGCGCAGGGTAAAGCAGGAGAAGGAGATGGGAATTGACGCCGACTACCAGGAGACGCTGGCCGAGATGCGGAAGCGGGACTATCAGGACACCCACAGGGAGATTGCCCCGCTGACCCAGGCTGATGACGCCGCCCTGGTAGACTGTACAAACACCGGCATTGAAGAGACAACCGAAATCATGCTGCAGGTCATCAAGGGAGCCATCGATCTCTGATTTCATGGCATTGCGCTATGCGAAAGGAGGTGACTACTTTGAAAAAGGTTCGTGTTGAGACTTTCCCGCTGACCGATGCTGAGGAGAAGGCTGAACTGGAGCTCCAGGCCAAGATGGCTCAGGAGGCTGCCATGAAGGCCAGGAAATAATCCATTCATCCCTCGCCTGTATGGCGGGGGATTTATTTATGTTGTTGGCAACAGCGAAGGCCCAGGAGATTCCCGGGGCCTTGGCTCAAAAAAAGCCTACCCCAAGAGGGTAGGCTCACAGTGTCGAAAAACCTTCACACCCAACAATTCGCCCGCTCTCATCTCTGACGAGTTTGGCAGGGAGGAGAAGGTCGGAAGTGATTCGCCCGACCTTCTGAGCAGCCTGGGCGGTGATGGCGAAGACCACATAGAAGGTGTCCTCTTGGGGCTCGGGCAGGTCGACGGGTGCGCCGAAGGTGATCTGGAACAGCGGGATACCGTTGAGGGAATCCGTCTGAACCAGCTTTTACTCCGCACGGGCGATGCCCTTGGAGGGAAACTCAACGGTATCATCGCCGATGAGCACGGTGATCGCGTGAGGGGTGAGGTTTACGATTTCCCATTATAGTTCCTCCTTGTTGTTTCCTGTTCCCTGGTTCAACTCGCTCTATATTTTGGGTTGATACAAAGAAAATGCAGGCTTTGGGACTTTGGATCTCATGGCAGAGGCTTGAATCGCCCGGGCTTCTGCCCCAACTTGCCGTTGTTAGCAGTAAGCTCGATGTTTTCAGCAACATTGAAGAAGCAGCCCGATATGACCCTGACAAGGGGGACGCTTCCCCGCCTGACCGCCGCCATTTCTTTGTATTAACCCCCAGCGGCATTGGCAGCCGTTTCTGGAGCAGCTGTCCCAGAGTCCCGTGACAATAAAAACAGCCCGGTTTGCATATAAAAAAATCAACCCTAAAAAGGGTGAAAAGCATTCCATCAATTAGAAGGGAGGAAATACATTCGTATGGCAAGAAGGTATCGCCTTGCAGCGGACACTAACGAGAAGGAAAAGGCAGTTGGCGGCGTACTGACATTCGGCCAGGCTGGCTGGATCGTATTGGGCCTGCTCATCTTCGCCGCTCTGTTCATCCTGCTTGCACAGGGACTGCCCAAAACTCTCGCTCTCATCATCGCACTGATACCCGGCTGTGCGGTAGCACTGCCATTCGCCTTCTATGAGAAGGGCGGGCTGCGGCTATCTCAGTATTTGGGCTGGCGAGTGAAGTTCAACAAGAAGAGCAAGCATCTGGTCAATACCATGACCTATCGAATGGATCGCGCCAAGGACTACGAGCGTGAACAGCAAATGAAGGATGCCGAAGGCATCTAAGCAAAAGGAGGAAAACATGACTATTATCTTGGTTATCCTGCTGATGCTGGTCTTTGTCGGTGGCATCGGCGCACTGTTATTCTTCATGGTCAAGAAGCTGGATCCCATGAGGGACGACAAATCTGAAAACAGCAATCTGGCGATTGCCCAGGACTTCCTGCCCTTCGACGACATTCGCAATGGAATGATCATCCTGCCTAACCATTGCTACCGGGCCATCCTGGACTGCTCCGCCCTGAATTTCGACCTGAAGACGGAGGGCGAGCGCGACCAGATCGAGCTGTCTTTCCAGCAGTTCATCAACTCCCTTAACTTCCCCATCTCCATCTTCCTGCAGACCAAGGAGATCGACAACTCCCGGCGTATTGAGCTGTTGAAGAAGGACATTGAAAAGACCCTGATTGAATTCCCCGGTATGAAGGTCTACGCAGACCACTTTTTGGCCGACATGCAGAACCTGAACGCCAAGATCGGCAATAACCAGCAGAAGAAGAGGTACATCGTTGTTACCTACGACGAGGCCATCAAGCTGGAGAATCTGACTGACGGCGAGAAGGCCGCCTACGCCAGGAAGGAGCTGCTGAACCGATGCAACTCTATCAGAAACGGTTTGGACTCTGTGGGCATTATCTCCCACGTTATGACTACCGCGGAGCTCATTGAGCTGGTTTACAGCTGTTACAACCGGGAGGGCTTCAGTTATTCCGAGGCCATCGCCAACAACGAGGCGTTTTCCCTGTTCGTGGACGGCGTGGAGGATAAATTCCGCGACCTGCCCCGCACCGGCCGGCTCGACCTGGTTCTGGGCGAGAGCATTAACCGGATCCGGGCGGAGAACCTCGACAGCGATAAGAACGGCCAGGGTGCCACTGCGGAGCTGGAGCAGCTGAACAAAGATGTCCTGCGCCGCCTGGAGCAGATTCGGCGGAGATACGCCGGTTATTTCACTGAGGAGGGTTAACGATGCTGAAAAAGAAGAAACAGAAAAATGCGGCTCCCCAGACGGAAGAGCCGGTTCTGATCCCTAGTGAGCAGGGCAATGCCCACCTCTTAGAGAAGGGCGTGCCCACGCTGAAGGATATGATGGCCCCGCCCAGCTTCAATCGGGATGCTTTCGATTACCTGGGCGTAGGCGACCGGGTAACGCGTAGCTTCCTGCTGGCCGGTTTCCCCAAGCACATCGGGGTAGGCTGGGCCAATCAGCTGTATAACTACGATGGTGACTTGGACATGGCCATCCACATCAACCCCATGGACGAGCGGGAGGCTGTGGATGAGTTGACCGATAAAATCACCCAGTATGAGGCCCAGCTGGATATCGAGACGGAAAAGGGCCAGACCCGGAACATGACCCGCCTGGGCAACCAGATCAATGAGCTGGTTCTGGAGCGGGAAAAGATCGAGCAGAACTACATCAGCATGTACCAGGTGCAGATGATCTGCAACCTGTATGCCAAGAGCGTGGAGCAGTTGGACAAGGAGACCCAAATCCTGGACAACGCCCTGCGCGGCCAGAAAATCAAGCTGATGCCCCTCCACCTGCGGCAGGATCAGGGCTATAAGTCCGGCATGCCCTTTGGCAAGACCTGGCTGCCCAAAAATTTCCGTAACTTCTCCTCCGAGGGCCTGACCGCCTGCTTCCCGTTCTACAACGTGGAGGTCTCTCACCCCACTGGCACTCTGCTGGGCGTCAACCTCCAGACCAAGACGCCTATCTACGTTGATTTCTTCGACCGGCGCATCCTGCAGAACGGCAACACCACCGTTATGGGCCAAGCCGGTTCCGGTAAGACCTTCCTGGTGTCCCTGCTGATTATGCGCTCTGCGCTCCAGGGCGTCCGGACGGTCATTATTGACCCCGAGGGCGAATACGGCACGATTACGGAGGCTATGGGCGGCACGGTTATTAAGATTGCCCCAGGATCCACCACTATCCCCAACCCCTTCGATTTGGAGGACGAGGAGGAGATGGACGACGACGGCAAGCCCACCGGCCGGCGCACGGTAAACATCAAGGAAAAGGTTGCCGACCTGCTGAACCTGATTGGTGTTATGACCGGCGAGCTGACCCAAGAGCAGCGCTCCCTGGTTTCCTTCGCCCTGACCAGCATCTATGAGGAGTTCGGATTCAATGAGGACTACACCTCTCTGTATGACGACGACGTGGTGCTGAATGAGAAGGGCGAATTCGTCCACCACGGCCGCAAGCGCCCCATGCCCGTGTTCAGCGACTTCCACCGGAAGCTGGTGGAGATTTCCAAGACCCCGGGCAATGAGACTCTGACCTCTGTGGCCAACGCTCTGCGCATGTTTACCAGAGACGGCGTGTACGGCCTGTTCGATCAGCAGACGGCGGAGGATATGGTCAACTACAAGGACTCTCCGGTCATCTGCTTTGATATCAAGCAGTTGGAGGAGAATGTGCTCCGTCCTATCGGTATGTACATCGCCCTCTCTTGGGCCTGGGAGAAATTCGCCAAGAAGAATCCGCAGATCAAAAAGCGGATCGTCTGCGATGAGGCGTGGATGCTGACCAACCCCAACATGGCTGGCTACACCTACACTGCCCAGTTCCTGGAGACCTGCTCCCGCCGGTCTCGTAAGCGCAACTGCTCCCTGTTGGTGGCGTCCCAGAACTTCAAGGAGTTTGTGTCCTGCCCCCAGGGTGAAGCAGTGCTGTCCAATGCCGTAGTCAACATCTTCTTGAAACAGTCGTCTACCGACCTGGACGCCGTGCAGGAGAAGTTCAAGCTGTCCAACGGTGAGCGGAGCTACCTGGCCTCTCCGCCCAGAGGCCACTTCCTGCTGAAAATGAACTCTGAGGCGACGATTGGATACGCATTCCCCATGGACTATGAGAAGTACTTGATTGAGAAACGGACCATCGCAAATAACCGCAAGTAACCGAAACAGAAAGGCCCGCCCGTCAAATTATGGCGGGCGGCCCTGGAAAGGAGGAATCCCTTAGTCAATAGCCCACCGCCTATAGAGGCGGGGGCTTGTGCAAAAGCATAAGCCCGATTGACTACCCTCAGTGGCCCCGGCAAGTCTACGGATACTACCGGGAGCCCACTACGTTACCC